>SDBV01004934.1_pt1 | contig 18964 bp, 17 predicted proteins | sample 2277081 | NCBI WGS metagenome assembly SDBV01 (sample SAMN10402039, study PRJNA504765) | marine sediment metagenome | isolation source: marine sediment core GS10_PC15, 223 cmbsf | place: Arctic Ocean: Southern Knipovich Ridge | collected 2010
CTGGTGAATATTCGCGGGCTCGAACAGATAATGTATGACACTTACGATCATCCCGATGAACTCAAACAGTTGATGGGGATTTTAAGGGACGGCACACTTGCCAGACTTGATTTTCTCCAGGGGCACGGTCTTTTGAGCCTGAATAAGGAGGGAACTTATGTTGGGTCTGGAGGATTCGGCTGGACGGAGGAACTTCCGCAAAGGGATTTCAACGGCAATGAGGTCAGGACGATTGACATGTGGGGTTTCTGTGAGAGCCAGGAAACCACAAGCTGGTCGCCGGAGATGTTCGGCGAGTTTATTTTTCCGTACCAGCTTCCCATCCTCGAGAGGTTCGGGCTGAACTGCTACGGCTGCTGCGAACCGTTAGACAGGCGCTGGCACATCGTCAAGAACATTCCCCGTCTGCGACGGGTCTCGGTGTCTCCCTGGAACGATCTGAAAGATATGGCAGAGAAGCTGGGCGACCGTTATATATATTCCATGAAACCGATTCCGACCGATATAGCTGTCCCAGTGATAGATGAGGACCGTATACGTTCGAACTTGAGGGAGGTGATAAAGATATGCCGTGACTGCCGCCTCGAGATTATCATGAAGGACAACCACACAATAGGAAAGAATCCTCAGAATGTGATAAGATGGTGTCAAATTGCCAGGGAAGAGGTGGAAAGGGTGTAAAATTTTCCCTTATTAACCACAGATGAACACGGATAAATAATTTTCAATTTAAGAATATGATTTACGGATGAAAGTAAGAAGCCAGAAGCCAGAAGAATAAAAAATCGTAAATTAAATAATTCGATATGAATTCGTATGAATGCAATTTCAACATTCATTCCCCGTATTGAAATACATCCTCCACAGTTACTCCAAAAGCCCGTGCAATCCTGAATGCGAGAGCGAGAGAAGGCACATATTTCCCTGCCTCGAGCGCGATAATAGTCTGGCGTGTCACACCAACTCGGCCGGCAAGTTCTTCCTGTGTCATTTCGCAGTTATCGAATCTAAACCGCCGAATTTTGTTCTTAAGTTCAGGCTTTTTCATGTTACTTTCCCCGGCGGTAAAGGATTACTCTTGTGATAGTATCGACTGTAAAAATCAGTATAAATGCGAAATATACAAAAAGAGGCAGGATACTGACTTGTATGGATATTGAACGCAAACCACTGTAACTTGCCCATGCCCATGTCCACATGATTCCACCAACGTAGAAAAACCAGAAAACTCCAAATCCGCACCATCTCGCCGATTTTTGAATCATTAAGTCACGTTCATCCATGTCCGGCCCGTATAAAACCACATCAAATATAGTGTGCTCATCGGTTATCAACTTTGATTCTTTCTGTTTTTTCAGATACAGGTAAAAAGTAAAAGCAATAAAAGCACATATACTGACATACATAAACACAATTAATACCTTAACTTGATCTGAAATTGTACCATGTACTCTCGTCCATATCCATATGCCAAAGAAAATGCTGATATACACCGCACAGAATAAAACATATTTGTACAATCCGCGTTTTTGACTGATCACTGTGCCCCGCTCATCGGTTATTGCTCCGCTTTTATTAAACATGAGCGGACCGAATGCGCACAGCGCAATTACGGCAAAAGCTGATGTGGCGACATGTGCGCTCAGAAAAAAGTCGAATTTCATTCTCAAGAGCAGGAACAATATAAGATAAAGCATAACAGAAACTGAAAGCACAATCAGGTTAAACCATGCGATTTTTTCATATCTATTCATGACGGAGTTCCTTGTGATGTTTGTTGCCATACTTCAGGATAGACAGAAGGAAAATCAACATGCCGAAGCCGAGTATAAACAATCGTGGTACTATAATTGATAAAGTACCGGATTCCAGATACTGTATGACAATCGAGACGATCGAAGCGAGATAAAACACTATGAAAAGCGAGCTCGCCGTCCACTCCACGATTTTCAACACACGAAAGTCACCTTCGGTATAATTGCCGCTCGGATTATATCTGATTGACCGGATACCTAAGTGAGCACTGGCAAAATTTATCATCAAAAACATGACGGCAAACATCCAATCCGCATGTGAAACCAGGAAAATACTAAAGGCAATAAAGGAAAGCGAAAATACTAATGTATAAACTATGGTTTTTCTGCTGGGTCCGGCACCAGTCTCATAGACGTTGTCGCCGAAAGCTATGCTACGATACTGTATGATGGTCGATATAGAATAGACGAGCATTACGAGAATGAATCCTGGAACAAGCATCCGCGGGAACATATCGACATCGATAGATACATATATCGGGCCGGCTCCGGTCCTGTCAGGACTTATAAACCGCAAAAATACCCATGTGATCATCACAGAAAAAACCAAGATTACCCAGAAAGCACCGAATCCATGCAGAGCAGCCCGTCGCTGAATCAGTATGTCGCGCTCGTCAAACTCTGCGTCATACAGCAGGGTATCTGAACCATCGCGACTATCGATTATTGTATTGTTCTGTCCACCCCGCTTTTTTTTAAATAGTGTTCGTCCCAATCCGATGAAACCCACGAGCGCGAATGCCGCAAACGATCTTTTCAGGCTGATATTGAGTGGATAAGACGTTCTCGCGTTTAAAAAAAGCATAAGAAAAAGCATAACAGAAACTGAAAGCACAATCAGGTTAAACCATGCGATTTTTTCATATCTATTCATGATAAGCTCCTTTTTATGATATCGTTCACTTCGGGAATATATGTATTGTCAACATTACATAATGTAATATATACTTAACATTATGTCAAGTAATTATTACATCAGCTTGCAATTTAGTAAAAAATATTAATTTATTATTTAAATAATCATTTTTTGTTTTTGCTTTTCTCATAAGCATTTACTATCATTACTTCATGTGGATTTTACTCTTAATTATCTGTGCTTATATTATCGGCTCGATCCCGACAAGCATCATTACAGGGAAGCTTCTTCGCGGAATTGACATCCGTGACCACGGCAGCCTTAACCCCGGTGCTACAAATACCTTCCGTGTTCTCGGGAAAAAGATCGGTATATGTGTCGGGCTCTTCGATATTTTCAAAGGATTCTTTGCGGTTTATTTTCTGCCGGATTTGCTGCCATCGGGCGGGATCATTTCTGCGGAAATCCGGATGATATGCGCCGGTATAGCGGTTGTGTCGGGACATGTATGGACTGTTTTTGCCGGTTTTAAGGGCGGCAAGGGAGTGGGAACAGCTTTCGGAGTGTTTCTCGGGCTTGCGCCTGTCCCTTCACTGCTGACAGCGATTGTCTGGTGCAGTTTGACATTCGGCACCGGGTATGTTTCTCTCGGCAGTATAGTTTCGGCGGCAGTATTGCCTGTTTTGATTATTGTGCTCGGTCAGCTCGGAGGAAATCTTTCTATACCGGTTACGGTTGTATCCTTGATCGTCGGTGTTCTTGTCATAGTCCGGCACAGGTCTAATATTTCAAGGCTTCTGAAAGGCGAAGAAAACAGGTTCGGCAGCAGGGGGAAGAAATGAAAATGGCTGTTCTCGGCGCGGGAAACTGGGGAACCACCATATCTCTTCTTCTCAATTCAAAAGGCAACCGTGTAAATCTATGGGAATTTAACGAGAAGCTTGCCGAAGATATGATAGCAAACAGGGAAAATAAAACTTACCTGAAGGGCTACTCTATTCCGGAGAATATTTTTATAACATCATCCTTAAAAAAAGCGGCTGATGGAATGGACATTGTTGTTTTTGTAGTGCCGTCTTCGGCGATGCGCAGCACTGCAGGTCTTCTCAGGGAATCCGGTGTATTAGCGGAAAAAACAATTTTAGTTTCACTCTCGAAAGGTCTGGAATTCGAAACGCTCAAGACAATGACCGGGATTATTGCCGATGAGATAAAAGAGCACCCGGTAGTTGCCCTTTCAGGCCCTTGTATAGCCTCCGAGGTTGCCCTGGGAATGCCCACAACCATAGTTTCCGCTTCAGAGGATCTTGCCGCAGCCCACACCATACAGGATGCTTTTATGGCGCCGAAATTCAGGGTGTATACCTCCGGAGATCCACTCGGTGTGCAGTTTGGAGGAGCGTTGAAAAACATTATCGCTATAGCTGCCGGTATCTGTGATGGTCTCGGTTTCGGCACAAACGCAAAGAGCGCTCTCATGACCCGCGGTATTGTGGAAATGATGCGCTTCGGCGTTTTGTCAGGCGCAAAGCCCGAGACATTCAACGGGCTTTCGGGAATAGGCGATCTCATTACCACATGCATGAGTCCTCATTCCCGCAACAGAAGAGTAGGTGAAGAGCTTGCCGGGGGGCAGTCTCTGAAAAAAATACAGGATAAGATGATCATGGTTGCAGAGGGAGTGCCGACTACCAGAGCGGTTTATGAATATTCAAGGCGTCATAATGTTGATATGCCTATTACCGAACAGGTATATGGTGTTCTTTTCGAGGGTAAGCCGCCTGACAAAACTGTCTCCGGACTTATGATGCGTGACAGAAAGCCTGAATATTAAGACAGTGGCCGGAGATAATTTATGAATTAATGCTACGGCAATTAAATAGGATGCATACCATTGAATTTGCATGACTCCCCTGCTTTCGGTATCCCACTAATGGGGGCAAAGGGGGGATTATCATAGAAACCAGAATTGAATACAGTATATCAATGAGGCATATTTACTTACCGGAATATTAATCGGACTAAAATGATTATCATTAAACCATGAACATTTTTTCGGAGTAAAAAGATGGCTGAACAGAAAAAGAAACGTTATTACTCTATCAGCGAAGTTTCTGATATGCTCGATGTGAAACCTCACATACTCCGCTATTGGGAAGGGGAATTCTCAAAGCTCAGGCCGCGCAAAAACAGGGCAGGGAACAGGGCTTATACCGAACGTGATATAAAAATTATAATTCTAATAAGAAAACTCCTTTACGAGGAAAAATATACTATTGTGGGAGCGAAAAATCATTTTAAGTCAAATAACACTCTTCTGGTTGTTCAACAAATTGAAATACCGTTTGAAAAAATAAAGATTAAAAATGAAATCAATGAAATTCGTAACGAACTTTTCAAGCTTATGGAAATAGTGGAAGATTTGTAGTTCGTTTCATGAAGAAAACATATCCCCGGGCAGCCAGCTATCAGCTTTTAACGGTCCATGGTCAGCTTAACACCATAAATTTTGAATTTTGAATTTTAACTTATTCCGGAGTATTATTGTATGAGATTATCGAAGTATTTTGTGCCGACGAGAAAAGAAGTACCTACCGAAGCGGAAATTCCCAGCCATCGATTAATGCTGAGGGCGGGTCTGATACGTCAGCATGCAGCGGGTGTATATTCGATTTTGCCCCTCGGATGGAAAATTTTGACTAAGATAATGAATCTGGTTCGGGAGGAAATGGATGCGATCGGATGTTTTGAATTTTATCTTCCGGCGCTCACTCCGAGCGAATTGTGGAAAAAAAGTGGGCGCTGGGAAACATTCGGGGATGACATGTTCCGGCTTAAGGACAGAAAGGGACGGGAAATGTGCCTCGCTCCCACCCACGAGGAAGTGTTTACCGAGATAGCTGCAAACAGTATACAGTCATACCGTGATTTGCCTCAGATGTGGTACCAGATTCAGACCAAGTTCAGGGATGAAATCCGTCCCCGTTCGGGTGTTTTGAGAGTCAGGCAGTTTCTGATGAAGGATGCATATTCTTTTGATTTCGACTCCGCCGGGCTCGATGAAAGCTACCGCCTCCAGCGTGAAGCTTACCTGAAGATATTTAAACGGGCCGGCCTCGATGTAAAGGTTGTCAAGGCATCTTCGGGCGCAATGGGTGGAAGGGATTGTGAGGAATTCATGGTTTTAAGCGATTCCGGCGACGATGAAATTGTCAATTGTCCTTCATGCGGTTACGCTGCAAATCAGGATGTGGCGGAATCGGGAGTTGAAAAAGTCCCGGGAACCCGGAGCGAGCTGAATAAAGTACATACGCCTGCTAAAAGGACTATCGATGAGGTTTCGGAATTCCTCGATGTCGAGCCCTCGAAACTTGTAAAATCATTGATTTATGTTGGGAACGATGGCACAGTATTTGTCCTTGTTCGAGGTGATCATCAGGTTGATGAGGGGAAACTCGAGGCCGCTATAGGTGAATGCAGGCCAGCCGAACCTGATGAGGTTAAAAAGCTTACCGGAGCGGGAATCGGGTTTGTCAGCCCTTTAGGCATGGATAATGTAAGGGTTATTGCAGATACGGTTCTCGAGGGCGCCACAGATATTGTTGCCGGTGCGAATGAGAATGATTACCATTTTACCGGTGTGGATATCGAACGTGACATTAAAATTGACCGCTTTACTTCTCTGCGAGCGGTTCAGCCCGGAGAGTCATGCATTAAGTGCGGTAAGCCGCTCGATGTATCACGTGCTATCGAGGTAGGGCATATATTCAAGCTCGGAACACGTTATACCGAAGCTCTCGGCGCTTATTTCCTTGATGAAAACGGTAAATCAAAACCGATAATTATGGGTTCCTATGGTATTGGGATTGAACGTATCATGGCCTGTGCCATCGAGATATATCGCGATGATACTTCCATGGTGTGGCCGAGAGAGATAGCCCCGTTTCTTGTTGAAATTATTCCTCTTAATGTGACTCACGGCCAGAGCGTAGAAATTGCCGAAGACCTTTACGATTTTTTGCGCCGGGAAAATATTTCGGTTCTTCTGGATGACCGTAACAACCGTGCAGGTGTGAAATTCAAGGATGCCGATCTGTTCGGCGCCCCGGTGTATGTTATTATTGGGGAAAGAAACCTTAAAGACGGACTTGTCGAACTCCGGATCCGTGACCGCAGCAAAGCAGAAAAAATTAAAATTGATGATATTAAATCCGGGATTCTGAATGCATTAAAACATGAAGGGTGACGTGTATTTAAAAGTTGAACTGGAATATTATTTTAGTTATATTATAAGATGCTGGGAAATACAGCATTGTAAAGATTACTTTGTCAGGTTATTTGAGTAACGTTCATTCTGATATTAATTGTGTGTTAACCGAACCTGAAAAGTGTAAACAACGTTCGAAAATCTCACCGAAAAGAAATTGAATTTATCTGTTGTAAATTAAATATTTTTAAGAAATAGGTCTTTATGCGGTTATGCGCTGTAAATGATTTAGAAGATGGAATGATTCTCGGGAAGTCTATATATGAAGTTAACGGGAAACTTTTGCTCGGTGCGGGATACCGTATAACGAGTGATATGAAAAAAAGGCTCGTGTCGAAAAAATATTCCCTTCTATATATCATGGAAGAGGGTACTGAAGATATTGTCCCGGAAGATATTATTTCGGATGAGGTTAAATTACATGCAAAGGGAAAGCTTGCAGATAAGGTATCCGAAATTGAAAAACAAACCGAATTTAGAAATATAAGTTCTACAAAAGCAAGAGACCTTGTAAAAAATGGGTACTTGAGGGATGTCGACGTTACTTATGGTATGCGTTCAATTATTGATGAAATTTTAAAAGATATTTCTTCCGCCAGCGCGACCTTTATGGATATGGTGATGGTCAAGTCCGAAAATACTTACTTTCTCGACCATGCGTTAAATACGACTGTTTTGTCAATACTCATAGGGAAAATGTACAGATATAGCAAAGATGAGCTCGGCAATCTGGCTTTGGGGACATTTCTCCATGATATCGGGAAGGTGGTATTGAATCAAATAAAAGGTGAAAATGTGGACATGGTATCGCAGCTGTATAAGGAACACCCGACATTCGGTTACCTGATACTGAACAACAGCGCTTCGGTAATTTCACCCATGGAAACACAGATTGTCAATCAGCATCATGAATACCAGAACGGCAGCGGATTCCCTATAGGGCTTACAGGTTTGAATCAGCCGCCGATTAAATTGAATATCGGGGATGGGAGAAAACATATTTACAGGCTGGCGGAAATTTGCTGTGTGGCGAACGCATTTGACAACCGGGTATTTAATCCTTTCAAGAAAAAACAAATCAGCCAGGCTGAGGCTTTGAAGCAAATTATTAAGAATTCTGAAACAATATATAACAAGAACATAGTCCAGACTCTTCTAAAAGTCGTTCCACACTATCCGATTGGAGCTTATATAAGGATTCTGAACATTATTGATCCGCATCTTATCGGTTATATGGGTGTGGTTGCCAAGATTAACAAGAAAAATCTCAACAAACCGGTGATAATCATTATAAAAGATAAATTCTTAAAGAAAATCAAACCCATCATTATCGACACTTCAAAATTAACTACGGTGGAACTTGAAATAATTATTTAATCCACTGTGAAATTATATTATTAATTCAAAATTCGAAGTTTTTAGCTGTCAGCACAAAAAACTTCTGCCTTCTGCCTTTATTAGACTCCTAATCCCCCGAAGATGGGTTATACTGTCACCCAATCAAGCCCTCGGGGGTTTCCTTTTTACTTTTGCCTTTTGCCTTTTGCCTTTTCTTTAACTTCTTCACCCTTCATGGCGTGCTCCATGATTTCATTAATATGCTCCACCATTGTTTTAGGGTTGTCCATCAGTCCGGCTTCCGCAAGGGCATTAAAGTAAATCTGCTCGGCGCATGATTGCAGAAATCCTTTGTCTGTTTTTCCATCCCTGAGTTTTTTCAGCATGATAATAAGAGAATGTCGGGTATTTATCTCGAGAATGTTATGCCCTTCATCCATAAGCTCTTTTCCTGTGGCTTTCATAAAACGGCGCATGCCCGTCGTTATACCGGTGTCGGGATTTACAATGAGGGCGGGTCTGTCGGTAATGCGCTTGGATTCCCGGACTTCGGTTACCCTGTTGCCAAGTGTTTCCTTCATCCAGATTGTAAATTTCCCGAGATCTTCCGAAGAAATGGCCGGTTTTTCTTTCTTATCCTTATCTTCTTCAGGCGGCAGTTCTATATCCGCCGAATCCGCACTTACAAGTTTTTTCCCCTCGTATTCCATGAGTGTAGTCATGATAAAATCATCGACAGTGTCAAAAAGGTATATTACCTCATAATCAAGTTTTCTGAATGCTTCCATATAGGGGCCGTTTTCTATTTCTTCACGCGATCTGCCGCTGAGATAGTAAATGGCATTCTGGTTATCCTTGATACGTTCTTTATAAACCTTAAGTGAAACTAATTCATCTTTACCGGTTTTACTTGAATTGAACATGAGAAGATTCGTGAGCTCCTTAAGGTTTTCAAAATCGGTCACGATACCCTCTTTTATGAACATGCCGAATGTATCCCAGAATTTGCCGTATTCCTCCGGATTCTTTTTCGCTTTGTCTTCAAGGAGGCGAAGTATCCTTTTTGTCAGAAATTTGCCCAACTTGCGGAATACAATATTATCCTGAATCGTCTCGCGGGATATATTAAGGGATAAATCCGCCGAATCGACTACGCCTGTCACGAACCTCATATATTCCGGCAGCAGGTTTTCAACATGCTGCTGCAGTAGAATTTTTTTGCAGTAGAGGGTTACCGAGGGTTTCAGTTTGGCAAACCCGAGTTTTTCCAGATTCAGCGCCGGAACGTACAATATGGAGGCAAGCTGTATAGGGGCATCGGATGTGAGATGAGTCCTGAAGAGAGGATCATCTTCCGAATTTGAAATGAACTTGAAGAATTCCGAATATTCGCTGTCTGTCACCTCGGATGAGGACTTTAACCATATTGCCTGAATGGTATTGACCCTTTCACCGTTAACGAATATCGGAAAAGGGACAAAATTCGAATATTTTTTGATTATTGATTTAATGTTATCACTATCCTCGAATTCACGAGCGTCTTCTTTTAAGTGTATTATGACCGATGTTCCGCGGGAAAGATCCTCAGTCCCGGTAATAGTGTATTTTCCGATACCGTCACTGATCCATTCATATCCATTCTCCGACGGTAAAAAAGACCTGGTTTTTACATGTACCTCTTCGGCAGCCATAAAAGATGAGTAAAAACCGACTCCGAATTTTCCTATCATATCTTTTGTTAAATCTTCTTCCGCAAGTTTACTGACATATTCGAGTGTGCCGGAACGTGCAACTGTCCCCAGATTATTCACGAGTTCCTCATGGGTCATGCCTGTTCCGGTGTCTGAAACAGTGAGAGTGTGATTATCCTTGTCGGTTTCTATTCTGATTTCTAAGTCGATGTCCTTATCCGTATAATCATCGTGGGTCAGGGATTCATGACGCATTTTTTCCAGCGCATCGGAAGAATTTGAAATGAGTTCCCGTACGAAGATTTCACGGTGTGTATAGAGCGAATTTATAACAATATCGAGGACCTGCTTGACCTCGGCTTTGAATTTTTTGGTTTCTGTCTTTTTTTTGTTCTCCATATCATCCTCCTGTGATAAAAGTCTGAGACTATTAAGCTTTTGCAAACAGCTTTCAGCTCCAGAAATAAAAAAATATCATTTCGTTGCCGGTAAATTAAGGCGTCTTTTATTTATTTGAGAGCTGATTACTATGTTTACCATATTGCATTTAGGTTATTATTAAACTACTGTCCGGTTAAAAAATCGAATATATTTAATTGGTCAGTATTGTAGCATCCCTTTTTTATTTGTTCGCTATCTGTAAGTATTTGTAAAACAGCTATTTCCAAAACAATGCCGCATAAGATTTGTAAAATTGTGCGGATGCCCGGTTCTGTTTTAAGATTTTTTAATAACAGTCTGAACCGCTGACGTGTATGATATAATGATGACCATGATCGGAATCACAGAGTTTGAAGTTAAGCATCATGGCAATCCTTTATCAAAGGTATCAGCGGTTTAGGCAATGAATTCTGTATTTGACATCTCCCTCATTGAATGAGGTTTTTTCCGGCTCCCCTTTCTTTTGAATTTTAATAAAGTTTACACGCCGTTCACACGGAAAATAATGCCTGCTCTGCCGGATATGACTTTCTCGAGATCACGGTGTTCAAAACCTGGCTTTAGAAGAATTCGCAGATATGGCCTGTAACCGTATTCCACCCCGCTGTAAAGAACATACCTGATGCCGTGCTTTCGGCAAAAACTAACGAGATCATCGACATTTCTGACATCCTCCGGAAACATGGATGCATTGAGGCCCGCATAGTGCGCAGTATGAGGTTTTCTTGCGATAATTTTATTGGATTTATCCTGCTCTATACGATCCAGTGAAACGCCCAGTTCTTTAAGCCCTGTTAGAATAGCCGGCTGATTTATTATTTCCGAAAGTATATTCTTTGTTGAAGTGACAGCATAAGATGCAATCACAACAGTAATAACAGCGGCGGGTAACCATGAAAATCTTTTCAGCGGTGAGATGATTTTCTTTTCAGTGCATGGCCATACAGCCAGCGGAATATATATAGTCAAAAGATAGAGGGAAAATCTCTCGTTATAAAAAACAAGGGTCAGGATAAGAAAATAAAAAATCCCGAATGTAACATATACGAGTTTTCTCTTTTCACGTTTCAGAATCAGGAGCGTAAGAATACCAAACATGATAAAGATTCCCAATCTAAGACCGGTAAGTTTTTTCATATCCGAATAAAAATGGGTTACTGCATTCGATCCCAGGTGTTTTATGAAATAGACAGGATCGTAAATGATTATATCGCCAAGGCCGGTAAAATTTTTCGGAAGGGCTTCTGTCCAGCTTTCATACGAGACCCCCTCGCCGGAACCGTAGAATTCGAGCATGACATTGACATAGTTGTCGTTATGAACCGGATTGCCTGTTGCAAGATAATTCGGAATAAACCACGGGAGACCTATAATTGTAAATACTGCAACCCACAGGCCTATCCGTTTGAGACGGTCCCGTAACGAACCCTCGGCGAGGCCCAAAAAAATCACGGAAACCATCGCAATGAATGCGCCGTTGTACCTTGAGAGAAAAGCTGTCAGCCCGAATACCGAGGATAAAACAATTGAGCGGGTTTGCGGGCTCTTGAAAAGGAAGTACATCGACAGCGCACACAGAGCCATGAACGGCAGGTCGGATCCGGCCTGATAAGTATAATTCATAAATGTATAATTGAAAATGACCGCACAGGCGGTAATAACAGCGGTTGCACGGTTGAATACGTTTTTAACAAGGTAGTAAAGAGCGACAAGATAGATAAAGCTCGAAACAAGGTTAATCAAGAGGCCGGCATAAAAATATTCGCGTACAAAAGTATATGCACCGGTAAGGAGAAAAGAATAAACGGGACCCTTAGGGCCGTAGTTTAAAGGGGAAAAATGACCGCTCAGGATTTTTTTTGCCTGGGGAACGAGCTCTGCATAGAAATCGGTTTCCACACCGAAATATCCTATCCTGTGATAACGAAAGGTGAGATAGGTCATGCATATAAAATACAGAAAAGCCAGTATCCAGGGTTCCAGTGGTTCAACTTTTACACATATTTTTTGTATATAAGAAACAAGACTATGTTTGCTGTTTATTGTTATATCTTTCTGTTTATTACTTGATTTGCGGTGCTTTTTTGCCATAATATCTCCGACAATACGGTTTTAAGCTTACAATGAAAGATAAAGGGATACAATAAGATACAGCAGTTTTATCTTTTTGTTTTTGAGCGTGTATTTAAAGAAAAAGTTAAAATTCAAATCTTGTAGTATTTATCCTCATTTTCTGCTAAAAAGCTCCGATTAAAAAATAAATATCGGAGCTTTTTCGTTGATATGCAAATACTTTTCAAAAATCACTTCTTTTTCCAGCCGTCCTCCGTTTTTTCAAGGATACCGCAAAGCACCAGAAAGTTGCCAAAATGTCTAACATCACTTTTAAGATGTCCAGAATATTCCGTTCCACATTTTTCAGTTGCATTTTTAGCGATTTCGTCGAGACTTCCACCTTGCATAAGAAACTTAGCAATAGCTTCGTTCCGAGTCGGTTTAGTTTTGAGAACTTTCACTTTCGGTTTTTCCGCAACTTTGACTACCATTTCACATCTCCTTTTAATAGTGGATGTATGTACATCTATAATTACAATACATCTTTATACAATGGCAACAGATTTTTTTGATTTTTGAAAAAAGTTGATTATATTAAGGAAAAAAGGAGGGAATAATCAATGGATATAAAGCCAACTCAAAAAAACGAAATATTCCAAATTCTTCAAGGAGAGAATCTACCATTAATTGAGTTTAAGTGGACTACTATTAGATCATTAGTAGCCGAACAAGTTCCAAAGTTAAATTACAAAGATGGTGAATTCTATATTACTTTTGATTATAGTGAATATGGAGAATTCCTAACAATAATTTCTCCGGGACATGATAAACGTGTTGAAGGCATAACTTGCGGGAGATGGGACGATGTTATAAATACTGTTAAGGAATGGGCAAAATGTCTTAGAAGAGAAATTGATGCTCCTAATTTATGGGAAGAATTTGATAAATATCAATCTTCATTTTCTTTGACTCCTTCCGAACAAATAGTAAATGAAAATATACCATTTAATGAAGTAGAGAAAATTATTGAAGCACTACACTCTTTGGAAAGTGGAATAAAAGAGAAGTTTAAATTGGATGAACAGCAGAATCAATTTGTACATTCTAAGTTGGATTATTTAGAAGATGCAGTAAAACGTTTAGGACGTCTTGATTGGGTAAATCTTTGTATAGGCACATTTATAACTTTAGCATTTCAATTAGCTTTTAATATTGAAGAAACAAAAGAACTTGGAAATCTTATAAAAACTTTTCTTGGACAATATATTCCTTTAATTACACCATAATAATATTCTATTCCTCCACCGGCACGATGTGAGGCCAGTTGAACGGTCGAGTCTTGTTAGACTCAACATTTATACCACCTTGCAGACTGTAGTGGATTTTTGTGTGTGGTTTTTTCTCTGGAGGAATACGAGTCGCCGCAACTGCGGTTACTGTTGCATCACTCAAGTCGCCGTGCCCCTGGGAAGTACGCTCGTGAGCGATTGACAGGGCATTATTTTACTGAAAACTCTTTGTTAATTATAATTCGAGTCTTATATTTTATGAGTTTAAGAAAACTGTATTTGAGAAACGGAGCAAATGTGAAACTCAGTATAGTCATTCCGTTATACAACGAGAAAGCTACAATTAAAGATATTATCAGACTTGTTCGAGCTACGCCGTTTGAAAAGGAAATAGTTATTGTCTATGACTTTTCCACCGACGGTTCCCGTGAGCTGTTACAGAATATGGAAAATGATTCCGACCTCAGGATTTTTTATCATGAGAAAAATATGGGTAAGGGCGCCGCTCTCAGGACGGGATTTAAGCATGTCACGGGAGATATTGTCATTATTCAGGATGCCGACCTTGAATATGACCCCGCTGAATATGAAAAGCTTTTGCCGCCTATACTGGAAGATAAAGCGGATGTCGTTTACGGTTCGAGGTTTTTGGGCGCCCCGCATCGGGTATTATATTTCTGGCATTCGGTTGCCAACCGCATTCTCACTTTGTTTTCCAACATGATGACCAATCTGAACCTGACAGATATGGAGACCTGTTACAAGGTTTTTCGGAGAGAAATTATTGATAACATTACCATCAAGTCAAACAGATTCGGTGTTGAGCCAGAACTAACCGCAAAAATTGCCCGCATGAATGCCCGTATTTATGAAATCCCGATTTCCTACAGCGGCCGCAAGTACAACGAAGGTAAGAAAATTGGCTGGAAAGATGCTCTCGGCGCTTTCTACTACATCATAAAATTTAAACTTATCGATTAATATGACCCAGGAAGATTTTGATATAGGTTTAGAGACATTAAGGCGCATGAAAGCACTTGATGCATATAACCGCTGGATTGTAAAAGAGATATTGCCATGGATCGGTGATATTGTTCTGGAGGTGAGCGCCGGTATCGGGAATTTTTCACATTTTTTCCTTGACCGGAAGCAGCTGATTCTTACTGATATTCAGAAAAACTACATAGATGCTCTCAAGAGCAATTTTAAAAAGTACCCGAATGTTTCCAGTGAGTATTATAACCTCGAGGAATCCGGAAAAAACCTCAAGAATAGAGGGGTAGATACTATAATCGCGCTTAATGTCCTTGAACACATCAAAAATGACGAACATGCTCTTAAGGAAATGGCATCCATACTTATTCCGGGCGGAAGGCTTATACTGCAGCTTCCGGCACACAAGACTCTGTACGGTTCTCTCGACCATAACCTGGAACATTACAGGCGTTATACAATTGGAGAAATTAAGAAAAAATTTAAAAACGCCGGACTGGTTCCGGAAAAGTTCTGGCGTTTCAACATGTTCGGCACTCTCGGCTGGTTTTTATATTCACGTGTTTTGAAAAAAAATATCCTGCCTGAAGGATCGCTGACATATTTCAACAGGCTTACTCCTGTTTTCATTGCCATAGAGAGTATTCTACCGGTGCCTTTCGGCCTATCGATCATGGCTGTCGGGCGGAAGGAAGCGTAGGTTTTTCCTCAGAAAGGTGTAAGCCGGCTGTTCGGAAAAGATAACACCTTAAAGCAGAGATCAGGCGCGAAAAATAAAACTTAAGCAGTTATTATCTGGGAGTATCATAAAAGTTAATACCGGATTTGTTTCATGGAAATACTTTTGATTTTTGCAATAGCGGTCGGGCTTGCAATGGATGCCTTCGCCGTATCGGTTGCGGCTGGAATAAAGCTGGGCTGTAAGGTACGGTTACATCACACCTTCCGGCTCTCATTCTTTTTTGGGTTTTTTCAGTTCATGATGACGGTTCTTGGCTGGTATTCAGGATATTCTCTTGAAAGAATAATCAAAGCTTATGACCACTGGGTTGCAATGGTTCTGCTTGTTTTTGTCGGCGGGAAAATGATTTTTGATTCTTTCGGGGATAATACATCCTCTGAACTTGAATGCGATCCCACAAAAGGGATTAATGTTCTTATTTTATCGATTGCCACCAGTATCGATGCTTTCGCTGTTGGTCTCAGTCTCGGGGTGCTGAATTCGGAAATATGGTATACAAGTATTGTAATCGGTCTGGTTGCCGCCTTATTTACTGTTACAGGTATAAAACTCGGGGGTAGAATCGGAATAAAATTCAGCCATAAGATAGAAATTGTCGGAGGAATAATACTGGTTTTAATCGGATTGAAACTATTTGCGGAACACATAATTAAAGGTATTTGATTTTTCGATAAATAAACATTGGTAAAAATGGGTAAATTATTTTTCTGACAGGATAACAGGATAAACAGGATTAAAAGAACTATTCTGTTATCCTGTCAAAAAATATATTATCTATGGCAGGTATTTCGAATATATATGAACTTTGCCAAGATTATATTACTAAATAAACATTTGATTAAATTTTCATGTAATGCTATAATAGACTTAATGATTCCTTTTTTTTACCGGAAACTGAAGCAGGGAAATTCTTTTCATGAAACGTCGCGATCTCTTAAAAGGAAGTGCTGTAATGTCTTTGGGAATGTTTAACGCGAATAGTTCAGTCGGAGCTGTCGAAAAGGATCCGTTCCCGCCAAAAAAGATTATCAAAAAGAAACCATCCGGTTACTCACCGCTGACATATCTTGAAAAAGTTCATGACAGCATGGTTCCAAAGCTGGCATTTAGAACGACCATAAAAAAAGATGCGTTGAAATGGCAGAAAGAATTGCGGCTCAAACTATGGGAACTTCTCGGTGAAAATCATGTGCCCGGAACTGTCAAACCCTCATGCAGACTCCTGAAAACTGAAAAGGTTGATGGATATATCCGTGAGAAGTGGGAACTCGATGTTGTTCCGGGGCGGAAAATGCCTTTTTATATTCTTTTGCCTGAATCGAGACCCGAGGTCTTAAAAACGGTTCTCTGCCTGCATGGTCATGGCAACGGCGCCAGTGATATTATTAACATGCCGGTAAATGATGAGGCCGATGAACTCATAAGGATTGTGAATACCGATTACGCGGAACAGTGTGTGAAAAGAGGGTGGTGCGCAGTTGCTCCCGAGCTTTTTACATTCGGAGAACGTGTCGATATAGTGGAGGATGCCCGTACCGGCTTCGACAGCGGATGTGAAAAGCCGTTCCTGAATGCTGTACAGTTGGGCAAAACACTTATCGGCATAAGGGCGAAGGATATTTTTACATTGATAGACTGGATGTCATTCCGGGATGATTTCGATATGTCCGATCTCGCATGTATCGGGCTTTCCGGAGGCGGTATGATGACCATGTATGTTTCGGCTCTCGATGAAAGAATAAACAGGGCGCTGATTTCCGGTTATATATCCGAAGCAAAAGATTCGATACTCGGGATAAGGCATTGCAGCTGCAATTATGTGCCGGGTTTGAATCAATGGGCCGATTTTCCGGATATTGCAGGCTTGATAGCGCCTCGTAACCTGATAGTCCAGGCCGGCAGGAAAGATGGAATATTCCCCATCGAAAGTGTCCGCAGAGCTTTTGAAAGAATACAAAAGGTTTATGCGGTACTGAACAATCCCGACAGTGTCCGAATGCATGAACATGACGGTTTCCATTCTTTCTGGAGCCCTTCGCTTGATGAACTCTTTGCCTGAATGATGAATTGTGAATTGTGAATTATGAATTATGAAAAAAGGCAGAAGGCTGAAGGCGGAGGTGAGAAAAGGCAAAGGGTATGGATATACAGGTTTCAAACCTGTCGAATTGCGAAAAAATGCTCAAAGTAAAAGTTTTTTATTAAGCTTATATCTGTAAGTTGACCCGGGAGTGATAACAATGAACTGGACAAGCAAAGCACTTTTTATCATCGGTAGTATAATAGCGTTGCTCATAGCCATTTTCGGGGCATTCAAAGCATGATATTATTTTATTGAGAGCGAAGCAAAAAATTACGAATTTCGCCAGAATTCCTATTATTATTTTCTAAATTATGAAAAATCTTCGATCCCGATGGTCTCCCGGGATAAACATTAATCTTATAGACAATCAGTAGGAGCATACTGATTAAATATTCCGATTACATCACGCATTACTCTCTCGATTCACAGGACTTGCCCACAACCGGTGAAATGGGGCATTTTTTGCGGTACAGCGAAAGAAGACGCATGCGGTTAATCTCAAGAATGGTGCCGAAAACCGGGGTTTCGCGGGTGATAGATGCGGGATGCGGTACCGGTGAATTATCTGAAAATCTGTATAACCGCGGATTCGATGTAACGGCGCTCGATCTTGGTTTCGAAAGTATTAAAAGGGCATATTCAAAGCTAAGGAAGAAAAACATCGATTTCCCCTTTGTGCAGGGTGATTTTTACCGGCTGCCTTACGAAGAAGGCAGTTTCGATGCTGTTGTTGCCAGCGAGGTCATAGAGCATCTCGAAAATCCCGGGGATGCCCTTAAGGAAGCAGCCCGTATAATCCGCCAAGGCGGGTATATTATTGCTTCCACACCTTACAGTGAAAATCTCAGGTTTACTCTCTGTATACACTGCAATAAAAAAACACCTGTTAACGCGCACCTTCATTCATTTGATGAAAAAATCATGGAAACTATGCTGGGAGAAGCAGGATTTTCCGTTGAAAAGGTAAATAAATATGCCAGCAAATATATGGAATATCTTGGCTTGCCCGGATTTAGCTGTTTTCTGCCTTATGGTGTGTGGCGTTTTATCGATGCATTTTTCTGCCAGCTTTTTGGCAAGCAAGCCTTCATGGTGATAAAAGCAAGGAAAAATAGGATTTTAGGATGAAGTGTGAATTGTGAATTGTTAATTATGAAAAACGCAGTAGGCGGAAGTGATAAGGCAGGAGGAAGAAGAAACAAAAAGTATGTAGAGACAGGTTTCAAACCTGTTTTGTAATAATTGCGAATTATGAAAAAAGCACAAGGCACAACTGCTTTTTTTTAAGCTGAATACTTCTTTAAGAGATGAAGAAAACCGTAAATCCATTCAGGGATAGAATGTTGTGATAGAGCAGAAAGGTTTCGGCGGGAAAGTCGGTGTCATCGGAATCGG
>SDBV01004935.1_pt1 | contig 18964 bp, 14 predicted proteins | sample 2277081 | NCBI WGS metagenome assembly SDBV01 (sample SAMN10402039, study PRJNA504765) | marine sediment metagenome | isolation source: marine sediment core GS10_PC15, 223 cmbsf | place: Arctic Ocean: Southern Knipovich Ridge | collected 2010
ACGACCTGTTCCTGTCCCCAGATGCAGGTTCGGTTTCTGCCGGATTCCTTGGCCTGGTACATCGCTTCGTCTGCTACTCCGAGCAGGGTCTCGGCATCCTGCCCTTCGTCCAGCACCGCTGAACCAACACTGAGGCTCACGTGCCGGCCATCCACGCGACAAGCCCGGATTCTCTCCGCCACACGCTCGGCGATTGCATCGAGCTGTTGGGGCGACTCAAGCCCCCGGCACAAGGCCACGAACTCGTCTCCACCCACGCGAGCCACCACATCACCCTCGCGGACTGACTGCTCGAGCGCGCCGGCGACCGAGCGCAGCACTTCGTCGCCACTGGCGTGGCCGTGTTCGTCGTGCTCTTCTGCAACGTGCGGATTCTCATTGCTACCGGGCCGTGGATCAGCGGCGCCGTGACGGTGTTCTGGATCGTGGCGATCACCAACGCATTCAATTTTCTCGACAACATGGACGGCCTGGCCGCCGGGGTGGCTGCGATAGTGGCCGCGTCGTTCCTGGCCGCCTCCGCCCGCATGGGCCAGTTGTTCGTCCCCGCCTGGCTGTGCCTGATCCTCGGCTCGCTGTGCGGCTTTCTACTCTACAATTTCCCGCCGGCGAAGGTCTTCATGGGCGATGCAGGCTCGCTGGTTGTCGGGTATCTGCTGGCCGTGATGAGCTGCCTGACTACCTACGTCCGCCCCGGCGAAACGTTCTACGCATACGGCGTGTTCGTGCCGCTCGTGCTGATGGCCGTGCCGCTGTACGACATGGCCAGCGTGATCACACTTCGCCTGCGCGACCGCAGCAACCCGATGGTGGGCGACAGGAGACACTTCTCGCACCGGCTGATCCGGCGAGGCATGAGCGTGCGAAAAGCCGCGCTGACGATCTACCTTTGCACCGCCGCCACGGCTATCTCCGCAACGCTGCTGGCGCGAGTCGATACGGTGGGCGCCGTCCTGGTCTTCTCGCAAACGGTCATCATCCTGGCGGTGCTGGCCCTGCTGGAAAGCGGCAACGCACGATCATGATTTCCGCGCCCGACAACCCGCAGCCGCAAAATACTTCCCGCATCAAACTCCGCTGCGGCGGGGCACTGCAGACAACCGCCTTCGTGATCCTGCTGCTTTGCGTGGTCGCCCGGCCGTTCCTGATGGAACTGCCCTTCCGCGTCTCGATGCTGTACGGGATCAACCTTGCCGCCGATTTGACCGAGGCTGACCTCAGCGTCGATCGCGGCGAATTGTCGCGCGTCATTTTCGCATCACTGCTGATTCTGGCCACAGTATTGTGGCTGCTTGGCGGCAGCCTGGCCGGCCGAGCGAAAATCCGGCACGGCTGGCTTGGAGTTGGGGTGCTGGTCTTTGCATTGGGCACACTATTTCTGGTGTCATCGGCTTCCAACGCGCGCGACGCGATGACGGTCTGGGCCGAGCAGGCCGCACTACTGTCGGCTGCGTTCCTGGCGGTTCAGATATTCGCCGACAAGCGACGCTTCGCAATTCTTGTGGTTGTACTGGCCGCACTGGCAGGCGCGATGGCGATCAAGGGCGTCTGGCAGATCGGCTTCGAAGCACCGCAGCGGATAGCAGACTTCGAGCTGCATCGCGCCGAGCGACTGGCGGATATGGGCTGGGCTGAAGGCACGTCGCAGGCCAAGCTCGTCGAATCCCGCATGCGCGACTGGGCGCCGTTTGGGTTCTTCAACCTGGCCAACATGTTCGCCTCGTTGCTGATTGTCATCTCGGCCGGGGCGTGCGCGCTGGGCGCGCAAAAACTGATCGCTGCTTTCCACGAAAGCATTTTTCAAAAAGTTCACAAAGACGCCGGGCGAGGTCGAAAGGGCGAAATTCCGCTGCCGGTGCTGGCCGCGATCCTGACGGCGATCATGGCCGTCGCCGCGGTTGCGATTTTGATCCTCACACGCAGCCGAGGTGCTATCGGCTCGGCCGTCCTTGCAGCGATCGGCTGCTGTGTGGCGCTGGTGTTCGCCAAGCGGCTATCGCGCCACTGGAAAAAGTGCGTGCTGGTCGGCTGCATAATGTTCGTGCTCGCCGCGTCGGCTGTGGTCGGCCATGGCCTGGCCAACGACAGCCTGCCCACCAAGACGATGACCTTCCGCTGGTATTACTGGACTGCGTCGGCCGAGATGATCGCAGACCATCCCTTGTACGGCGTGGGGCCGGGCAACTTCGCCCAGAACTATCTGCAATATCGCCGCCCGGCCGCCGAAGAAGAGATCAAGACCCCGCATAACCTTTTCGTACATGCAGCCGCTCAGTATGGCATTCCGCTTGGCGCGCTTTTCGTTCTCATCCTGGCCTACGTGCTGATCGGTGCGACCCGCCCGCGAACCGGCCAGGCCGATGATGACGAACCGCCCGTCGCCAAGCCATGGCGCGGCTGGCTACTCGGCGCGATCCTCGTAGCCGGCGTGTTCGTCGCCCGATGGCAACTGGCGAATCTGCACGACCCGGCCTTGCTGATCTTCGAGGGGCTCCTGCCGGCCATCGCATTCGCAGTCTGTCTGATGGTCGCCTGGTGGTGGGCGATGCCCGCGCTGCTTCGCAGTAGTTCGCTCGTGCGAGTGATACTGACGGCCGGGCTGTTCGGCCTGGTGCTGCACAACATGGTGTCGTTCAGCCTGTGGGCGCCGGGCGTTGCGACGCTGTTCTGGGTGACGGCCGGTGCGTGCCTCGCCCAAGCCGGCCCCGCCAAACCGCGAATGTTCAAAGGGGGTTACTTCAAAGGTGTCCGAGCCATTTTTATTTTTCTGGTGGCTATGATCCTGATCTTTGTCCTGAAGCCTGTTCTTGCTCGTCAGCCTTACGTCGGCAAAATGCTGGCCGAAATCCGAAAGGGCAATCTGTTTCATGCGGCAATACAGGCCGAGGGAAAGCACACCAAGGCCGACGCGCCCGATCCGATTTTCGTAGCCGATGCGGCCAGGCTCTATCGTGCTGCGGCGCGAGATCCATTGAACGCATGGAAAAAGCACAATCTACTTCAGGCTGCCTATTGGGCTGCAAATCGCGCCGTTTACACCGATCGACAGAACTCCACCTGGCGGAAGCTGGCGGCAAGCATCGCAGTAGAGCATGTTGAAAGCTACTCCATACCAGCCCCCAACATATCACCCACCATGACCGATGCATTAATTCACATGGCCGCTGCAGTTGACCTGAACCCGGCCGACGCCCGGCTGCGATTGCAATACGCCCGCATGCTGCTGGATGGCGAAAGAGTAATCGAGTGCGCCGAACAGCTCGATGCGGCCGAGAGGCTGGAATCGCTGTTGACGCCCGGCAGCGTCGAGCAATTCACCCCGGCCGAGCGTGCCCAAATAGCCGACCTTCGCCAACAGGCCACGGCCAGCAGAAATGATGCAGGCTCAGAGTGAACTGCTCTAATTGATAAGTTCCGCTACCGTCGCATCCACGCAGCGGTGGTTCGGGTTTGTCGCCTATTGTCGAGTGCGCTGCGAGACCCGAGCGAACTCAGTCGCTGGCTAGCCAACCCGCGCACGCATGCGCCGGCTGCGTCTCTGGCAAGTCCTCGGGTAACCGTCGAACTGTTCAGAATCGACAAATGGCTGGCCCCCGGCACCCGGATGTTTCTCACGCCCCTGATCCTCGGCGTGCCCGCCGCCGCGTAATGCACGACACGTGTCTTGCCGCCGCCGCTCCGCGGGATCTTACCGGCGAGGTTGTGATCGCCCATCGGCAGGACCATATCCACCAGGCCCAGGAAGGCGGGCATGCATCGCCCGCTCTTGAACGTTCCGTTCCGCAGCTCGTTGTAGATCGCCGTCGCGCCCGAACTGTGCCCGATGGCGACGAACTCGTCGTATTGGCCGGCGGGGGTTTTCTTGCGCTTCATCCAGGCGTTGTACTCCAGCCGCAGGAACAGGTCGTAGTCGCCCTCCAGCAGCAGGCTGATCCCTTTGCGGCGGATCGATATTCGATGATTGCTCCGCCCCGGCAGCCGTCGGACCAGCTCCTTGCGCACGGCCGACTCGATCCGCGCCAGGCTGAGCTCGCTTTCCAGCCAGCCCGCCATGAACACGACCACCACCCTGCCGTTCGACACCGATGGCTCTTGGCCGGACTGCAGCCCCTGGTCGGCGCAGCCGGCGGATAAGCACATCGCAACGAGACTTGCTAACAGGTAAATTCGATACATTTTCCCCATCCCCTCATAAGGCTCTGGCTGCACTCGCCAGCTCTCGTGCCAGCGGCCGAGCTTCCAGACACAGCCTCGTGTTACCCCTTGAGCGTTTCAGTTTTCATCTGCCGCAGTCGACAATAGTATGCTCGAAACACGCCAAGTCCAAACGGCCTGCGAGTCGGTGAATAAAACAGTCGCCAGCCCCGGCCGCCATGCAACGTGATGCACTGCGGATGCACCATTGCATGAAAGGCTGAAAACCATTTTAATGGTGTGCTCTTACCTGTGAGTCGCGTCTTTTTAGGGAATGGTGGCCATGAAAACGGCGGGTTTGATATCAATACTGTCTCTGCTACTCTGTTCGCTTTCCGCTTTCGGAGAGGAGAAATCTTCTCTCGAAGAGCTTCAGCAGAAGGCAACGGCCGGCGATGCAAATGCACAGTTCAAACTCGGGTATATGTATTACTCCGGCAAGGGCAAAGTAAAGGATGCCAATCTGGCTGTTCGCTGGTATCGCAAAGCGGCCAAGCAAGGACTCGCTATTGCCCAGCACAATCTTGGGTACATGTATGGACATGGGGATGGCGTAACCAAAGACGCCAACCAGGCGATTCACTGGTACCGCAAATCCGCCGAGCAAGGTTTGGCTAATGCCCAACTCAATCTTGGGGTCATGTATGAAAAAGGCGAGGGTGTGGCGAAAGACGCTAATCAAGCCTTTTACTGGACCAGCAAAGCCGCCGAGCAAGGTTTATCGTTAGCCCAATACAATCTTGGGGTGATGTATTACGCAGGCGAGGGCGTCGCGAGGGATTTCGCCCAGGCCGCTCAATGTTTCAGGAAACCAGCCGCACAAGGCAAAGCTGAGGCCCAGTACTATCTGGGACTTATGTATTACAAGGGTCAGGGAGTCGCAAAGGATTTCGGGCAGGCTGCCCCATGGTATCGCAAAGCCGCAGAGCAGGGATATGTGGAGGCTCAGTTCAATCTTGGGCTCATGTATACCAATGGCGAGGGCGTCGCGAAGGATGCCAACCAGGCCGTTCGCTGGTATCGCAAAGCAGCCGAGCAGGGGTATGCCGATGCCCAGAACAATCTTGGGACCATGTATTACAAAGGCGAGGGTGTCGCAAAGGATGTCAGACAGGCCGTTCGCTGGTTCCACAAAGCGGCCGAACAGGGTGATGCGAAGGTTCAGTACAAACTCGGGATCATGTATGCCCATGGCGAGGGCGTCGCGAAGGACGCCAACAAAGCCGCCCACTGGGTCCGTAAAGCCGCCGAGCAGGGATATGCCAATGCTCAAATCAAACTCGGGAACATATACATCAGTGGTCATGGGGTGGCGAAGAACAGCAAACAGGCTGCTCACTGGTTTCTTTTAGCCGCTGAAAAGAGTGATGCTGAAGCGATACGCCTTATCGAGAATCTCGTACAGAGATTCCGTAAAGGGGCCAAGCAGGGAGATGCAGCGTCTCAATTCAGGCTCGGGCTCATATATTCTTATGGCGTAGGTGCGGCTGTAGATGCCAAAGAGGCTGTGTACTGGTACCGTAAAGCTGCTCTGCAAGGTTTCGCCCCGGCCCAATGGCAACTCGGTGAAGCGTATCACGATGGCAAGGGCGTCTCAAAGGATGAAAAAAAAGCCGTTGGTTGGATCCGGAGGGCTGCCGTGCAGGGGAATACTGAGGCACAGTTTAGGCTTGGTTTATTCTACTCTCATGGTATCGGAGTGTCGGAGGATGTTAAACAGGCTGCGTATTGGTTTGGTAAGGCCGCCAAACAGGGGCATGCAGGGGCTGAGGCCAGACTCAAATTACTTCATCATGATAGCCAAGAAGTGGACACGGATTGAGAAGTGATCCTTGCCTCGGGCGTACGAAATTCGTACAGGGCGGGGGCGGAAAACAGCCATTTAATCCTTTAATCCGTATGTAATCTGGGGCGGGTACCCTTTTCTACAGCTTTCTACCCGGGGCGAGGTACATGGCAAAAGGGCAAGGCCAGAAAATAGTAACCGTCCCGATTTGTCCCGATTAAATGCTATCCTTTTATTTGGCCGGGAGTTGCTGATTTACTGGCATGGCGGTCGTGGCGATCTGATGGCCGGAGGGCTTGGTTTGGACGGCTGTTATCGCGGCTGGCGGGGCGTGAGGCACGGGGTTTGCTCTAAAGTACCATTGGCTATGTGGGGGCGAGGTCTGCGACCGCGCCCTGATCGGCCAGATTAAGGTTAAGGAATAACGATCGAACGCAAGGAACAATACGAGCCGCTGGTGACGGTGCTGGTTGTGGCCGCTGGCGACGGGCGCTACATGTCGGCTGCGCTGGCGAGCGTCGTCGATCAGACGCACCGCCGGCTGCAGATACTGGCTGTCGGCGCGGGCGGGCAGGGTTTGCGCGAGGCAGCTGAATCGTTCCGCGACTCCCGTGTCGAGGTGATCGAGCTGGCCGGCGCGCCCAGCCGGGCGTGCCTATTCAACGAAGCTATCGAGCGAGTCGAAGGCGAATACGTCGCCTATCTGGATGACGAAGCGGTCTACTATCACGATCACGTCGCGACGCTGGTGGGTTTGCTGTCGTCGGGCGACGACGCATCGGCCGCGTGTAGCCGATTCTACACCACGCATTGTCAAATCCTGCCCGATGACTCGCGACAGGTATTGGCCAAGACGGCCGGCCGGTCGCCGCATTTCGATCGCGGCCGACACTTTCGTCCGCATCACGCGCCAATCGTTTCGCTGATGCATCTGGCCGACCTGCTGGATCGCACGGGACCGTTCGCCGAGATTGCTGACAGGGCGAGCGAGTGCGACATGGTGCGTCGGCTGGCCGAGGTTGCAGGCTTTGTGGATACCGATCAAATCACCGGCGAGCGGTTCATATCGACCGACTCTTCGCGCAACGGGCAGCGCGCGCCAGCCGAGACTGACGATCAGGCCGACCTGTGCGAACGGGTGTTGTCGACGGCCAGAATGCTGGAAGCCGACGGCGATAGCCTGCGTGCGGCCAAGCTGTACGAGCGGGCGGCCGATTTGGGCGAAGATGGCCTGTGGACGACTTTCCAGGCTGCTCGGGCACTGCAGGCCATCGGCGATCGCGACTCGTATGCGATGGAACTTTGCCAGCATATCAACCAGCACCGACCGAGCGTCGATTCGCTTCTGCTGGAGGCGAAGCTGCACCGCTCGGCCGACCGGATCGAACGGGCCGTCGGGCTGCTGGATCGGGCTCGCAGAACTTTGCAGAGGAGAGGCTAATCTTGCTACCAGACAGCTACGCCAGCCAGAGTGACCGTGACGAGCAACCCACCCAGCACTACGAGGTGGTCAAGGAACTGGGCGACTGCTACGCCGCGCTTTCGGACTTCGAGCGTGCGAGGCAGTGTTATCGGCAGGCGGCCGAGCTTGCCAGCGAACAGGCCGGGCCGTACGTCGGGCTGGGCGTTATCGGCATGCAGTCCGAGCAGTTGGACGACGCGCTGGCGGCGTTCGAAATCGCTCGCAAGCTCGACCCCAACTGCGCCGAGGCCTACGGCGGGCTGGCGATGGTCCACCAGCAGCGCGAAAACTTTCAGCCGGCCTTCGAAATGTACCTTCGCTGCCTGGAGCTAGACACCGATAACCTGGTGGCGCTGCTGGGCCTGTTCCAGACCTCACGCCAGATGGGTAGCTTCTCGAAGATTATCCATTACCTCGAGGTGTACCTGGACAAGCATCCAGGCGATACGTCGGTGCTGTTTTGCCTAGCCACGCTCTATGCCCGCGATGATCGGCTCGAACAGGCAGGCGATCTGCTGCGGACGGTGTTGACGCTCGATCCGAGCAAGGTAGAAGCGGCGAACATGTTGGTCGAGGTCGAGGGACAACTCGAAGAATTGCAGTCGCAGGGGGCGGCCTGAACGTGACCGATCCGGCCGAGCAACTGGCTGAACTGGAGTCGCTCCTGAGCGAAGAACTCGCGGCCGTGCGAAGCGGTAATCTAGATCTTGCTCCGGCCATGGGCGAGCGGGTGGGATTTGTGCTTGGCGGAATCGACCCGGCGATGCTTTCGGGGGAGCATCGACTACAGATCGAAAAAATTAAAACTCTTCGTCGGCAGCTCACGTTGACGCTCAACGTCGAAAAGCAGGAACTCGCCGAAAAGCTCGGCCATACGCGAACCGGCCGCGGCGCCCTGCGTGCCTATAAACAAGGCGGACTGGGATAGAGCATTTTCAGCAATTCTTGCAGCATCCTGGCTCCTGCAATTCCTTGGTCTCATCGTCCGGCTGCATCGACATAGCCTGCAGCTGTGCCTGCTTCGCCGTCCTTGATCCAAGGCATTTCGCAACGCCCTGCGTGCATATAAACAAGGCGGACTAGGGTAGTCCTAATCCGCCTTGTCAAATTCGATTGTCTTGTTGCGTCTTACTCGGCCGTTGCGACGATCTCAGCGATTTTGTCGCCAACTTCGGTCGTCGAGAAGCCCATCCGCCCGGCTGACTGCGTTTCCATCTGCGGTGTCATGGCCCTGACGGCGTCGTCCACCCGTCGGCCTGCTTCGGCCAGTTTTTCGTTACCTGTGTTGTTGCCGGTCTCGCTGAGCAGCATGGCCAGCGAGGCGATCGCCGCGACCGGGTTGATGACGTTCTGGCCGGTGTACTTCGGGGCCGAGCCGCCGATCGGTTCGAACATGCTCACGCCGTTGGGGTTGATATTCCCGCCTGCCGCCACGCCCATGCCGCCCTGGATCATCGCGCCGAGGTCGGTGATGATGTCGCCGAACATGTTGCAGACCACGATCGTGTCGTAGTACTCGGGGTTCTTGACGAACCACATGCAGCAGGCGTCGACGTGGTTGTAGTCTTTTTTGATGTCGGGGTACTCTTCGCCGATTTCCATGAACGCCCGGTACCACAGATCGTGGGCGAACGTCAGCACGTTGTTCTTGCCGACAAGCGTGACCATTTTGCGTTTGTTGCGGCGGCGGCACAGTTCGAACGTATAGCGGATCGCCCGCTCGACGCCGGCCCGCGTGTTGCACATAATCTGCGTGGCGACCTCGTTGGCCGTGCCTTTGTACTGGATGCCGCCCATCCCGGAATACAGGCCTTCGGTGTTCTCGCGAACGACCACAAAGTCGATGTCCTCGGGGCCTTTGTCCTTCAGCGGGCAGGGCACGCCGGGGTACAGCATCACCGGGCGAAGGTTGATGTACTGGTCCAGCGCGAAACGCAGACGCAGCAGCAGGCCCTTTTCCAGGATGCCCGGAGCGACGTCCGGGTGACCCACCGCACCGAGGTAGATCACGTCGAAGCCGCGAAGCTCGTCGATTTCCTCGGGGGAGATAATCGGGATGGTCTGCTCGTTGGGGTCGCCGCCGGACTTGAGGTAGCGGTCGCCACTTACGTTGAATTCCTTGGTGGTGTACTCGAAGCCGACTTTCTCGGAGACGGCCTTGAGAACCTTCAAACCTTCGGCCACTACTTCCGGGCCGGTTCCGTCGCCGCCGATGACTGCGATCGAAAAGCTCATTGCTGTATTCCTTTCCTTCAGAGCACCTTCAGTTTGTCTGTAGCGTTCGGCCTGGCTGCGGCGTCGCCATGTTGCGTCAGCCTGCAGCGGCATAGTCAAGGCTATGCCTTGCTTCGGCTTCCTTGCCTGGCTTGTCCTCGCCAACGGCCTATCCGCTACATCAAAACAGAAACTACTCTTGGACTACGTGTGATTTCATTATCAAGCAAGCCGCGTAGTATACACGCTGGCGGACCGCCCGACAACCGCGAAATCACCCCCAGGCCGGCGCGGAAACCGGCCAAAGTGTGTGCAAAAACGGTTTTTCGTAGGGCGATGTTGCTCGCGGAATGCTTTTATTACGACTGAGCCTTCAGCGCATCGTGGGCTTCATTGAGCTGGGCTCTGATGCTGATGTTTTGGGGGCATTTGGGTTCGCACTCGCCGCATTCGATGCAGGCGTCGGCGCGGTTTCCCTTGTCCCATGCGACCGAGCCGATACTCGCGTAGGCTTCGCGAGCCGATTCCCACAGGCCGTACACGCGGCCGCGATTGTATTGCTCGAAGATCTTGGCGATTGCGACACCCTGTGGGCAGGGGAGGCAGTACTCGCAGCCGGTGCAATACAGGTCGGCCATCTTGGTCAGTCGTTCGAGATGCTCATCGATGGCGGTCTTGTCCGCATCAATAAGCGATATCTCATCGTTGGCCGTAGCAATGTTCTCCTCCACCTGCTGCATGGTGCTCATGCCCGAAAGCGCCAGCGAAACATTCGGATTGGACAGTACGAACCGCAGCGCCAATTCCGGCACGCGTTCGATTCCAGGAAGGGCGCCCTGCAGCACCTCGCTGGTCGCGCCCAGCCGTCCGCCGCCCACCGGCCCCATTACGACGACGCCGATTCCGCGCTCGTGGGCCAGTGCAATGCCTTCCTCCAACTTGCGATCCAGAATGTTGTATTGCAGCGTGATCACCTCCACGTAGCCGGTGTTCACGATATTCACCAGCGATTCGCTGGAATCGTGGAAGGAGCAGCAGATGTGCTTGATCAGCCCCTGCTCGCGGGCCTTGAGCATCCACTTGCTCGCGAGCGGCTCGACTGTCTCGCCGTAGACTTTCCAGTTCAGGCCGTGATGGTTGTAGATGTCGATGCATTCAACGCCCAGATACTCCAAACTGTCTTCGAGATTTCCCCACCACTGCTTCTCGTCGTCGATGTTGGAGGGGTTCTTGGTGGAGACGACGATCTTATCTCGCCAGCCCTTTATCGCGTCGCCGACGGCGCGCTGCGAATCGCGGTTGCAGTAGCCCACGGCCGAGTCTATGTAGTTCACTCCGGCCTCGAACGCGCGATGAATCATCGGAATCGCAAGCTCACGATCCACGCGGCCATCGTCGCCCTCGCCGGTCATCGGCAGGCGCATCGCACCGAAACCCAACTGTGAAACACTGAAACCTGTTTTTCCCAACTGGCGATATTGCATGGTTCACTCCATTCGGCTTGATGTGCCGGCTGGCCCGAGGCTCTGGCATCTCGATGATATTATCACACTGGAGGTCGGAATACATCGCGGCGTCTGAATTGCGGGCGGGGCTGGTTCGGCGATCGGCGCATAAGAAACGGGCGGTTCGCCGTGGGAAGGCCAACCGCCCGCTGATGTTCGTTTTGCAACTGTACATCCAGTTATCGCAGGCCTGTGGCAAGAACTCAGGCCGGCGTGCAATTCTTCGCTACTTTGGTTACTTGCGATTGCGTCTGCGGAGCATCGCTACACCGCCGATGGCCAGCATGCACATGGTGGCCGGCTCGGGCACGAAGTTGTAGATCACCATTACTTCTCCGATGGCGTCGACGGGAACATACGACACCTCGACTCCGCCAACACCAGAGAAGTTGGCAGCCGTGGCGACTGTTGCGTCGATCTGGAACGTGCCTGTTCCAATGTACTGGTTCCAGTCGCCCGGGTCGATGAAGCCATCGTCCGCATCGGTCTGGAGTTGGCCGTTGTACTGCATGCCGTCCGGCGCGTTCGGGTCGTGATCCCCCGTGCCGTCTCCGACGTTTCCAGCCAGGTTCACCGCAGGGTCGCTGTAAGCGGCAGATAGCTGCGCTATGACCGGCTGAGATGAAATGTCCAGAAGCGCAACGTCCAACGACGTGATGCTTCCCAATGCGCCGAATATGAACGATCCAATGGCGGCATCGACCCCGTCGTTGTCGATGACTATCTGGCCGCCATCGACGCTCATCCACTGTATGACCTGGATCGACAGAAGCTGTAACGTCCCGCCCTGGTCGTCAAACTCATCAAATATAAGGGGTTGGGTGAAGCTGGGTTTGCCACCGTATGGCAGGGCCTGGGTGATCATTCCACCCTCGGCTTGCACGATGACGGTGAGTAAAATCACTGCCAAGCAAAGACTTACGTTCCTCATAATGAGCTCTCCTCTTTTCCCTGTTCATGGGCCGTCCGCAGAAATACGGCGACTCGCCACTGCCAGGATGAACTGTTTATTCGAGCAGAAATACTAGAAACTAGTTTGAGCAGTCTGTTCGAGCGATTCCTAAGCGTCTTCCTTTTTACACCCAAAACCGGGTTCTGTCAATACCTTTTTATTAAAAAATGGTTAAGAAAACAGGCCAGCTGGCTCTACGACAGTTCAATCGTGAATTATAGGGGCGGATTCGTTACCATGCCCATCCTCTTTAGAAGACAATTGAAAATAATGTCGCGCGAAACATTCAATTTGATAATGGTATAGTCATTTTTGGGCTACAAACAATCGGTTGAAGCCGCGTAAAGCATTCAATTTGAAAGGGTCTTGCCATGAAGTCACTCAATCGCCACTTTTATGTTTCTCTCGTTCTGGCCGCACTCGTCTTGGCCAGCCCGGCCGTCGCCTCGGAGAACCTTCTCCGCAACGCCGGCTTCGAGCAGGGCGCCCCCGACGATGTCATTCCCCATTGGAACATCGAGCTGAAGGGCGAATGGACCGCCGAATGGAAGATCCCCACGCCGCTGATCGTGAAAGTAACATCCGACGCGCGGACCGGCAAAGGCGCGTTGGAGATCGACACGACCATAATCAACCCTTCCGGCAAGATCACCGACGAGTTGCGGACCTGGAAGTATCCCAAGTACGAAATCTACGTCACGCAGTCCGTTCGCAACATCAAGCCGAACGCATGGTATCTCGTCAAATTCCGCATCAAGTCTCCCGGGATCGCCATTGACGAGGGCATGCAGCTGTTGGCCGACATCAAGCCCTGGCCGGCGACCATCAACCGGCTGGAGAGTTTCTCGAAGAAGCTGCACTGGGGAAAGCGCATGGTCGAAGGGCGCATATTCCAGCCGCGCGTGCCCAAAGCCGACGGCGAGTACCACGAGTACGTCGTGCTCAAGCAGACCTACGACCAGACCGACTCGCTCGATATCGGCATTCGTCTGCGTGCGCCGTGGACGGGCAAGGTCATCATCGACGATGTCGAACTAATCGAGATCGATCCCGACAAGGATCTCACGCCGATGGAAAAGCTGCTGGCGCTCCGCGCGGCCAAGCCGATCACCGAAGTGCGCGAGCTGAATCGCGAAACGCCCGTCGCGGTAGACGGCCAGGCCAAAGCAGCTATTCTCGCGCCGACCAAGGGCGATCTGACCGATCAGGCAAAGCAAATCCAGACGAAGGTGCGGGAGCTGACCGGCGCGGAACTGCCGATCGTCACCGACCTGGCCGACGTGCCGGCCGGCATGCAGATCATCGCGCTGGGCAACCTCATGCAAAACGATCTGGTGGCCCGGCTGCACTTCAATCGCTACGTGAAGATCAGCGCTGCCAAGCCCGGCCCGGGCGGGTACGTCGTCTGGAGCGTGTGCGAGCCGTACGGCCTGGCGAAGAAACAAAACGTGATCGTCGTAGCTGGCTCGGACGCGGCCGGCCAGAAGGCAGCTTGTGAATCATTCCTCAAAACCCTCGCCGCCAGCGCTGGCGACACGAGCCTCGAGCTGGCCTTCCTGCACGAAGTGGCGCCCAAGCGAAAGCTCACCGAAGAGCAACTCAAGGAACCACTACGGTCCTGGGGCTATGGTGACAACCGTCAGCCGATGGCGGTGTTCTCCAAGTTCTATCACAATCTCTGGCTGGAAACCGGCGAGCTCGATATCGCCAAGCGGGCGCGAAACCAACTGTTCAGGGTGATGGATTTGTACTTCGAGAAACCCTACAAGAAAACCGCATGGGATAGCTACGAGGTCGGCTTCGCATGGGATTGCATGGAAGAAATCCCCGGCCTGTCCGATGCGGACCGCCTGAAGATGACCAATTTTTTCCAGGCCTATCTGCACCTGCGGACCATCGCCGCTTCGGACTGGCGGTACATGGTGCCGCGCCTCAATAACGCGAACCCAACCTGGAACCACCAGGCCAAGGGGCTCGCGGCCGCCTATACCATGGGCCGCTACTTCGCGCGGTACTACGGCGACCATGACGCCCGGTTCGACTATTACGCAAAGACGGCCGCCCATGTCTTCAAGCTCCAGTCGCAGTGGTACAAGCCCGAGGAGAATTCGGGCAACTACACCCAGATCACCATGAAGTTCGCGATCTCGTACTATCTGGGCGAGTGGGATTTGGAATTCTTCCGCAACGGCTCGGCCAGGCAGTTCGCCGAGTTCACCGCGCTGACGTGCAACAATCAGGGCCACTCGGCCGGCTACGGCGATACCTACTATCTCTACGACGGCTGGAAGTCCAACCACGGCTTCCGGGAGTACGAGTTGCCGATCGCGCTTTGGTTCACCCAGGACGGCCGACTGCTCTGGTGGATGCAGCACGTGCGGGGCGACTATCGCAGCCCGTATCACCAGGACGTTCAGCCCGTCGAATGGACCGAACTGCTCGGCCTCCACAAAATGCCTCTCGTGCGGGGCCTCTACGACACCCGAACGCGAGTTCCGCTTTGGGGCGCCGACGGCGAGGGCGCCGAACAGCCCTCCGACGGCGTGGCCTTCGCCGAAACGTTCGATAAGGTCTCCTTCCGCGAGAACTGGGACGCCGACGGCCAGTACCTGCTGCTGGAGGGCATGGGGCGCGGCATTCATTCCGGTCGGGCTACCAACCAGATATGCAAATTCACCACCGGCGGCGAAGACCTGCTGATCGGCAGCACGTATAGCGGCACGGGCGTGCGCAACAATTGCACGGTGATCGTGGTCAAGGACGCGGACATCAACGACGAGAGGGCCGTCGGCAAGGCCGGCATGGGCTACGGCAAGTGGTCGCCGATCCGCTGGCAGTACCCGTCGTATGCAGCCCTCGAGGCGATGGGCGATCTGCCGAACGCTGGCCTGACGCGATCGAGCATGCGGAACTTCCTGGGCGGGACGACGTGGCACCGCAATATCTTCTGGGCGAAGGGCAAGTATTTCGTCGTGCTCGACGAAGTGGTCGCCGACGAGGCCGGCGAGTATTACATCGAGGCCAACCTGCGTACCTGCCCCAACAGCAAAGAGGGCAGCAAGTGGGTTAAAATCACCAAGCGAACCGGCAAGGTTTTGCCCGGCGACCGCGGCTACCAGATCGACTACCAGCGCGACGACAAGCTGCAGCACTATCTGCTGACCGACGGGACGGCGACGATTGTGGCCGACCCCATGCCAGCCAAGGATATCACCACCATCATGCTCCGCCAGGTGCACAAGGCCATCCCGCTGGCTGCAGGCGGCAAGGTGACGTTCATGACGCTGATGTACGGCGACCAGGCCGACGCGCGAGCCAACTATCGCCTCGAACGGATCAGCGATACCGAAGGTTTGATCTTCGCCGGCGACAAGCCGGTCGCGTACTTCGGCTCGGCCCAGAGCCCCGAAACCGCCGCGATCCTGCCGATCACCGCCAAGATGTTCTTCCTGGCCGACGGCAACCTGTCGGTCGCCGACGCGACTGCCGTCGATGGCTTCCTGTCGAGCGACAAGCCCACCACCCGCGAAATCGAACTGCCCGAGGCCGAAAAACTCCTGGCCGCACTGGCGAAACTTGTAAAGAAATGATCGAGAAAAAGGGGAACCGTCCCGAGTAAATCATGGCCGGATACACGGAAATTCGGAAATTGGCCTAGTATGGCGGCCGAATGCTGTCATGGAAGTATTGACTAAAGCCCAGAGCAACGCTTAGCAAGCTGGGGCAGGCCAATTCTGGACAAGACATTCAAAGGAGAACTGTGATGTCACAAGTAGTCTTCAAGCAGGCCACTCAGACCTTTCAGCATAATGTGGAATCGGTGTTTCAGCTGGCTGAATTCGATCATGTCGTGCTCGATTATTCGATTTCCGTACTTAAGACAATTCAAAAACGTGCAACGCAAGATGGGATTGACAACTATCGCCTGACTGTGGACAAAGGTTTGGAGCAGGTGCAGAATATTCGAGCTCATGATTCCATGCGGACAGACTACGAACACATCTTTAATCAATGCGTTGTACTATTGGTATCGTATTTTGGCTCCGCTATCAGCGAGATATTTGAAGCCTGTATTGCGGAACTTCTGAAAACTGATTCCGAACAGCCTTTGTTGCGTGAAGAGGTAAAACTAACTGTTAGAGAGTTATTTGAAATGGACTCTGATCCTCGCGGCAGAGTGGGTGAGCTCCTTATCCGAAAGGATAAGATCAGCTTTCAGGACATGAAGAGCATAGCGAGAGCTTTTGCTGATCATTGCGGCCACAGGCCTGAGAAGAATCATGATGTTAACGACATCATTGTCGGACAAGCTTGCAGGCATGCGATAGTTCACGCAGGAGCTATTGTCAGTGCCAAATGCGCCGAGCAAGTCAAGAAGGCTGTGCCGCGTTCGCTGAAAGAGGACCTTCCCAAGGACAGTAGAATTCAATTCACGGTGGATGAATTGCACCTTCTCTCCGAGAGCATGAAGCGATATGTTGCGAATCTGACATCTGGATTGGAATCGGTATTAGCTAATAAAACAACCGTCGCCTCAGCGGCAAAGGGCGAATGACTGTTGCGCATGGCGATGAGTCTCTTAAAGGAAAACTCTAATGGGCCGGTGGCCGGGGCAAGGTGACGGGAATTTAATCGAATAAAATCGTGAGCTCAAGGGGCGTCAGCTGATGTCATGCTCAATTATCTCCGAGGGCCTCCAGGTCGGCCTTGCCTCATGTGTCTGCGCGGCCGAATCGGCAGGTCGGCCACATGGAGGAAGAAGAACGCGAAACGTCGTTCCCATTCCGGGCTGGCTTTCAACCTTGATTCCACCATGATGGCCTCGAACGATGCCGAGCGCGGCGGACAGCCCAAGACCGCGTCCCGTGAACTTAGTCGAGAAGAACGGATCGAATAGTTTCGATAGCGTTTCTTCATTCATTCCGCAGCCGGTATCGGACACTTCCAGATAGGCGAAGCTTCCGGCCGACAGATCGCCGCCGAGATGGACGTCGCATAGGTACGCGGAGGAGGCTTCCTGCACGCCGGTTTCAATTCGAATGGTTCCAACTGTATCTCCGATTGCCTGTGCAGCGTTGGCAAGAAGATTCATGACAATTTGCCGCATTTGCGACGCATCGGCATCCACCGCAGGAAGACGTTCCAGTAATTTATACTCGATGCCAATATTTCGGTTCTGTACAGAGCTTCGCATCAGGTCGTGCATTTCACGTACGAGCCGGCTGAGATCCAACGGGCCGACGATAAATCGGCCTCGACCCGAATACGCCAACATCTGTTCGCTGAGTTGGGAGGCTCGGACGGCGGCCTCTCGGATATCATGGACAAGCGGCTGAACGTCGCAATCTGCGGGTAGTTGCCGGAGAGCAAGATCCGCATTTCCCAACACTGCCGCCAGGATGTTGTTGAAGTCATGCGCTACCCCGCCGGCCAGGACTCCAAGGCTCTCCAGCTTTTGAATCTGCTGGGCCTGAATCACCAGTTTCCGCCGATTTTCTTCCGCCAGCAGGCGCTCGGTGAGATTGATTCGCATCAGGCGCATCACATAGTACCAAATGAATAAGATAACAGGCAACGCAACAACGACACCCGCCAGGCCCCGGTAAGCCATGCTTCGATGGCGTTTCAGCTCGGATTGGGCACGAGTTTCAAGGCCCGATAGGATCGTTTGCATCCCTTCGGCGTAACGCTGCTTCTCCTTCTCGTAGTTCTCACTGGTCAGCAGGGCCATGGCCTGATCCAATTGGGAATCACGCACCAGCGTAAATGCGCGGTTCTCCATCAGAACCAGCCCGACATTTGCGGAATTTGTCTGGGCTGTCGCTTTTTCGAGAAAAGCCCCTTTGGCCAAATGCATAGCTTCGGCGATGGTCGAGTCCAGCACTGGCTCGTTGGCGCGATATCGCCGTTCCCATTTGGGATCGCCTGAGGCGGCTGCCATGCGGGCCGACATCGTGAGCACTTCATCGAGAAGCAGGATCTTTCCCTGAAGTTGCTTGAGCCTGGAATCCTCTTCCAACGTGATACGGTGGCCCTGGTATGAGTGCCAAAGCTGCCATCCAACCATCACCAGAATCACTATCGTCACCGACAGGGCAATCGTGGCAGCCAATTTGGGAAAGCCCCCCTGGCCGGCGCCTTCGTCGCCCGTTTGCACTGCTGACTCTTGTCGCCTCGCTGTTGCTGGATCAATCCCCATTCCGCTATCTTTTCCGGCCTGCATTCGCCTCTCTTATCATATGGACCGTTCCGAGCAGATTCTCAGGCGAATTGTCTCACATCGGGAAAGAATCAATTCGGGACGGTTACCCGTTTTAAGTGAAATTGGGAAGAAGTGGTAGGGCGTGCAACTTGCTTGCACGCGGAATGCGTCCATACAAAATAAACCAAAACACGCGTGCAACGAGTTGCACGCCCTACGATGCTTTTTGTCATACCGTTTTTGCGCGCGCACTTTGTAAGTTTTTCGCGCAAAACGCGGGGAATTCTTCAAAATTATTTCTTACGCCCCGGCCGGGAGTTGGCATTTTCCAAAACCGCGTTCGGTGCCGTTTGCGCGCGCAAAACAGGTACTCCCCCAGTAAGGGTAGAGGCGCGTTGTGCTGCGCACAACACGCCAATTTAGGATTTGGGATTTCAGATTTGGGATTGAGAAGAAGAAACAGATTGAACGACAGAAACAACAAAAGCTACGCGGATGGGTGCCATGCTTCTCTAAGTGAAGCGGTGAAGCATGCTCTTCTTCGAGATCTTAGAAGAAAAAGAACATGGCCACGCAAGTGTACAGTGAAGAGACATGGGTAACACATGTTGAAGACACATGGGTTACAAGTCAGTTGACACTGTATCGA
>SDBV01004936.1_pt1 | contig 18962 bp, 12 predicted proteins | sample 2277081 | NCBI WGS metagenome assembly SDBV01 (sample SAMN10402039, study PRJNA504765) | marine sediment metagenome | isolation source: marine sediment core GS10_PC15, 223 cmbsf | place: Arctic Ocean: Southern Knipovich Ridge | collected 2010
GCCGTGATGCAGATCTGTGATCGAATCGTTTTCATGGACACTGGAAGAAAAGTAAGCGAAGGAACACCGGACGAGGTTCGAAACGATCCCAAGGTTATTGAGGCGTATATTGATTGAGGATAGAAATGCTTGAGATCAGTGGACTTGAAACAGGATACGGCAAGAAGCAGGTGCTTTTCGGCTTGTCTATGGAGGTTCAAGAGAGGGAAATTGTTGCACTCATCGGTCCTAATGGAGCTGGCAAATCCACTATTCTCAAAGCTGTATGTGGTCTGATACCTGTGTGGAATGGGGAGATACAATTCAACGGTACAAAGACTAATGGCACGACACCAGCGGAAAACGTAGCCCGTGGAATCACTTTTGCTCCCCAAGGCAGTCGAGTATTCCATGATCTGACCGTCATGGAAAATCTTGAAATCGGCGGTTTTCAACTTCCTCGAAAGGAAGCAAGAGAACGTATCACAGAAGTGTTGGAAATCTTTCCTATACTAAAGGAACGTATACGGCAAGACGCTGGCAGATTGTCTGGCGGAGAACAGCAAATATTAGCCTTGGCACGTGCCCTCGTTCCCAAGCCCGAATTGTTGATGCTTGACGAGCCTTCTCTTGGCCTTTCCCCGAACCTAGTAAATACTGTCTTTGAAAAGGTTTCAGACCTCAACATGGAACTCGGAGTGAGCATACTTATCGTGGAGCAGAAAGTTCGTGATGTTCTTGAGATATGCAATCGAGTTTATGGACTTAAATTAGGAAAAGTGGTTTTCGAAGGTTTACCAAACGAACTGATAAAAGATAAGAATAGAATAAAAGAAATTTTTATTTGACTATCTAATTATCTTCGTTTAATTTTTTAATTTTAGCACAAAAAAAAAGCGAGTTCGATTCCCGCAGCCTCCACCATAATAAATAAATAATAACAACAACTTGCGAACGGCAAATACAGTCGGGAAATCAAACAATTTTTGCTATTACATGTATTATATTATACTTTGATGGTTAACGATATTCAATAAGTTGTTTTTTTCAGGACTAGAATTGGAATGGGAATGAGTAATAAGTATAAAATATCAGGGCATGAAACATTTGCTTTAAGATATGCCTGGCTACCAAAATGTGTGGAAGCTGTTCGAGCTGATCCATATATGTTTGTGGACGAAAATATAGCCATGGTTTTTCTTGGTGTAGGAAAAAATATGGTTCGTTCTATTCGTTTTTGGGGGTTAGCGACAGGGGTAATTACATCAGAAAATAAAAATGGTTATGCAATCACAGAATTTGGAAAACAATTGTTTGATCAGGAACAAGGTTTTGATCCATATTTGGAAGACAATCAGACTTTGTGGCTTCTTCATTGGAAGCTTGCCACATCAAAAGTGCCGTTATTTGCATGGGATTTTCTTCTTAACCGATGGCATGAACCTGAGTTGGTATTGAGTTCAATTCTACCTTCAGCAAACCATGATCTCAAGATGGCCGAAATGAGTGTGTCGGAAAGCTCATTGAAAAGCCATTTTGCAGTGTTTTTTCACACGTATATCCCCAGCAAAGTGAAAAAAAACAAAAATACTGAAGATACATTAGATTGTCCACTTGTTGAATTAGAGTTATTAGAGTATCGTTCAGAGCGCAAGTCAATACAGGGGAAAACTGAAGATGTGTTGTCTTTTCGTCGAGGAAGGAAGCCGGAGATAAACAATCATTTATTTGCATATACTCTGTTAGAATTCTGGGAAAATGTTGCACTTAATGAGAACACTTTATCTTTTCGTGACATAGCAGTTCATCCAAATAGTCCAGGACAGATATTTAAGTTAAGTGAGCAGGATATTCGAGAAAGGCTTGAACTAATTAAACATACAAGTAATGGAAAATTAGTCTTTTCTGATTCTTCAATCAATCAGCTTGTTCATCGGCATTGTGAATTTAATCAGCACACTTTCAATAATGCATTGAAAGGAGTGTATCGATGAATCCTATTGAAGATGCTTTTGATAATATTATTAGACCCCAAGGTCAGTTTCTAAGGTCTGCACAACTTGAACGAGATTTCAGAGATGCAGATGCATTAGAAGGCTATATCATTACAGATGATGTTGTGGGATTTCTTCAACGAGTAGCTTATGGACTAAGGTCTGAATCCGGTGACAGAGCATTTCGAATTATGGGTGATTATGGATCAGGCAAATCATCTTTTGCATTGTTTTTGGCACACTGGCTACGTGGCGAAATAAATAATCTTCCTCAACATATCCAATCAGATTTAACTAATGATAAATATGGACTTATAAACACTCCAAAACTATTTCCTCTCCTAATTACTGGCCAGCGCGAACCGTTATCAAAAACCATTCAAAGAGCAATAAAAGACAATTTGAATGGACATGATAATAATACCAATACAGCTTTAAGACGGCTTGTGGCAAAGAATAATATTACAGGCCAAGAAGTCCTGACGCTTCTTGCACTTTACAGAAGCTATATTAATAAGCAGAGAGAGGTCTCTGGTGTATTGCTTATCATTGATGAGTCAGGCAAACTTCTTGAATATACTGCGAATAATCCAAATGATACAGATGTTTTTCTTTGGCAAATTCTCGCGGAGGAAGCTACTCGTTCTGCAGATGAACCGTTCATTGTTGTCAGTATACTTCATAAAGGCTTTAGTTCTTACGCTCATTCTTTAGGCTTGTCTCAAGAAAAAGAATGGGAAAAGGTCGCAGGACGATATAGCGAGCTGAATTTTCGTTATTCACTTGAGCAGAGCCTCGAATTAATATCAGCGGCTTTAAATGTTAATTTTGAAAAATTAAACAATAACACAGCATCAGAAATGTCCTCACAAATGGAAAAGGCGTTGAAGTTGCATTGGTTTGGAGCCGTCTCAAATCCAAACAAGTTAATTAACCTCTCACCTAGCCTTTATCCTCTCGATCCTTTTGTCATTCCCGTGCTATTACGATTTTTACATCAATTTGGACAGAATGAAAGATCTGTATTCAGCTTTCTATTTGGGAATGAGCCAAATGGATTAATGGCATACTTATCCAATAATATATCGCTTTTTACTATGGATAACCTTTATGAATACGTTCACTCCAATTATGACCAAATATTATCTCAATCACCTGAGACAAGTACTTGGGTGATGATTAAGTCTTTGATAGCAGCAGCAAGTGATGTTGCCCCCCAAACAGATCGAGTGTTAAAAGCTCTTGGGATAATTAATCTGTTAAATTCAAATGATTTATTGCCAACCGAAGACGTTCTTGCAAGCGCGTTGTATCGTAGTGGAGACAAAAAGAGTATTAAGAATTGTATCAAACAGCTAAAATCAGAAGTTGGCAAACGTGTTCTATACGATAGAGGTGTTGCAGGTGGCCTATGTCTTTGGTCGCATGTAAGTGTAGATCTTCATTTGGCTTATAAAAAAGCAAGCAGCGCAATAGGGCCAGTAGATGATATAATAGGTTATATAGCCAAATATTTTGGCGACCAGAATTTGGTTGCTCGAAAACATTATATCAAGTCTGGTAGTCTTCGCTACTACCGTGTAAAATACTGTGGATTGGTTGAACTGGATAGTGCAGCACAATCTTTCGTCGAAGAAAAAGCTGATGGTGTATTATATGTCACTTTATGTAAAACAGAAACTGATATAGAAAAGGCGGAAATGCTCGCAATAGAATTTCGCAAAAAGATAAATTGTGTAATTGCCGTAACAAAAAAACCAATCAATAATATTTCAACTATCATACAGGAAGCCCTTATATGGGATTACATACTGACCAATACTCCTGAACTCAATAATGATCCATACGCCCAGGAAACGGTTTCTCTTAGACGTGAGAAGGAACACAATCGACTAGCGGATTCAATCAATCAAATAATTGGAATAGGGCGCTATGCTGGGAAATCGGAATTAAAATTTTTCTGGAAAGGAATCGAGGTCACTGAGATTAAAAACAATAGAAGTTTCTCAACATTCCTTACAAAAGTTTTCGATCACGTTTATGCCCAAGCGCCACTAGTTCGAAATGAGCTTCTTAATAGAGATAACTTGAGTGCAGCAGCAGCAGGGGCAAGAATACGATTAATTGAGGGGCTTCTTGAAAGAAACGAGCAAAAATATTTTGGGATGGATGAGACAAAGAGTCCCCCTGAAATGTCGATGTATCGTTCAATCTTTGAAGAAGGGAATATACATATCTCAAAAGCGACCGGTGGCTGGTTTTTAGAGGTTCCCAAAAACGATGATGACAAATTAAATATAAGGCCCACATTAACCTATATATATAAAGAGTTGGTTAGTAAGTCCGATACACGAATTCCATGTTCTGATATTTTTCACCAATTAAGACAACCTCCTTATGGAGTGAAAAGCGGATTATCATCACTTATTCTGGCGATGATTGCTATTATTTATGAAAAAGAAATCGCTCTATATGAAGATAATTGTTTCATCAGCCAATTAACTGGAGCAGAATTCCTGCGACTCATAAAAAACCCAGATAATTTCGAAGTGCAGTTGTGTAGAGTTGAAGGAATACGTGCTGATTTTTACAATCGTTTAGCGGACATTTTGAATGTTGACATTGGGCATGGAAAAAAAGATGTCTTGGAGATTGTCCGTCCCCTCAGCGTGTTTGCGGCACAACTTCCTTTGTATGTTCATAAAACCAAGCGACTATCCACCCAAACAGTTGCGGTTCGAGACGCATTACTGAATGCCAGAGAGCCAGTGAAACTTCTTTTTTCTGATTTACCAAAAGCATGTGGTCTTCCTGCCATTGGGCCGAATGATGAAGGAGATGTTTCTATTGATGAGCTACTGCTTGGATTAAAGGAAAGTATACATGAACTCAGAGGATGTTATTACGAACTTCGCTTACGTATATTATTGTTAATCCGTGATAATTTTGAAATTGCTAAAACTGATACTTGGCGAAAAGACCTATCACAAAGAGCCGAGAAACTTTTTGTATTAGTTGCTGAACCAACATTGAAAGCTTTTTGTTTCAGGCTTTCAGACGATTCACTCTCTGATGAGGAGTGGGGTGAGTCTATTGCCAGCCTTATTGTATCGAAACCTCCCAGCCAATGGCTTGATAGAGACGAAAGTAGCTTTATTTACAACCTTGGGGAGTTGGCAGCTAGATTTAAGCGTGCAGAGAGCACTGCTTTTGAAACTTCAGGTACAGTGATTGAAAATGCTCTTCGTATTTGTCTAACTCGATCGGATGGAGAAGAGCGAACTAAAATAATATCTACAAGTGAACGTTCGGATTTTTCTTTGACCTTGATAAAAAGAAAACTTGATAGTATTATTAATGAATATGGTCCCGAAAGTTTAATTGCATTATCTGATATTCTTTGGCAAAAAATGAGTGATCAAAAAAATGGAAAAAACTAGACATATCTGTGGATTATCAGGGGGAAAAGATAGTACAGCCCTCGCGCTATATATGCGGGACAGAGTTCCGGACATGGAGTATGTTTTTTGTGATACAGGCAAAGAACTAACAGAAACATATGATTATTTGGCTCGTGTCGAGGCATATCTAGGAAAAAAAATTATCAGACTCAACGCCAATAAAAGTTTCGACCATTGGCATAAAGTATTTGGAGGATTTCTTCCTTCTCCACAAGCTCGTTGGTGCACAAAACTATTGAAGCTGAAACCATTCGAGGAGTTTGTCGGTGACAAACCGGTTATTAGTTACGTGGGTTTGCGTTCTGACGAAAATCGAACAGGACTGATTAGTGGCAAACCTAATCTTACTACAGTTTTCCCATTCAAAGATGATGACATTGACTATGACGGCGTAATGCGGATTCTTGAAGACAATGGCATTGGACTCCCCCCTTATCTTCTTTGGGGGCGAAGTCATTCGGGCTGTTTTTTTTGTTTTTACCAATCAAAATTTGAATGGGCCAAACTATATGAAACCTATCCGGAAAAGTTTCAAGAAGCGGAGTCATATGAAAAACTAGGGCAACCGGACGGGAAAAACTTCACATGGATGGATGATTTGCCGCTCTCGGAAATTCGAAAGCCAAAAGTGAGAGAACAGATTATAACGGCTTACAAAGAGAGAGCCCAGAGGCTGGCTGCAAAGAAAAAAAGCGGGAAATTGGTTGTGTCGCTGGGTGGAATGGAAGAAGAACGTATTGATCATCGAGCTTGTTTGATTTGTCAGCTGTAGAGAGGATGGTGATGTATGGAGTGGATTCATGAAACATGGACAATTAAAGAACTTCTTGAACTCTATAAAGAAGGAAAAATTATCCTTTCTCCTGATTACCAACGAAACGACATTTGGACATCCAAAGCCCAAAAAAAGCTTATTGATACAATCTTGAAACCTCAACCTTTGCCTAACTTTTTTTTGCTAAAAAAAAATGATGATGAATATGAGATGGTTGATGGTCAACAAAGATCAAGGACAATTATCGGCTTTTCAAAAGGTCAAATATTATCATCTAATGGAGAAAATATTGATTCTATAGATGAAGAGTTATTTCTTAATTATCCTTTAGATATTACTCTAATAAATAAACTATCCGATGATGAGGTTATAGAAGACTATTATGCTTTGGTAAATTCATCAGGTCTTCGTCTAAGTACACCTGAACTTCGTAAAGCTAAATACTATGACACAAAGTTTCTTGAACTATCATCCACATTGGCAAAATCAAAACCGTTTTCTGAGTTTGGCTTTTTTAGTTCAGGAACAAAAATTCGTATGAATGATATTGAGCTCGTATCTGAACTTCTCGCATTATTACATTTCGGAATCAGTGAGAGAAAAGATAAACTTGATCAACTTTTCGAGGATGATATCTCTTTAGAAGAGTCAAAAATTCTTAAGGATCGTTTTGATTCAGTTGTTTTTGTTCTTTATAAATTAAATAGCTATTCTCCGTTGAAGAAAACACGTTTTAGGCAACGAGCAGATTTATATACTCTATTTAATTTTATTCACGAGAATAAGAATTTATCCCAAAATACTTTTCTTGAGTATTATAAAATTCTATTTGAAATTGCCCTTGATATCAGTCCCTCCCAAGAAATGTGTGAACCATTACGTGATTATGCTCGCAACTGTGTTAGCCAATCAAACTCAGAAAAAGCCAGAAAAGCGCGCAATCAATTCCTAAATGACTTATTAATGAATCCAGACAAATCACCAAATCCCACCCAGGAAGCAATCATTAAATACTATAAACTAACTGACAAACTCATAGAGATCGAGGAGACTTGGACTGTCGATTATTCTCAATTTAAGGAGAATGATCGACATGCAGTATGACGAGAGATCACGTAAAATTGTGCTTGATGATGGTGAAGATACTGATTACATCAATATTGAAGGGCTGGACTTTCAATTGGATTATTTAGAAACGGAATCTTCGGATAACTCAAATGGTTTTGTCTTTAATCTTTATGATCCTAATGAGAAAACAGTAAGTCAAGTAATAAAATTTTCAAGAATTTATCAGCCTTGCACTAACCACTATTTAAATCGTCGGTTAGAGCGTTTTCAGCGTGAGGTTACTGCTTTAAAAACAGCATTAAATGAAAAAATGAATAATCGTGTTGTTCGCATTATATCCGAAGGAACCTATATAATTAATGAAAAAATATTTTTATTTTATACGATGGAAAAAGGTGATTGCAATTTAACTCAATTTCTAAACGATGAATATGATCTTTCTGATCAACAGAAATTTCTTCTAAGCTATGAGATAATTAAGTGTATTGAAGCATTACATGAAATCGGGATCTATCACAGAGATATAAAGCCGACTAACTTTTTAATGTTTAATAGGCATGTAAAAGTTTGTGATTTGGGATTAGTTAGTTTAAGAGGAGAAGACACGAATGCAATTGACGGACTCAAAGAAAAAATTGGCCCCCGTGGCTTTTTAACACCTGAGGCAATTAACAAAATGATGGGATTTAATAAAAACAATTCGCTAACCATAGATGACAAATCGGATGTGTATCAATTGGCTAAGGTTTTAGGGGTTGTTTTGCAGGGAGAGATATTTTCTGGTGTGTTAGCTAGTGAAGATTTGGAGCAAACTGATCCAACGGGAAACCTTTATAAGGTCCTGGAAAAAGCTCTACAGTATAGTCAGGGAAGAAGATACAATATTCAGGAGCTAAAAACTGACTTTCTTAATAGACTAAATAAAACGTATGCATTTGCATAATATCGATAAGGCATGAGTCAATGGGAAACTGGATCAATTTTCTCCGTAAATACGGGCCGATACCTCGGAATGATAATATGTATGATGAGGCCATTCAGCGTACTTCCCGACGTTCCAAGATAGATCCTATTGCTTTTGAACACCCTTTTCAAAAAGATGTTTTCGCATGTTTCGACTGTTCCCCGCTTTCAAATGTAATATTAACGGGAACAGCAGGAGACGGGAAAACTCATCTGTGTCGACAGGTATGGGAAAAATTGGGCGGTGATCTAAAAGAATGGGGATCAGATGATCCATATGTTTGTTTGGAATATGATGGAAAGAGCGTTCATTTCATACGTGATTTGAGCGGATGGGCTCCGCCGATGGGTCATACTTGGGAAGATCATCCGGAAAAGAAGAAATTGATTTTACAGTTTGTCGAGTCATGTTTCGAAAAAGGTTCAGATAATGTATTTATGATTGCCGGAAACGATGGGCAACTTGTGGAAGCTTTTCGAAGACTTTCGATGGAATCGGAATCAGCTAAAGTAATAGAATTTAGAAATGTCCTGGATGAATTACTTGTCGAGGATAAGCAATTCATGGAGGGAGTATTTCTTGAGCTTTTCAATTTGAGCAGAGGAAGCACTACAGAGATATTTGATCGAGCCTTGGATGCGTTTATTCATCATGATGGTTGGACGGAGTGTTTGAGTGAGTGTGATGGACGTGACAACTGCCCTGTGCGTATTAATTATAACCTCCTAAAAACGGATATCGTCCGTACTCGCATTCGCAAGCTTTTTGAATTGTGTGACCACAATGGGCTGCATCTGCCTATTCGGCAAGTCCTTCTTCTACTTACAAACAGCGTTTTAGGACATCCGGATGCAAAGGATTCTTTAATTAGAGAAGCAGACATCATAAAAATTCTCGATTCAGGCAAAGTTGCGGAAGGTTGTTTATATAGTAATGTTTTTGGTGGGAATATACCCTATCGTCGCAGAAACTCGATAACTGTATTTGACTACTTCGAACGATTCCAAATTGGTGAAGAAACAACGAATCGAATTGACAATCTACTCATTTTTGGGGAAGATGATGATTCACTGAAACCTGTATATGACGACCTTTTTGGTTCCGATCCTTTCTTCTCTAATGATGTAAGCTTTAGAAATGCGAAAAAAATGTACATAGAAGCTTCTGATGAAGATGAGGAAGTTGCAACTAAATTCCTGGATATGTTAGTTCGGTATAGACGTGGGATGTTTTTTATGATTCCTGTTGAAAAAGAACAAGAATACAAACTATGGGATCTAACAGTATTTCACTTTGCTGGAGAGTATACCAACGATGTTTTTGAGTTTTTAGCTGATGGGAATAAATTTGTACATGGAAAAATACTCGGTAGACTTGTACGGGGACTCAATCGCATTTTTACTGGAATGATGCTTGATAGCAATGATAAACTATACTTAGCCGTAAGTGGCAGTTACTCACAATCAAAAGTTAGTAGAATTTTTTTAGATTATGTTTCAGTTCGTCCAAGTAAAGGCGAAAAGATGACTATTATTGTTGATGATAATAAGTACGTTGTCCTTAGGGTGTTTTTTACGCCTTCAGATTATGAAGATTTGAAGTTGTCTTTAGTTAGATATGAATTTCTTTCTCGAGTGGCTGAAGACGGTGCGCTTCCTGCAAGTTTTTCCAAAGAGTGTAATGAAGATATTCTCGCTTTTAAAAGCAGGTTAATAGCAAGATGGAATAATATTAGAAATAGGGATGTTAAAGAAATAATGGATGATAGCATCGAAATTAGAATTTTGAGTTCTGAAAGTGGCAAACCCAAAGAGCGTACAATAGCTATTCGGAAGTGATATGAATAAAAACAGATTACATCCAGAAAATAAAAATCCAGAACCATCTATGTGGGTTGATGAAGCTATTTGGGGTCATAGGCTTTACGATGAGCAAATACCATGGTTCATCTACTTGGAATTCTTAAATGTTGCTACTTTTTATCATAAAAAAGGAATCCTCTTTGAGGAACCTGACGGCTACAACCACTTAAAATACAAAGCCGCCCATCGCCTTTATTTAAGAAATATTTTGTTCAATTTCCCTATATCGAAAATGCAACAAATCTGTCAAATGGACATAAGTGATGATCAGATGTGGGAGAAATGGTTTAAAGAGATTGAGGAAACTCAAAGAGGCCTAATAGACCCGGATTTTTCTTATATACGTAAGCACTTTGATTGTTTTGAGGATTTTGTGGATATCATTAAGTTAGTACATTCCAGCTGCCTTGAAATACATAGTAATAAGCGATGGACATCAAAGTTTGTTTTTCCATATTGCGTTGATGCACTGTACGAAGATTTAGACCGAAAAGCCTCGACAAATGATCGTCGTTTTTTTGGACGGACAGGGGAATTAGTTTATCTGATGCTTTGTAGAGCTACGGAAAAAGAACGACTGCGAGAGCTTCTAAACGAACGTTTTTTTTCATCTCAAGATACTATTTGGGAAACCGTAATTCGTTCTCTACAACCGGTAGATTCACGTGAAGGGCGTGAGCGAGCTGGTGGTTTTCTGCCTTATGAGAGTCACCCCTGTTTTGATAGTCTATGCCAAGACTGGATTGAAATTTTGAAACTAAATATTCCCGTGACTGACTTGGCTCCTCATTTAGTCAGACTGGTCGGTTTTTACATTCTTCAATACCAGCAGGAGTTGGCGAGAGAAAGCCTTGACGGTGAGAATAAAAGTTACTATGTAGCGGAGATAATCGCTCCAAGAAAAACGTTGGTGAGGGAATTATCCATAGAATTCTATCAAAAAAACAACACCCTATCTATGAAAGCTGTAAATGACTATATCGAACAAATCGAAAAATCAGAAGAATGGCGACAAGCCTGTAATAGTTCAGATCCATTCCAAAACTGTAAGGATTTGTTACTTGAGAGAGTATTATGGCCTCGTAAACCATCCGATTATGATAGTGCATTCAATCCGGAAGATCTTATTGCTGGGTTGAAAGCAGCAGTGAGACGCCGACATAGCCAACATGTGGGAAATATTCATAGAGTTTACGGACGAGAAATAGGTCTCATATCAAAGCGTGGAACTAATCGTCTACGTTATGCTCCAACCGATTCATTTATTAGAACTCTTGTGCTGGCAAATGTAACTAAGCGGATGGAATTTAAAGAATTTCTGACAAAACTCTTTGATCGGTACAAGTTAGTTATTGGAGATGTTGAAGCCCAAAATATGACATGTATGAAAGCTGAGGATTTAGATAATAAAGCATTTCAAACTAATGCAGAAAGACTTGAGCAAAGACTAGCAAGCATCGGATTATTACGCCGTCTATCTGATGGATGTGCGTATTTAATAAACCCTTATGCAACGTGATGCCATGACAAAAGAACAACTTATTGGAAAAGTAACAGTCACGTATCTCAGAGATTGTCTAGATGATGATGAAAAAGATGGTCTTGCAAGATTTTTACTTGATCGTTTAACTGCGGAACAAACTGCTGCAATTGCTCGCGCCATTTTAGACGACGATAGCTTGGTATCAAGAATAGAAATAAAATTGCCAGACCATTTCGTTGGTGGTTTTGATTTGCCGGACAACGTGTTAACAAATAAACGTACAACTTATTTCCGCAATGCTTACTGTGAAAAAGATGCTTTAATAGTGGCATGTACTGGTGACGACGAGAGGTTCTCACTAAAGGAAATGACTCCAATTGGTAGTTATCAGCTGTTAGCACGTCCGGAAATATGGCTAAAATGTGTGAATGATGAAATTGGGCTTGATGAAAAAACGTTGAATTGGTGGGAAAAATGCTTTATAGGATTATTAGAAGTACGCTCCTACCCTTTAGAGTGGATTGCTGATTTTATTCTTAAAACAAAGAAAATGATCAAAGAAGAAGGTGAACCTTTTCGTGAGTCGGTGGGCCTTTCACTACCGGCACTGAGAATTCCCCGCGATAAAACATTCTTTTCTGTTTTAACAGAAAAGACAGCTGGTCATAAATCACGATGGAAAAGCCTCTTTACAAAAGCAATTCGCCAGAGGGCATGTTATTTACTCAAACAAACTCCAACGCAAGCCTTACTTACAAACGACCAATTACGCGATTCCTTCGATAAGGTCAGCGAAAGCATAACAGTTGAATACCATGAAAAGGTCAAAAACTTCATTGTTGCCGATAACGACTGGAATCCTGCTGCAGAGGCTTTATGTAATTGTGAATGGGAAGGTGTGAGCCCACTTTTTGATGGTCTCAAACGGGAAAAATTCAATCTTGGTGTGAAAACGCAGGAGTTTTTCGATGAGAGGTATCCCGATTTACTTACCAAAGATGAAACTGAATATTTAGAGCTGCTCAAAAAGAGAAATTATACAAATTCGCTTGAAGAAGATGAGATTTTTTATGAATCACACCGCCAAAGACTTAAAGAGGAACCTTCGCTCAAAGGGAAATGGGACAAGTTCATCTTCGGTGCCCCTGTGGAATGTGAAGATTTTTTAAGCGGAATTGTATCTTGTCTTGAGACTTTTTTCGATCAGAATATGCTACCTGCTAAAAATCGTGAAATTATTATTAGGTCAAATAAAAAAACAAAACATGAATTGAAAAGCATTAACTTTGAAGCAGGGTTATATTTCAATTTACGATATCGGCCGCTTCCGGATATATTTTCAAATAAAGTTAAATGGGATATCGGTGAATTATTTAATTATGAAGACCATTACCAGGATTGGCGAAAAAAGAAAACTCCTATTAATCGTTCTACAGCGAAAGCAGCGTTGCGGCTAACCTTTTACTTAGAATATCGTACTACTTTAGCCTCAGACACAGAACAATCACTTAGCAAGCAGCTTATATGGAAATTCAATCCTAACGGAGTATCGTGTGAACTATGGAGTGACCTTAACAGGCTCACAAAGAATCCATTCACAAAGTCATACGCTGATTGTGATCCAATTAGTGGAAAAGGAACTCTTCAATCAGTTGATCTTAGAGATTCCTCAACACTTCATGCCTGTTATGCTCAAGATCGAGGATCATTTGTGCCAGCATATAATAAGCGTGATGATATTAGCCTTCAATGGGAAAGGAACCTTGATGAAGTCCGAATGAAAGGCTTTATTGATCAAGAAGTTTCAGATGAACTCCAGGCAAAATGGAATAAATTCAAGAACTCGTATAAAGATTGTATTATTGCTTTTAGAAAAGACGGTTTCTCACAAAGTTTTCTGACTTCAGCAGAATTGTATGGGAAACTGCTTGAGAGCGTTGAAAAAAAAGCGATGGGAGACCGAACACGACGTTTTCTGCTTATACCTTTATTACAAATAGGAAATGCCAAAATTAAAGGAAATAATCCTTTATCAATTGTTACTCCTTGGCATCCTCTTAGACTTAATAGCATTTATTCTAAAATCATACAAATCTCATGTTTATTAAATAAGCTGCTATCCAATGAAGTAATCGCGATTAGCGATGCTCGATTATATTTTAAAGAGTATAAGTCCTCGCTTGAATGTCCGTATTACCCTGAAGTAACCGTCGGATGGCAAGGAGAACAAACGGAATTATTAAGTTGTACAGACTATTACCTCGATTATTCACTCCATGAAAGTCCTATCGCACACGATGACGGATTTGATGATACAAATGAAAATCCTGTTCCAGCAGCTCAGCTTGTTCTTGACCTTGTTAAAAAATACTTGAAGCTTTATCCTCATGAAAGATCTAATCTTTCGACAGTACTATACAATTGCGACTCAGCGCGTTTACCTCAAGCTGTTGTTTCAAAAATAGGTGAGTTATATGATAGTGAAGATAACCTTCGGTGCGAAATTATTTTGCGTCATAGAGAGAATAAGAAACTAACCGATCTTTATGAAAAAATCGTTGAGCGCATGGGAGAAGAGGAAGATGATGCATATGCGGCTAGTGAGGCAACAACAGATTTTATGGCGCGATTACGTATAGCAATCATGGCTGATCAAGCACCTGCACCCACTGAAGAAGAGGGGCGCCCAACTGACATTGTATTTCTTCATGATGTAATTGCTCGACACGCAAAACTTGATTGGTATCCTGTAGAAAAAAATATTATCTGTGAGAGAGATTTGTATCCACCTGAATGGTCTCGAAAAAGGCCTGCTGCCCAAGACGATATGAAGTCCATAGTTTACTTAACCTGTCCAGTTCAATTGAAGCAGGGTTGGCAATATTTATCGGCTATATCATCATTTTTCAGGACGGATTGGCAAATGTCAATGGACAGTTGTTTTTTGCCCGTTCGTCTTCTTGACTTTCATAATGAGAACACTCGGGCAATTTTCGATGAAGTACACAAACTTGGTAATTGGGTTGTAAACTATGACGAACTATTGGACAAACGGCAACTCCAAAACCAGGAAGTACGTGTCATCCGATATAAGCAGACTAATAGCCAAGGACGAAATATACTAATTTCATCGAAAGCTCCATTGGGGCTTCTAAAATCCATGGTTAGACAACGCATTCGATCACTTAACCTTGAACTCAATAACAGCGATGTTAATGTTATAACAGAACGTCTTATCGAGGACGCAAATGATGTTTCAGGCGATCTTGCTCTACGCGCAGCTAAACGTGGGCGAAATGCAAGTGAATTAATAGGAGTTGTATTAAGTCGTTATCTTATCAAACGAGAAATTGGTTTGGATCAAGTTTGTGGATGGTACTTTTTAGATGATTATGCAGAGTGGTTAGGACAAAAAGAAGAACAAATCGCAGACCTGTTGGCATTGCACTTAAAAAAAGAAGATGATAAATTCCTTGTAGGTATTATTGTCACTGAGAGTAAATATATTGATCACGACAGCCTAAGTGCAAAACGCAAAGAATCACAAAAGCAATTGCGTGATACTGTGAAACGCATCAGACGGGCCCTTTTAGAAGAGCCTATTTGTCTTGATAGAAGAATGTGGCTAGCAAGAATAAGTAATTTGATTTCCAATGGAATTCATCTTCCGAAAGCAGCAGCTGTCCAAATAAGCGAATGGACAAGAGCCTTATTGAGTGGTAATTGTGAACTCTATGTAAGAGGGTATTCTCACATATTTGTTTCAGGTCCTTCCGATTGTCCCGAATGCTCAGATTTTTCTGAAATTACAGATTTGGACGATAGCTTCCAAGAAATATTTTCTAGAGCTTCACTGAGAAAGCTTATGCGTGCTTATTTTGACGAGAGTAATCCACAAGATATACGAGATGAAATATCTGGGGAGCCTGAAAGAAGAAATAAAAAATACATTTCACTCTCACCTGAAGAGACAGGTGACGAGATACAGATTGAAGGGACAAAACTTGATCCTAATAAAAAAACAGGAAAAGAACTTGTGCCGACGTCAAATTCTGATACTTCAGTTAATACAGAAGAAAAAAAGGATAAGCCAGAAACTGATGCGTTAGATGTTGAGACAATACCTCATAACAATAAACAGGATATAATTGGGTTGCTTTCAAAAAATGCGATCTTAAAAACTGATTCAGAAACGGCTGAAAAATGGCTCAATGATACAGTTTTTCTATGCAAAAGTGCTCTGCAACAGTTTCAACTCAAATCCAAATTATTACAAAGCCTATTGACCCCCAACTGTGCTTTATTAAAATTCCAAGGAAGCAGCAATCTCACTGTAGATCAAGTGCGGAAAAAACAAACTGAATTTCTTACCTCATTTGAAATCGAAATAGTATCAGTTCGCCCAGAGCCTGGCAAAGTAGCTATTTCAGTGGCACGTCCTCAACGCGAACTCATTTCACTAGCTGATGTATGGAAAGATTGGGATTTTGTAAATATTACTGATAGGTGTCAGTTGCCTATAGGAATTAAGGAAGAGGATGGTAGTGTTTTGTATTTTTCACCGCTGAAAAATGCTCCGCATACTTTGATTGCAGGATCCACAAATAGTGGTAAATCCGTCCTCATGCAAAGTCTCATTCTTGGAGTTGCATGCGCTAACACACCTAAACAAGCTGAAATAACATTGATCGATCCTAAAGGAGGTGTCGATTATTTTGCATTTAGCTCATTGCCTCACATACGGGGGAAGATAATTGTCGATATGGATAAAGCTATTTCGTCTTTGTCTTCTCTTGTAGATGAAATGGAGCGACGTTATAAAGTTTTGCGAAACAACCAAGTCCCCAATATTGTAGAATTAAATAAAAAGACTGGTGTTACGGAAAGCCTTCCTTTCCTCTGGGTAGTTCATGATGAGTTTGCTGAGTGGATGATCCAGGAAGAATACAAAACTGCAGTTACCTCTCTCGTTTCGCGTTTAGGTGTTAAGGCTCGAGCCGCTGGAATATTTTTGATTTTTGCAGCCCAAAGACCGGATGCGAATGTTATGCCCATGCAGCTCAGGTCCCAATTGGGTAATCGCCTTATCCTTAGAGTAGACAGTGAGGGTACATCTGAAATCGCTTTAGGGGAGAAAGGTGCTGAGAGACTTTTAGGAAAAGGACATCTCGCAGCTAGAATTGAAGGTGAGGTAAAGACAATTTTTGCGCAGGTCCCATTTGCTGAGCCTGAAACGATAAAATCGGTTGTCAACTTTCTATCTCACCATTACTCAATAATTGCTACTGAGTAATGGTAGAAGTTCATGCAAAGCGGCTATGACAGCATGGATTTCTTCTTCCCGATTCAAATGTGAAAAACTAAAACGAATTGTTGCGCCAGCATCTTCGTAAGATCTCCCCATTGCAAGAAGCACATGTGATGGGTTTGGAGTGCTAGATTTGCAAGCCGATCCGTTTGATACGAATATCCCTTTTTGTGATAGGAGAGAGACCAAAACTTCACCATCAATTCCCGGAAATGTAATATTTGATGTATTGGGGAGTCGCTTTGTATTTTTTCCATTGATCACCACAGTTGGAAATGCCAATAGTAAATTTGTTTCCCAAATATTTCTCAGTCTGAGAGTTTTTTTCATATGCGTATATAAGTTTGATTTCGCGTGTTTTGCAGCTTCACCAAATCCAATTATCAAAGGTACTGCTTCTGTTCCCCCGCGTCTCGTTTTCTCCTGTGTGCCACTCAACAATGGGAAATATGGAGTTCCTTCGCGAAGATACAATGCCCCTATTCCCTTTGGTCCATATATTTTGTGTGCGCTTAAAGATAGAAAGTCTATTCCCGTAGATTCTGTGTCAATAGGAACTTTCCCTGCCGCTTGAACAGCATCTGTGTGAAAATAAAAATTATTACTATGAGCAATTTGAGCTATATCATCAACTGGTGAAATAATACCAGTTTCATTGTTTGCCATAATTGATATCGGCACTCATGTGGATCAAAAATGGGGAACTGAAAAACATAAAATCATACTTATTTGGGAGTTTCAGAAACTTACCATCGAGCGGGAAGATTCACAGACAGGTGACAAAATTACTCAGCCCCGAGTAATCAGTAAAACCTATAATTACAGTTTGCACAAAAAAGCTAATCTTCGTCTGGACATTGAATCATGGCTTGAGCGCACCCTGACAGATGAAGAGGCAAACGGTGGATTTGATTTGGTGGGACATTTAATGCACAAACCGGCTAACATCGTCATTGTTCACAAGGTGGTTCCGGTGCCGGGAGAAAAAGAATCAAGGGTTTACGGTAACATCAATGCTATCGTGGCCTGTAAGGAAGACATCATCCATACCATTGAACCCGTTTCATACTGTATTGAAGATAATGGAACCAATATCCCGGAAGATGTCTATCCCTGGATACAAGAGTTAATCAAATCATCTAATGAATATCAGGAATTGGTTAATCCGGGTTCAACAGTATATCAGAATCAATCAAGTGAATCGGAGGGGAATTATGACGGTTACGATGATCCGCCGCCCCTAACGGACGACGATGAAATGCCATTTTAGACGCGTTCATGCCGACACTTTTATTAATTCTATCCGTGCCACAGGCACATTAAAGGTAAGTATTTAACGTAATTAGTATTGAAAAATTATTAAGATTATTTTAAAGCCGTAACACCGTACCCGCCCTGAAGTCGGCCGATCGGGCGGGTTAAAAGGAGGATGTGATGAGTGATAAATACGAATGGGGCACGACCCCGGATAAATACGAGTGGGGCGATCGAGCTAATAAAAGAAGGGAAAAAGAAAAACTCGAACGGCAATTGGAAAAAAGTGAGCCTCTTTCATTTTTAAAGGAAATTGGCAGGATAATAAAGGGAGATTAAATGACCCCCGAAAAAATTCAGGAAATCAATCGTGTAATCGCTGAGGCGATGGGGCTTAAACTTGTACCCAGGATATATGGATCGATGGTTGTTATTGAAGAGGGAACAACACAGGCAGATTATTATAATTCCATATCAGACGCCCTGGATGCGGTGGATGTGATTTGCGTCAGTGATACCGTGCCCTTTCAATATGCCGTGACGATCAATAAAATGAATAACGGAACCTTTAAAGCCAAGATAATTACCTATACATCAAAAAAGGAATATGGCTTTTCTGAGGTCAAAGGCACAGCCGAAACCCGGCCAGCCGCCGTTACCCTGGCCCTGTACGAGTATATCAAGGAGAAGTGATGGAAAAGGGTAAGCGATATGATCTGGGAGTTCGTTTTAATAGTGACAATGTGAGGCGTTATACGCTTCATCGGGATGACAAGGGACCATTTATTTTTGACCCCGACCATGAATTTCAGGC
>SDBV01004937.1_pt1 | contig 18957 bp, 14 predicted proteins | sample 2277081 | NCBI WGS metagenome assembly SDBV01 (sample SAMN10402039, study PRJNA504765) | marine sediment metagenome | isolation source: marine sediment core GS10_PC15, 223 cmbsf | place: Arctic Ocean: Southern Knipovich Ridge | collected 2010
TAAATTCTAAAAGCAAATGATCTAAACTTTTCGGCTATCGCCGAATTAGGGTGATTTTTACCACGAAGGACACGAAGAACACGAAGGAAAAAGATGATAGGGCCGGGGGTTGGTTTGGGTTTTGGCCGCGGATTGCAGATGCTTACCTTGGGCATAAATCGCATCTGATCCGTCTTCGTTTCACTACGACGCGACAGGGATATTAGGTTTTAGCCGCCGTCGCTTCCGCTATGGCGAGCCAGGGATATTGGATAGTAGCTGTGGAAGCGGCCGTTGGCCGGGTGCTTTTTTAAATGGACATTTGGTGGTTTTGGGTATATCATATCATGTTAGAAGTATTGATGCAGTTGTTATGTAGGGATCTGAAAACTTTATCGCGCAAAGACACAAAGAAAAGAGATTCCAGCCTTCGGCTGGATTAAAAGGTTATTTAACCACAGAGGACACAGAGAGCACAGAGGAAAAGCATAAAAAAAGGAATCTAAATGGCATATGATAAATTATCCGAACGAGTTATTGGGTGTGCCATAGAAGTACATCGAACCTTAGGGCCGGGGCTTTTGGAATCTACTTATGAGCAATGCCTTGCGTACGAATTAACTCAATCGAGAATACCCTTCAAACTCCAAAGTCCACTTCCTGTAGAATACAAAGGTGTTAACCTGGACTGCGGATATCGTGTCGATCTATTTGTAGACGATAGGCTTATTGTCGAACTTAAAAGTGTTGATCAAATAAATGATATTCATAAAGCGCAACTACTGACGTATATGAAACTTTCCAATGCCAAAGTTGGGCTTATAATTAACTTTAATGTTAAACTTCTTAAGGATGGGATAAAACGATTTGTTCTTTAAATGCTTTTGTGAATATTCCAGCCTTCGGCTGGATTAAAAGGTTATTTAACCACAGAGGACACAGAGAGCACAGAGGGCAGATGCTTCGCATCTGAGGTATTAGGTAATAGATATTAGATAGTAACTGTGGAACCGGCCGTTGGCCGGGTGCTTTTTAAATGGACTTTTGGATACTTTGGGTATATCATATCATGGTAAAGGTATTGACGGACAGGTAAGGGAAAAGGCAGAAGGAAAAATTTAACGCAAAAGGAGATCGAAATGGATGAGGCCCTGGTTTGAATCGTTTTGATAGCGGCAGTGCTGATCTATAACATGTATAAACTCAAGCATGGAAAGGACCCGAAGGACGAATTGCTGAGGGCAAAGCAACTGCTCGACGAGGGGCTGATAGAGCAAAACGATTATGAGAAGATGAAGACTAAGCTGCTTAAAAAAATCGTTGACGATTTTTAATGGTTGGCAAATTAGGAAGTCCGGCTTCGCATAAAGCTACGCCGCGATTTCGGCTAAAGCCTCAAAAAGAAAATAAATTCCACAACTGCCGTCGCCAAGGCTATGGCAAGTCAGGGGGACGCCGGGAAAAACAAAAGGAAGTTAATGGGAAAAAGTTCCTGGCTTTTAGTTTAGCTTTCAAAGGAGAAAGTAATGGCCGACAAAGAGATCAGCAATCATGATGAGAGTCATCGCGTTGACATCATTTGCCTTGAAGTGAGCAAGTTAGTAAAGGCCGGCGAGATGCGAAAGGCAGCGATGCTGCTTACGAAATCGCTTGAGCGTTATCCTGAAAATGCCAAGCTGCGAGGGTACTTAAAAAAGCTAAAACTTTTGGTCAAGCAAAAAAAGATCAAGAGGCTTGAAAACGAGGCTGTGTCGCTCATGCAAAACGGCGGCGAAGATCAGGCTCAGGAGAAATTTCGTCAGATACTTGAGCTTGACCCAACACGTACTGACCTGAAGCATTCACTTAGACAAAGCCGCGGCGAATCACGAACCGAATATGTCGAAAAAGAGTACAAACGAGAGAAAACCAAGCAATCGCTTATTATAACGATAAGTGTTTCTGTTCTTGTGATAGTCGGCTGCAGCATACCTTATGTTTTCAATGCTAAACATATCAAAGATGCCCGTAATTACATCGTCAGCTTGAATTATTATAAAGCCAAATCAGAGCTGGACCAGTGCGGATGGTTTATGGCATTGGGAAAAACGGATCTTTTAGAAAAGGTAAAAAGTTATGAGCTCCAGAGCACAGAACAGGCGGCAGCATTGTTTGACAAAGAGGAATATAAAGAGGCCCTGTCACTGCTAAAGTCTGCTCAGGAAGTGTCTGCAAACAGCGATGATTATGGTTTGTTGGTAGAAGAATATAACGATGCATATACGTACCAGCAAGCGCAGATCGCCAAAGAGAAAGAACGTATCCGAAAAGCAAAAGCATCTGCAATATTGGCAAAGAGAGATTGTGAATCAGCGGCAATCAATGCAGATCGCAAAAATGCGCGTCAAGAGGCGGCGGATATATGTTCCCAGGCCGATGATGAGTCTGAGTCAGCCATAGCGTATTACGATGTGGAAAAATATTACAAGGCGCAAGCGGCATGGACAACAGCAAAGGGGCTTTACGATAGAGCCGGTGAAGTTGCACAGAAAACGATAGCCTTACGTAACGAGGCCGATGAGGCTAAAAAGCATTGCAAGAATTGCATGACAGCGGCTTACGCAGCTAACGGGCAAGTCGAAGCAAAAGAAGATTACGATCGAGGGGGGTCTTTGGCAAAAGAGGCGGAAAGTCTTTACGCCCAGAATGCTTACTCCAATGCGATAGAAAAGTGGCAGCAAGCCGCTGAATTGTTCGATGCCGCTAAAGCGATCGCTTTCGAGAGTCCGTCGTTTAAGAACGCGATACTTATCACCAGAAAATGGAGCAGGCTGGAAGCAGGCATGAGCGAAAAAGAAGTTAGGGGGTTACTTAAAAGCCCGCATTGCACGCAGGTTTGCTCTGACAAATCTACCTGGTATTACCAGTACAAGCCAAAATTGATCGAGAGCGGAGGAGGAAGAGTTCGAGTTGAAGAAGCTAAATGTGGTTTTGTCAAATTCAGAACCATAAGTGTTGGGGAACTTGAAGCCCGGCTGGAAAAAAAGTTCCAGAAAACGCTTGAGAAAATAAAGTCTTCCTTTGCTCGTTCCAATGATGCATTAAGAGGACGTGAAAACGAGCTTGGCCGTAATACCGGTACATACCGCCGGCCTGAGCGTACTAAAAGAAATCCGAACCCCCGCTCTAACGATGAACTGAAGTTCACAGAACGTCATCAAAGAAAACTTGATAAGATGTATAAAAGCCATGAGAAGCGAATAAGGCTATTGCGTGAAGAAATCGATCCAAGAAAGCCTTCATATATTGTTTCCGAATGGAGCAAGCCCGACATGGATAACATCTCGGGTCTGGTCAATAAATCTAACCCGAACGACAATATAAAGGTTAAGCCGGACAAGGGGTGGCAATTCCCTATCAACTGGAAAAAACTTAAACTTAATATCAAAGACAAGCAGGTTTACGGAGTACTTGGACAACCTGATGAAAAGGGAAACCAAGGCGGTAAGCTCGTTTACAATTACGGAGGTATGGAAGGGTTTGGAAAGATCGTTCTTGGAAACAGAAGCGATGGTAGTGTTCGGCTTGACTACTGGAAAGAACCTTTCTGGGATGACGTGCGGGAAAATATGTCAGCACCGGCCGATCAAGATGAAGAAATAAGCAAAGCTACAGGGTCTTAATGGAATTTTTCTGTTTTATGCCCATTTTTACACTGAAACCCAGGCATAAGCCGGATTTATCTTGACATTTATCTCTTTTTGTGGTACATAATAAATACTAACATCCGGAGGAATAACAAACTTACAGGATTCTTTTGATATGTTCTTTATGCGCATTTGTTGCAATCGAACCTGAAAGTGAGGCTTTTGATTAACCGCAACAAATACAATGGTTCTGCCGATATTCATTTACGCATAGTCTCTCCTGGGACAATATGCGTATTGATCCTTGCACTAAACATTTTTTGCTGCGATGCCGGCGCCCAAATAATTCAAACGGTCGTTGACCTGATCTCACAATCGCAATACACAGCATACCACGTTGACATCGAAAACAGCAGCCTGGGCCTCTATGACCCCGATTACAACCAGGGATACCGAAACCGCGACGGTTACGCCGGTGGCGGAACTCTCGGAAACCAGGAAGCCGCTCTTTATCTCAGCGACAGCTTTGCCGCTATGGGGCTCAACGTTAGCGTCCAGGGAACATACAATAACATTGTCGCCGAGTTGCCCGGAACAACAACCCCCGAAAACATCTACATTGTAGGCGCACACTACGACACGTATCTTTCCGGCGAACGGCCCGGCGGTGATGACAACGCCTCCGGCACGGCAGGTGTGCTCGAGCTGGCAAGGGCGCTTAGCCAGTATTCCTTTGATTCGACAATTCGTTTTATCGGTTTCAATGCCGAGGAAGACCAGATGCTCGGAAGCAAGGACTACGTCACCAATTCGGTGGTCGCAAATAACGAAACCATCGCAGGAATGATCAGCCTCGATATGATACTTCGCCCCGCATGGGATGATGACCCCTCAGAATCAATAGACCTTGACATCACCACTACAGACTCAACCGAATGCCTGCAGTGGGCAAACACATTCATCCAGGCCGCCGCCGATTATGTCCCCTCACTTGTTATTGACATCGATGGAATAAACACCAGCAACTGGTATGCAAGCGATCAGGGGCCGTTTATCTCCGCAGGCTATCCCGCCTTGCTTGCATCGGAAAACACCGCTAATGAAATATGGGGCAATAGCAACAGTTACTACCACAGCTCTGAAGATGCAAGTAACGCATTAGCAGGAGTAACTTATGACTACCTTTTTGCAACCGACGTCCTAAGAGCCTCGGCCGCAACTCTCGCACTACAAGCCGGAATAATCCCAGAACCGGCAACAATAATACTCCTGGCACTCGGCATAACCGCACTAAGAAAAAGAAAATAAGTGAAGCTACGGGGTCTTAATGGAATTTTTCTGTTTTATGCAGCCCCTACGACAGATGCTATGCATCTGAGATATTAGGTTTTAGATATTAGATATTAGCTGTGGAACCGCTTACGTCTACGCCAAGGGCTTCGACACCACAGGTCGCAGGTTGATTATAAAGATGTGAGGGTAAGCTTTTATTTATTTGGCCAGAAGAAAAACTCCTGGTACTGCATAAATACTTCGCACTCATTCCATTTATTCCATCTGGCGTCACCTGAAACCCTTACAGCGTTGATCCCTGACGGAGTATGAGCTTCCTTGTAGGCCATTTCATGCGATAAAAAGGCTTTCTCTAAATCCACGCCTGCGGTAAGGCATGCCCACATCGCGGTTTTAGGGTGTGCGGTTGTGGTTTTTCTTATGTCCGGCTGTTCAACAAGCCAGCTTAGGCTATTCAGAGGAAAGTTGAAGTACTGATAAGTCACATAAGTATACGAATAGCTGTTGGACGGCTGTCCTGCATAATCTTCGCCTGCCCGCCGAAACTTTTTTAAGGCCCCCGGACAAAACATTATCTCATCCCGCTTATCGTCGAAATAGGGTGTAAAAAATATTTCGTCCATTGTTTTCGGCATGGTTGTACCGGCCATTCTGTGTGGCCTGCCATCAAAATTGTCACCTCGGTGGGGGAAAAACTCATTATTGTCATTGGCATAAAGGATGCCGGCTATCTGAATGGAATGCAGGTTCGAAATGCAGAGAATTCGCCGGGCACGATCTCTGACTTTTCCAAGCGACGGTATCAGAATACTCAGAAGTAAAGCTATGATCGCGACTACCACAAGTAATTCGATCAATGTAAAACCGCTTTTTTTCATTTTGAGATACTCCGGGACATCGTCTCAATTCCTCTGCTGTTTTGCATTATAACTTTATCTACTTTAGTTATAATGTCAAGGCGTAATCAAAGGATCGGGGCAGATCACGTGGAGCACTATAGCCTCCGAGCATCCGGCTTTGATATTTTCTTAAACTCTCCATGGCGATCTGTAATTTCTTGTCAGCCATTTTGGATTTCCGGTGCCTTTTGCAAAGGCGATCTTTTTTGGATCCCAGTCGATCTTCCGGTTGTTGTAGTAGACCTGGTTGAGCAGATGGCAGCAAATTACAGTACGGGCACCGACGATCTCGTTGGCGATGGGTTTTTTGCGAGAGGCCATGCACTCCAGAAAATCAGAGAAATGGTTTTTACTATTGTAGAGCTTTACCTTTGCGTCTTTGAGATATTCTCTTTCGGCTAATACGACCTGTCTCTCCAGGGAAGTGCTTCTGTCGTCTTTGTCATGTCCGGCGACTCTTTGGCCGTCAAGGATCAACTCAAACCTGCCACGATTGACCCTAACTTCTCCTCGATCACCGAAGAACTGTATTCCGTATCCTTTTCCTATATGCTTAATATAAATTCCGTTTGCATATTTTAGCACGCCGCCGGTTCCAATGGGTCCGTCTTTATCCGGCGAAACCTCAACAGGTCCGCTGTCGTCGGTATCCAGTCCCCACTGGGCAATATCAAGATGGTGCGCACCCCAATCACAAACAGCGCCGCCACCAAATTCCTTATATTTTCTCCAGTGAGGAAATTTTTTGTGAATACCGCGAGGGCTCAGGATAGAATTGTAAGGTCGCATCTGGGCAGGGCCTATCCACATGTCCCAATCGAGACCTGGTTCCATTGGTTCTTCGGGCAGGTCGCATGGGCCGGCTGGGCCTCCGAAAGAGCAATCTACATGATCGATCTTTCCGATGACGCCGTTACGAACCAGTTCACAGGCCAAGCGAAACTCCGAGCCTGAACGCTGCTGAGAGCCTGTCTGAAAAACGCGATCGTTCGCTTTGACGGCTTTGATTATCGCGATGGCTTCGTTAATGTTATGGGTGAGCGGCTTTTCGCAATAGACGTCTTTGCCGGACCTAAGAGCGGCAACGGCAGCGTAAGCGTGCCAGTGATCCGGTGTGGCGATACAAACAGCGTCAATATCATCGCGTTGGATTATCTTTCTGAAATCATTATATGCCTTGCAGTCTGCAGCTCCCTTTTTGGGGAACCTTTTGTAAAACTCATCTACAAGTGTCTTTGCATTTTCGCGGCGATTGGTATCTGCATCACATACAGCAAGAACCTGCAAGTCATAGCTGATGGCAGTTTTTAGAAGAGTCATGCCGCGTCTACCTACTCCTATAAAGCCCATGGTAATGCGTCCGCTCGGCCTGGTCTTCTTTTGGACCTCGTTACATCCAAGAACCATTGGCGCTACCGATGCTAAAGCTGCCTTCTTAATAAAACTCCTGCGTGTTTCGTGCATAACTACTACCCTTCTACAAAAATGAACCTAACATATTATACGATCAATCGAGACGATCAAATTTTGGCCAGGTCACTCCTATACTGCCTGTAAAAGGACAGCTCGCTGATAAGGCCTTTAAAGCTGCCAGCGGGAATCATCCCGAGTGTTTGTTTGCCCCGTTCTTTGCCAATTGTCAAATCTTTACTGCCGAAGAATTTCAAGTATCTGCCCCTTGGTACCGAAGCGACCTTTTTGCCGTCAACAAACATCTCCAGCTTATCGAGATTGACCGTTGCGACCAAGTGTATCCATTTACCAAGGCAGCTTTCCATTCCATCGGCAACTGCGGGGCGTCCGTTATCGTTTACGCCAAAACACGGCACACCGTCCTCAATGAATAATGACCACGCCCCTGCCCCCCTGCTTGCCTCGCCCTGTGACAAGACGGTACCGTCAGATTCTGCTTTAAATCGCAAACTGATCGTAAGCGGGCAATCGTTGGTATCAATTGTTTTACTCTGCTTAACAAAAACAGAGCTTTGCGAGGAACATCTTAAAGCGGCTCCTCTTTCGGTTGTAATAATTCCGGCGTTTGAGATCTCTCCATTATTAGCGTTTCCACTAAGATCGTTTACGGTCCTGGCATCGCTGCCCTCAAAATCATACTTGAGCATCAGGCCCTGCTTCTTGGTTTTATCGAGTACGGCATAGCTTTCTTTGTAATCAGTCTCTTTGGCAAGGCGGTCTATTTCCTTTTGTAACTCAACCACTTTCTTCCGGTAAGCAGGCTCGTCGATGAGATTATTCATTTCAATCGAATCGTTCTTTAGATCGTAAAGCTCGGACTTCTCATCGGTGTCCGGATACGTCACAAGCTTGAAATCCTCAGTCCGCACAGCAAGGGTCCTGGGGTATTGCGGATAGTTAATATCAACCCAGTATGTATAAAGAAAACTCTTTCGCCAATCTTTGGAACCCTTGAAGAGCCTGACCATAGAATCGCCCTGAACCCACGAAGGTGCTTTAACTCCGGCGAGTTCGTAAAACGTTGGTGCAAGGTCAATATTGAGCACCATCTGGTCGATGGTTGTGCCGGGTTTTACCAGCTTCGGATAGCGGATCACCATTGGGATCCTTATTGATTCTTCGTAAGCACACCTCTTGTCCCCCATGCGATGCTCGCCCATAAAGAAACCATTATCGCTGGAAAAAACGATCACCGTATTGTCAAGCTGGCCCATGGCCTCAAGCTTGTCCATAACAGCACCTATCCCATCGTCAACAGCTACTATTGCTTCATAGTAGTCCTGGCGAAACGGTTCACGTCTGTAATCCCGCTTCGGATAACTGTCCGGAAGGTCGCGGGCAGGATTTTCTTTACGATAGTCCCTGCTTCTATAGGAATCCTTGACCCATTCCTTAACAAGAGCTCTTTGCCACAATGGCTTGTCTGTCAGAGGATCACTGTAGCTGGCTGGCACATCAAACTTTTTGCCATCATACTGTCCTTTATGGCGATCGGCTGGGCGAAATGGCTGATGGACCGCTTTGTGCGAGAGGTACATCACAAATGGCTTGTCAGCATTTGCATTCTCATCGAGCCATTTGACAGCGGCCTCGTTTAAAATGTCCGTCACATAACCTTTGGCCTTAAACTTCCTGCCGTTCTCGTTCAAAGGCGGATCAATATATATGCCCTGGTTTTTGAAGCTTAACCAGTAATCAAAGCCCGGCCTTGGGTCGTCATGAAAAAGCCCCATGTGCCATTTTCCTACATAAGCGCTTTGATAGCCTCCCCTTTCTCGCAAGATCTGATGATAGGAAGGGGTCTTTTCAAAATCAAAATCAAAGCCCATGTCGTTGGCCATTATTCCATGTCGGCTGCAATGTGTCCCGGTCAAAAACGAAGCTCGGCTAGGAGAACACAGAGAAGTTGTACAAAAGGCATTCTTAAACCAGCCGCCCTCGTTGCGTATGCGGTCAATGTTTGGGGTTTTCAGAAAAGGATGCCCCATAAAGCCCATGGCATCAAAACGCTGATCGTCAGTAAGGACAAAAAGAAAGTTTGGTTTCGACTGAGGTTCTTTCATTGCAGAAGAGTAATCCTTACAGCCGATCGCAGCTAAAGAAGTTCCAACCAGCGCCATAAAACCGCGGCGGGTAATGTTTCTGTTAAATTGCATTTGTGACATATTCATCTCCAACCTAAAATATTTCCGATCAGTACACCCCCGATGAACCGGGATGAAAAATCAACTTCTATTTTGCTCTACAACCGCATCTACTTCAAGGGGTGAATGTAGATATTGCGAAACTCGACCGGTACCCCTTCGCTCTGCAATGCGATCCGTCCGGAAGTATCGGTCAGATCGGTTCCTTCGTTCTGCAGCAACCCGTTAACATAGCACTTGATCGTATCGCCACGGCAATAAATATCATAGCTGTTCCAGAGCCCGACCTGCTTTTCATTGGCCTGGTTGTTCTTCTTAACATTTACTGTCTTCCCTGCCTTGCCGCCTACAAAGTTGCCATTGGTTTTGATCCCCATCCCGTCTATCAACCAAAAGTCCCCGGCGTTATCAGCCATCATTTGACACTCGACACTTTTCGGCCAAATCTTATCCGGGCCGGTGGTATGCAGCAGCACGCCGCTGTTGCCGGGCTGGGCGGGCCATCGCCATTCGAGGTGGAGCATATAATCCGAATACCAGCCGGTCGTCCACATATACCCGCTGGGCTTGCCCGTACAATGCACGACCTCGCCCCTGATCGACCAGACATCGGCAGGATCGACAGCCTTATTCTTAAGATAGAACTGCCATCCCTTAAAGTTCTTGCCGTTATGGAGTTTGGTGGTCCTTTGGCTGCAGCCGCTACCGATAAGCGCAAACACTGATAATATCAACAGCAGTTTCTTCATGTTTGTCTCCTTAGATCAGCGGTGTTTTGCCCGGAATTGAAACCGGTACCATTTCGAGATCGCCCATTTCATACTTGTCCGGGCCGAGTTTCAGCTTCGAGGCCTTCATCGCCCAGTCAAATTTCATCGCCCTTCCCGTATAGGCACTCATCCTGCCCATGATCGCGCAGAGCGTGCTTTCGGCGATCCGTTTGCCCTCATTGAGGGGCCGGCCGCTACGAATGCTCGCGATCAGATGAGCGTGCTCCTCGACATACGGATTCGGGTTTGGCCCGTCATATTTATAAGGCTTAGCTCCTGCTATACCTTCATCGCCGTGCATAGTACCCCTGGTGCCTACGAGCCGTTCGCTAACATTGTTTGTACAGCCCTTTGTCTGCCTGCACATGCTCATGACCTTAACTCCGTTAGGATATTCAAACTCGACGGCAAAGTGATCGAAGATATTTCCGAAGATCGGTTCTGTTCTAACCTGCCTGCCGCCCATCCCCATACACTTTACGGGATTGGCGCCAATCGCCCAGTTGATAACGTCGATGTTGTGAACATGCTGCTCGACGATATGATCGCCGCTAAGCCACGTATAGTACAGCCAGTTGCGAAGCTGATACTCCATATCGCTCCAGCCGGGCTGACGCTCATGGCTCCAGAGAGTTCCCATATTCCAGTAGCACTGACCTCCGACGATCTCTCCGATGTCACCGTTCTTAACTCGCTTGATAAGTTCGATGTAATGCTTCTGGTGTCGTCTTTGCGTACCTGCCACTATCGCAAGGGACTTACGCTTTGCGATCTTTGACGATTTGATAACGCTTCTGATGCCCACAGGGTCGACTGCTACGGGTTTTTCCATAAAGACATGCTTGCCAGCTTCTATTGCCGCCTTTAAATGCTGTGGCCTAAAATGCGGCGGCGTGGCGAGGATAACCATATCACAATCGGTGGCGATGACTTTTTCAAAAGCGTTAAAACCCACAAATTGCCGTTCCTTAGGCACATTGAAAGCCTCCGGGGGAACACCTCCGCCGGAGTAAGCATCTTTGCTTTCAGGATCGTATTTACTAAGCTTCTTTATCGAGCCGTCAAGGCGGTCCTGAAATACATCGCCCATCGCATAGACCTCTATGCCCGGCGATGACTTGACGCAGTTAGCCATGGCCCCGGTCCCCCTGCCGCCACAGCCGATAACCCCAACACGTATCTTATCACTGCCGCTTGCGAATGCTGCGGCTGATGTGGTTTTAGCCTGCTCGGCACACCCAGCGATCCCAGCCAAGCTTACGCCGGCTGCTGTGGTAGCCGATGCCTTAATAAATGACCTTCTCGAAAGATTCCTTTTCTCGTTCATAATATGTCCTCGATATAAAATATTTTGTTAAACATCGCATATCCGTACTGCCTGTGCGAGCGATTTTAGCGGTTCTTTGGATTTCGGTTTAAACTCCTGCCCCAAGTATCCCTTGTAACCGGTCTCTATTATCGCCTTAACGATTGCCGGGTAGTATAGTTCCTGTGTGTTATTGATCTCGTTTCTGCCTGGGACGCCGGCTGTGTGGTAATGGAAAAAGTATTCGTGATGCTTTTTGATAGTGGCGATGATATTGCCTTCCTGAACCTGCATGTGGTAGATGTCATAGAGCATACCAAAGTTCGGCGAACCAATGCGTTTTGCAAGCTCGACGCCCCATGCGCTGCTATCACACATATAATCTTTATGGTTAACCTTCGAGTTAAAAAGTTCCATACTGATCTTGACGTTCTTTTTCTCAGCGTAGCCTACGATCTGCTTTAAAGCGATCTCGCAGTTTTTCATCCCCTCTGCGTCGTCCATCCCGTAGCGGTTGCCTGAGAAGCATATAACATTTGGAAAACCGGCTTCGCTTGTCACCTCGATGTTGGCTTTGATCTCTGCGAGGCATTTTTCGTGGTTTTCCTTGTGGCTTAGTCCTTCTTTAAGCGATCCGCCGGGTGACATTGCGCATATCAGGCCGTGCTTTTTCAGGGTGGGCCAATCTTTAGGTTTTGTCAGCTCTATGGACTTAATACCGATCTTGACGCAAAACTTTGCCAGATCTTCAAGCTCGGCGCCTCTGTAGCACCACCTGCAAACCGATTGCTTGATTCGATTTTTGGTCGCTCCGATCGGATCTTCACCGCCAGCCGCACCGGCTGATCCGATAGCTAAGCCTGCAACGGCTGATGCTGCCAAGAAATTTCGTCTGTCCATTATCCGCTCCTGTATTTAGAGAAAATGCTGTTGATTTGATCGCCGCTCATTCTATGGGTGTTTTGTGTTTAAGTCAACGAAAAACATTTAGGCTATTGTGTATCTTTAAAGGCCTTGTGCTTTGTTTGCGAGGGTGTATAATACCGTCTAAAATTGTTTTGCAAATAATCGCAAGCTCCCTATAATTGGGCGTTTAACTTACGGGAGCGTTTAGGTTTTTGCATGTTACTTAAATATTATTTTGACCGATCTAACAACGATAAGGAGCAAAGTCAATGACATCATTATTAACTGAAACCGAGATTAACTTGTTTTCAACCAAATTGCCGAGTCTTGAAGAGATCGACGAACTTGCCTTGCTCGTCAACAGCAGCGAATACAACCAGGTTCAATTCGCAGATCAGATCGAAAGCAACCCGTCGAAGTCTCTAGCGGCGGGTATCGGACTTGTCATCATCGGCGAGTATGAAAAAGCGATCGCGTCGCTTTCCAAGGCCGGGAGCAACAGCATCAAAAATCTCTACCTTGGGTATGCGTTAAGATGTTCCGGGGATTTTGCCAAGGCCGTACAGGCATTCGAAAAGGCGGGTAAGGACGTCGACGGTCTTGTTATCGCTCTTGAAAAGGCCGAGACGTATCGCCTCGCCGAGCAGTTGGACGAAGCCGAAGCTGAGCTTAAGGGATGTGCGAACTTTAAAAATGCGTCTGCTGAGTATCACTTTCAAATTGGAAAGCTGTTAAACGCCCGCGGCGAATACGAAACAGCGCTGGACAACTTTGCGACGGCAGTGGAGATCGACGAGAACCATGAGAAGTCGCTTTTCGAGCTTGCATTTGCAAACGATCTTCGCGGCGATGAAGAAACGGCAATCGAATATTATAAGCAGGTTATAAAACACGCCCCGATAAAAATCAACGCGATGCTGAACCTTGCAGTTCTGTACGAAGATGCGGGCGATTTTGACAGGGCCTACAAACTTGCTTTTGCAGTTGTCGAGGCGTTCCCGAACCATAAGAAAGCAAACCTCTTCAAGAAAGATATCGCAAGCTCGATGGTTATGATCTATGACGAGGAAAAGGAAAAATGGCTCGACCGACACAATCGCATACTTGAGATACCGATCTCCGATTTCGAGCTTTCTGTACGAAGCCGGAACTGTCTTAAGAAGATGAACATCAATACATTGGGCGATCTTCTCAGGATATCGGAGTCCGAACTTCTGTCGTACAAGAACTTCGGCGAAACATCACTAACCGAGATCAAGAAGATCCTGAACCAGAAACAACTGTCGCTTGGTATAGCCTCGGATCTCAGCTCATCTGCGATGCCGCTTCTGAACCATGATCTATCCGGCGCCAACGAAGAGATGTTAAGCAAGACGATCGACGATCTTGAACTGTCCGTACGAGCCAAACGAGCTTTAGGGAAACTTGGGGTCATCAATGTGAGCGAACTTGTAAGCAAGACCGAAGCGGAACTTCTGGGATGTAAGAACTTTGGCGTGACAAGTTTAAACGAGATCAAGGAACGTCTGACCGGTTTCGGGCTGAACCTGCGGAAACTTGAGTAACTTTCAAAGATTAAAAAGTAAAAATTAAAATGCAAAATTACGGATTCCGCTTCGCGGGCTATTTATTATGAAGCACAAATCATTTAACGGTACCGGCAGCTCGATGATGCATTTTTTTTTGGGCGTTAGTATTACGGCTGTGCTTGTTTTTATCAGCATTTTTTCCGGATGCCAAAAGAGAAAGATAATAGAGCCGACCAAAGGGATGGATACGGCTAAGGAACTGTGGATCAGGGTTCTGCTCTTTGACAATATAAGAGAATGTATCGTTAGCTCAAGGTCCGGCTTTAATGTGATCGATCGGACGAAAGGTGCGGCTTCTACGTTTACGACGAGTAAGCCTGTGAAGGTGTCCTTGAACAGCGAGATGATACGGATCGGTGAAAAGCTTTTCGAAAGACAAGTTTCTATCAACCCTAAAAAGCCTTACGTGATGGAAGTTAACGGCAAACTGTATCGCGGTAACTTTAAAGTTATCGTAGGTAAAGACGGTTTTGACGTTATCAACCATGTGCCGATCGAAGCATATCTTAAAGGTGTTGTCGGTGCAGAGATGCCCGATTACTGGGAACCTGCGGCCCTTAAGGCACAGGCCGTCGCAGCGAGAACCTACGCCTTGTACTATAAGCAACGGTTCGGCGTTAAACGAGACTGGGACGTCAGCACTACGCAAGCGACGCAGGTTTATAAAGGCGTTGCCGTAGAATCTGCGACGGTTAAAACCGCTGTAAACGAAACCGAAGGAAAGGTTCTGGTGACCAAGCTAGCGGATGGTAATCGAGGGATATTCCCGACGTATTACAGTTCGACCTGCGGCGGGCACACGGAAAACAGCGTCAGTGCTTATGGCGGTGATTCGTACGCGGCCCTTTCGGGAGTTAAATGTCCGTACTGCAAAAAAATCGCAAAGGCGAGTTTCTTTTACTGGCCCATGGCGGAGTTTGATCTTGAATCGGCTGGTCTTAAGATAATGGCCAGGTATCCGAAGCTTAAAAAGCTTGAAAAGATCGTGAAGATCGAACCGCACAAAGTAAGCGATTACGGGAGGATCAACTCCTTTAAGCTTACCGGCGAAAAGGGGAAGACTGGTTTTTTGCGAGGTGAGGACCTGAGGCTTACGCTCGATTCGGGAAGCAGAAAGATCAAAAGCACCTTCTGCAACGTCATAACGATCAATGGCAAACTGCGGTTCTACGCCGGTAAGGGCTACGGGCACGGTATCGGAATGTGCCAGTGCGGCGCACAGGGGATGGCGAGAAGGGGCAAATCTGAAACGAAGATCCTGAACTACTACTACCCCGATTCAAATATCGAGAAAATATATTGATGAGCATTTTTGAAATAACGTCCAAAGACTCCGGATCGAATGCAAGGTGCGGGCTGCTTGAAACGGCTCATGGAACTGTTACGACGCCGGTTTTTATGCCGGTAGGAACTCAGGGCAGCGTTAAAGGGCTGCTGCCTGAAACGATCAGGCAAACCGGATCGCAGATCGTATTGGCAAATACGTACCACATGCTGATCCGGCCCGGGGTTGATGCGGTGGAAAAACTTGGCGGTCTGCATAAGCTGATGGCCTGGGACGGGCCGATCTTAACGGACTCTGGCGGGTACCAGGTGTTTTCGCTGAGCACGCTTAACCGCATAGGCGACGACGGCGTCGAGTTTGCAAGCCATGTTGACGGGTCCAAAATATATATGGATGCCAAGATCGCTACCGAAGTGCAAAACCGGCTTGGGGCCGACATCATAATGTGCTTTGACGAGTGTGCACCGTATCCCTGCGAGGCGGCGGAGCTTAGAAAAGCAGTCGATAGAACTATCCGATGGGCCGGTCAGTGCAAAGATGCTCATGGAAATGACAAGCAGCTTTTGTTCGGTATCGTTCAGGGCGGCGTGGATCTTGAGCTTAGACAGGAATGCTGCGAGAAGCTTATCGAAATGGACTTCGACGGGTATGCGATCGGCGGACTAAGCGTAGGCGAGGGACACAAAAATATGATAACGGTAGCGGACTTTACGGTTCCTTTGCTTCCGGATAATCGGCCGCGATATCTGATGGGCGTCGGGATGCCTGCTGATATTATCGCAACGGTACGGGCGGGGGTTGACATGTTCGACTGTGTTCTGCCGACGAGGAACGGAAGGAACGGTTTTGCTTTTACGGACGACGGGGCGCTAAAGATGCGAAACTCGAAAAATTCCGAGGAAAGGCGGCCAGTCGATGAAAAATGCGACTGCTATTGCTGTAAGAATTTTTCGAGGGGAGCAATAAGACACTTTTTTAACGTAGGTGAAATGTTAGGGCCGATACTGATCTCTATACATAATATAACTTTTTACCAAAAACTTATGCAGAAGATAAGAGAGGAAATAGAAAACAATACGTTTGACGAATGGGCGACGGACGCCATAGCGAACGATAAATATAATACCGTGGATAAATAAGTAGATGTGATTTTCTTTAAAAAATAGAAGGGATTTAAAAAATGAATTATTATTCGATATTAGCCGTAGCTGACGAAGAGATCGTTATGGGCGAAAGCGTCTATGCTCCTTTGGAGACCGCGAGTACAACGATGCAGGATGGTTCTCCGACTGCACCTGCGGGGGAAGCGCCTGCTGGACGAACAACACCTGGTTACTACAACATGATCTTTATTGGTGTGATGATCGTGATAATGTACTTTTTTGTTCTCAGGGGACCGAAGAAGAAACAACAAAAGCACCAGAAGATGGTCCAGTCGCTGCAGAAAAACGACCGCGTACGAACGATCGGCGGGATATTAGGGACGGTTCTGGAAGTTAAGGACGATTATATCGTTTTGAAGATCGACGAATCTAACAATACAAAGATGAAAATTTCGCCGACTGCTATCGGTACGGTGATCTCGGATGACAAAGACTAAAAAACCGTAATAAACTTGAATTTCACTTTGAATAAATTTGGAAAGAGACCATGAATAAAAATCTTACCTGGAAATTAGGCCTGATCGTAATCCTTGTTGTTTTTGCAATTTTGCAACTTAAGCCCACTCGGGACAGCGAGACTGGCAATTGGCACCTCAATCTCAAACCCGGTCTTGACCTGGCGGGCGGAACGAGCCTTATCTATGACATCGACACCCAGGACCTGGACGCCGGCGAGCGTAAGGGGCTTGCTCAACGAATGATCCCGATACTCCTTAAGCGTATCGATCCTACGAACGTAGCTAACGTTGTCATGCGTCCGCTGGGGGATACACGTATCGAGATACAACTTCCAATTGCAAGCAAGGATACTAAAGAGAAGAGGCAGGCATTCGAGGACGCTCTCGAAGGGCTTGAAAAAGAAAACACAAACCTACTGGTGATCAAGAAGGCGCTTTCCAAGGACGCGAATACTCGAAAAGAAATATTCGAAAAATTCGCAAACGGCTCGGAGCAAAAGCTGACGATCCTTAACGGTCTTGCAGATGCCTATGATCAGCGAAAAGAACAGCAGGACAAAAGAGACACTTTGACGAATAAGCTGGACGAAGTTTACGGTAAGATCGAAGCGGCGGACCTGAGCGCCAGCTATCTTAAGGCGATGGCTGTACGCTGGCTGAAACTGGACGACGCAGAACTCGATAAGCAGCTCGACAGCTTCCTTGGCGAAGAGAAAAGCGAAGGGATCATCGAAACTATCGGTGAACTTATCGGCGGCAAAAAAGGTATGGTCAAAGAATACCTTGACACATACGCCAAATGGGCAGAAACGGTAAACGATCTTGCAGAGCCGGAAACGGGCAAGCACGCATTATACAACGCTGCTGCTGCTAATCTTTCCGAACTGAACCTTAGTATCCAATACCTGACGGACCTGCTGGATATGCCTTCGGACTCGGTGGAGAGAAACGAAAATATCGAAAAGCTTAAAGTCCGCTTTCCGGATCGCAGGGAAAAGATAACCGCGGCGGTAAAATTATTCGATGCCTACCGCGTAGTCGGCGGACGACTTGACGATCCTGAAGACCTTAAGAGGATGCTGAAAGGTGCGGGCGTTCTTGAGTTCAGAATACTGCCAAACCCAGGCGACGGAAAAATGACCGACACGCAGCTTGATGCGTATGTGGAAGCACTGAAGCTTAGGGGCCCGAAGCAGGCGTCTGACAGCAAATATGTATGGGTAGAGATCGAGAACCCGGAAACATGGCACCCGACCAATGGCGTGACGGGCGTTTTCGGCGAAAAAGCTTATGTTCTTGCAAGCAACCAGAAAGACGAAAGTATGCTTTCCGGGGGTAAGGACTGGAAGCTTAAGAAAGCCCGCCCCACTGCTGACCAAATGGGGAGACGAGCGATCGCATTTACGCATGACGAAGCGGCGGCGACGCTGTTTTATAACGTAACGAAAAAAAACATCGGTCGGCCTTTGTGTATTATTCTCGATGACATCGCAATCTCGGCACCTAATATCGAATCTGCGATCCGTGCTAATGGTATCATCACCGGAAGCTTTACACAGGTCGAGATCGACAACATGGTCAACAAGCTTAACGCGGGCTCGTTCCCGGCGAGGCTTTCTGATGTTCCGATCTCGGAAAAGAGCATAGGGTCCACGCTCGGAGCTGACAACCGCAACAAGGGCATCTACGCAGGGCTGGTCGGAATCGCACTGGTCGCGGCGTTTATGATAATCTATTATCTCAAAGCCGGTTTGATCGCAGTTATCGCACTTGTTATGAACCTCATACTGGTTCTGGGAGCGATGGCGATGTTTCAGGCGACGTTTACGCTTCCGGGTATCGCAGCTATCATCCTGACGATCGGCATGAGTGTTGACGCTAACGTTCTTATCTTCGAGCGTATCCGTGAGGAACAGCAGCGCGGTTCGTCGATCCGCACAGCAATAGCGAATGGTTATTCACGCGCGTTTAGAACTATCTTCGATGCGAACATCACAACGTTCATCACGGCTTTGATCCTTTATATGGTAGCTTCGGAAGAGATCAAGGGATTTGCTATCGTTCTT
>SDBV01004938.1_pt1 | contig 18956 bp, 16 predicted proteins | sample 2277081 | NCBI WGS metagenome assembly SDBV01 (sample SAMN10402039, study PRJNA504765) | marine sediment metagenome | isolation source: marine sediment core GS10_PC15, 223 cmbsf | place: Arctic Ocean: Southern Knipovich Ridge | collected 2010
GTTTGTTTCGACTTTGCCTACCGCCTCATTAGCCGCAGGTGTAACGTATCGTTTCATCGTAGGTGCTGCTCCGGCGGATGCTGATTACACTATATCCACTGGCAACACCCATGAGAACCTTCTCTACGGTATGATACTGGAAGCTGAGACCGACACTACTGAGGATGGCCCTACCGCACAGGCACAGGACTTGATTACTATTACCAGAGCAGTTGCCGTGGTTGGTGATTGGGTTGAAGTCACTGGCGATGGTACTAATTGGTATGTAAGTGGAATGTCTGCCGCAGATGGCGCATTTGTATTTTCTACACAGTAAATTTAACGGGGCAGGGTTTCGGCTCTGCCCTAATTTTTAGGAAAAGCTATTGACAATTAACAGAACAAGATTTGAAAGTCCCGTTGCTGGAACTACTTCGAGTAACCCGTCTATCGTAGAGGGTTCGACTATTGTCGGTGGCCAGAGTACGCTTTTGATAGCAGATATGACAAGCAGAGAACTGCTTGAGGGTATATATATAGAACTAAAAAAACTAAATCTTAGGCAACAAGAAGCCTTTGAAGAAACAGTTAATGATGGAGATGTATCGTGAGAATAAACGGAAACACATTTACAGCAGAAGTAACAAGTAATGAAAGGTTGAAAGTTGATTCTGAATCACATACACCGGCGGGCATAGCGGCACATAACCAAGATGCGTACAAAGTTATTATTGCGTCAGACCCAAGTGCCACAGATGCAGATTTTTTCTATCTAAAGAATACATCAGATAAAAACCTGTTAATAAACAAAATCTCGTTGTTTATAGTGACAGGTGCTACTGGTGTGACTCACGAAATTTCAATAAAAACCGGAGTTACTGGTTCGCCCACCGCCGGTTCAGCAATTGTTCCTGTTAATTTATTAACTGGCGGCAAAGCTGCGGACGTTACCTGTGAACAAAAAGACGGTGATATGGCACTAACTGGTGGCAATACGGTTGATATAATTAGGTATGAACCAGCAGTTACAGAGAGTGGCACGGGCGAGATTGTTCGGGTTTTTGATGCACCAATTATCTTGCCGCCAAATACGGCATTGTTATTCAATAATGACGTTGACCCAGTTGGTCAGGATTTTGATATGACAGTTACTTTCTACCTTGAGAATGTCGAATGATACCATTAAAACTACAAGATGAGAAAAACACAATCTTCGGTGTTGAACGAATAAAAAATCGTGTTCGTGTCTCGACTGTGCCGTATTGGGTTGAAATTGCAGAAGGTAATATACCTAAGCATATATCGTGGTCTAAATTTGGTTTTGATGCGACAGCCGAAAACTCTACAATAGAGGTGTGGACTGGTTCAAGGGCATATCCGTATATGACAACTGCGTCGGCACTTTATTTATCATCAAGTAACACAAACGACGACCAGCCTTATGAGATACTTGGATTGAATGAAAATTGGGAAGAGCGTACCGTTGTAGTTGTTGCCGATGGATTTAATTCAGTAGCTATTCCTGGGACGTGGATTCGTATTTATCGTGTCAAGAATGTAGGAATAACCGATAACGCGGGAATTATTTATGTTTCCTTAGATGCCGATGCTGGCGGAGATGGTATTCCTGACACAATAGCCACTGACTCCAAAGCTGAAATAGCAGTAGGATTCAATCAAACCCTAATGGCGATATGGGCAGTGCCCAAAAACCAAGTTGCTTATGTTACTAATTTTTACGCTTCTGGTTCAGCTGCAACATCAAAGACGATAGACATTGGATTATGGGTGCGTCCATTTGGAGGAGTATTCCAAATAAAAAAGATAATAACAATAAACTCAGGTGCAACTACGCAACTTCGTTATGATTTCCCATTGAGAGTTGAACAAAAATCTGACATAAGAATTACCGCTAACGCTTCTGGCGCATCAGAGGTGGCTGTTGGTTTTGATTTATGGTGTAAGGAGTTGTAATGGCTTTAACCGAGACCGTAATCTGCAACCTTGCTCTCCAAAAAATGGGACAGGCGTTGATAGATGACATCGACGGCACAAGTGTCAATGAGTTGAAATGTGCAAATATCTACGACCAGGTTCGAGATGAGCTTTTAGTTGAAGGGCCGGAATTGGGCTGGAAGTTTGCTAAGAGAACCGTTCACGGTATAGATAGAGAATCGTTTACGATTACAGCTTTCGCCTCCGCCACATCTACGACCACGACAGTTACAGCTACGCACACGCTCTTAGCTGGTGACAGGGTAGTTATTACCGGTACAACGAGCTATGACGGTACTTACGATGTAGTGAGTATATCGACTACCGTGTCTTTTGTGATAACTAAAGCGTTTGTGGCAGATGACGCTACTGGTACAGCATATTGGGGTTCGGAGAGGTATGGTTATAGATATGCAGTTCCGACAAGTAAGAAAGTTGTAGCTACTAAGGTGGGTGGTATTGAACTGACTGACTGGATTGAGTGGGGGACTTACATTCTTACTAACTTGGAAGATACCGAAGTTGATATGGATATAGTTCAGGCGATAACTACAGTTACATTATTCCCAGACCATTTCGTTAAAGTCTTAACTCTGAAAATGGCAATAGAGTTGCATTACAGTATGACACAGGACTTGAAAGCCATACAACAACTTGCATTTGAATTAGACAGGGCAATGCCGAAAGCGATAGCAATGGACGAGAGAAAGAAATACGTAAAAGAAAGTTCAAGCTCTTGGGTTGATATAGGGCATACACAGGAAACATTAGAATAAGGAGTTAATTATGTCAGTAGTATACGGAAACACTATTAGGGATTTCAGGGGTAGTGGCAGCAGGAGAAAGGTGTGGGAATGTACCGTCGCCCAGATGACAAGGGCAGACGACTATACAGATGAGGACACAAGTGTTATTCCTATAAATGGTGTAATAACACAGATAGTAGCTACTTACGGTGCCGGTGCTGCAACTATAACATTGGCCATACAGGACGCTGATGGGAATGAGTTATACACAACCGCTGACGTTGACGGAGCCACTTATGTTTTTGCGGCGGACGGTACTGAATTTGGCCAGAACCAATTGACAGCGTTTGACGGCTTTATCTTATCCGTTACCGGTACAGATGCTAATACTTCCCAGACTATTGATATTGTAATTCGTGGAATGTAATGAACCTTACAACACCCTCACATAAAATCTGGCCTCTTCGGGCGACAGGCGCAGAAGATACACTTCTCGACCTGACTACCGCTGGAGACTATGCGCAGAGACCGACAACAGGTGTAGTTGATTTATTGAAAGACGCTGTTGAGTGGACTGGAAACTCTACCGAGACACCATCCCTTACTCACGACCTTGAAACAAATGGTATGGAGATATATATAGCCGGAAGTACCGCACAGAGCAGGAATGCACTTTGGTATCTTACCGCTTGGCGTAACGAGAACGGGCCGGCTAAAAGAGTTGCACAAGGTACTTGCACAACTGGTACGCAGGCAGTAGTCAAATGGCCGCACAACGGCGTAGCAGTAGCGAACACTTTCTGGTGCGACCAGATTATAGTTACCTGGCATAACTGGCCCAAGGGTGTCGTTACAACCGACTCCGGTGGGAATAGTAATAGTGTAGGTTCACTTTGGTTCGATTCCACAGGTTATCGTTTTTGGCTTTTGGAATTTCGAACGACAGAAGCTGATGCAACTGCATTAACTAATTTAACTGCTTTTTATGGCCGATGGTAGAAAATGGTTGCTGGCAGAAATAACAAAGGACAATTTATGGCATACAAAAATAGAATTTGTTCTGTTGATGGTTGCGGTAAGAAAATATCTTATGGCGGGAAATGTAAGTCTCACGCTCAACAAAAGTACCATCAAGCTAACAGAGAACTTATAAATCTTAGACACGTAGAGCATCGGGAAGAATTAAAATTAGATGCTATGTCGTATTATAGTAACGGTAAGCCTAAATGTAATATTTGTGGGTTTGACGACCCCCGCGCGTTGGTAATAGACCATATTAACAATAATGGCGCAGAGCATAGAAAGAAAATACAAAGCGACCGACAAGGTGGCGGAGCAACTACTTATTTATGGTTATCCAAAAATAAGTATCCTGATGGATTTCAAGTTTTATGTGCCAACTGCAATACAATAAAAGAACGTTGTCATAGGAGGAGTCTACGTGCCTAAAACAAATAAGATTTTACAAGCCCTGAATGCAGGCGAGCTTGACCCCAGGCTCGATATGCGTATCGACCAGGAGAAGTATCAGATGGGTTGTCGAGTTATGGAGAACTTTTTTCCTTTAATATACGGCGGGGCAGAGCGAAGGCCAGGCTCGTATTTTGTGGGCGAAGCAAAAGACAGTTCAGTTAAATGCCGAGTAGTAGATTTTATCTATTCGGTAGACCAGGCATACGTTTTAGAATTTGGCAATCAATATATAAGATTTTACGCAAACTCCGGCAGGTTCGTTGGCAAACTTGCCGCATCAACTTCTGCATGGGTAACTGGCACAACCTATTATGCAGGTGATTTTACTATTATGACCAGTGTCATCTACAGATGTACAATTGGTCATATCGCTACCGACGCCGGTGGCGATGGAACCGGCGGCACACCCGACGCCGCTGCAAATCCTATTCAATGGAGTGTGGCATCTCTAACATCAGATTCATATCCTATATATGAGATTCCTTCTCCCTTTCTTACGGCGGACTTGTTTGGGCTAAAGTTCGAGCAGTCCGCCGATGTAATGTACATTTCCGGCCCGAACTATGAGACACGGAAATTGTCGCGCATAAACGAAACTACATTTGTATTAGAAGAGGGAAACTTTCAGACAGGCCCGTTCCAGATAGTTAATGCTGTTACCACAGCGTTAATAACTCCATCGGCTACTACAGGTTCGATTACATTAACCGCCTCAGGCACAGGTTCGGACGGTAGTGCATTTGCCCCGTTCCAGACTGGTACGACCGCAGGGCACGGCCCAAGTGGTGCTGCCGGCGACTCTAACGCAGGAACGCCGCAGACGTATAAATCTATTACTGGCAGTCTGTTCAGGATAGTCCATTCTACCGATGCTGCTGTAGTTGACCATTCTTTTACTACCGTTGAAACATCTGATTCTGTTTTAGTATACAAAGGTTTTAGTGGTTTTTTCGTTACTAAAGGGTTCTGGACAGGTACTATAAAACTCGAACGAAGTTACGACCAGATTTCGTGGGAAACGCAGGCAACGGTAACATCTGAAAATAATAATAACGAAGTAGTGGATTTCACAGAAGAACAAAACAACGCTTATTATCGAATGAACGCTACTGAATTTACCGGCGGTTCGGCAAACTGCCAGATTTCAATAAATGATACTTCAGTAATTGGAATAGTTGAAATAACCGCCGTAGCGTCCAGTACAAGTGCAACCGCAACCGTTGTTCAAACAATTGGTTTGACCGACGCTACTCATCGCTGGTCAGAGGGTTATTGGAGTAACTATCGTGGCTGGCCTAATTCCGTTGCGATTTCGTCTGAGGAACGATTAACGTTTGCAGGCTCGGCCAGTTTCCCACTAACTACGTGGGGAAGTGTTTCAGGTGAATTTAATAATATGACCGAGGGTTCACTTGCTAACGACGCTATTATCTTTACTCTCGTTGGCTCAGGTAGTCAGAACGCTATACGCTGGATAGTTTCAAAGAACGCACTTATTTTAGGAACATACGGCGGCGAACACGTTCTCGGAGCAAGCGATGACAAAGAGGCTCTAACTCCAACTAACGTAATGGCAAAGATACAGTCAACTTACGGCTCAGAGGATATACAGGCGTTAGTTGTGGGCGATTCGGTACTATTTATGCAGCGAGGCGGGCGCAGGTTAAGAGAGATGCACTACGACTTCGAGAAGGATTCTATGGTAGCCGAGGATTTAACTGTATTCTCAAACCATATAACAGAGTCAACTATCGTAGATATGGCGTACCAGAGAACTCCCGACCCGATGGTCTGGACTGTTAGGAATGACGGCCAAATGGCTGTAATGAGTTATGAACGTAGTCAGGACGTTTGGAGTTGGTGTAGATTATTCACAAGCACGAACCTTGCAGGAACACAGACCGAAAGTGATTATGAATCAGTATGTATTGTGCCCAGTAACTCAGAGGAGGACGTCGTGTGGTACTCAGTTAAACGGACAATTGGAGGTGCTGTTGTCCGGTACATAGAATTTTTTGCTCCGAGGGCGTTTTAGTATGAATATACCTGTGACAAAATCGACAAAGGGGAATAACATTAAGCCAGTGTATGGGTTCATACCCAAGATTGTGATGATAATGGTCGGCTTTTTCCCCACACACATGACATTTCAAGGCTTTAGGGCTAATAAGTCTTCCATATTTAACAGAAGTATTAACAATATTTTGCGCCTTTATCTTTTCTTGGCTCCTCATTCTGTAGTTTCTGTTGTTTTCTTTGCCCTTTTTTGTTTTGGAATATCTTGCTGTTGCCAGTTTTTCTTTACCACTAAGCCGATATTGTTTAATTGCATTTTTGCCTTTTTGGCTGGATTGGTATTTTTGCGTAATTTTTATACTATAAGATTTACATTCATATCTATGGCCATCTATCCATCGCTTACATTTGTAAAAATCAAAAAGTGGTTTGATTTGCCTACAATGAGAACATTCTTTAGTAACATTTTTATCAATCATGCGGTTTATTATAGTATATGCTGCAACCCGTGTCAAGTAAAAGATAAACAAAATGACAAATAAAAATTTAGCACATTTTATTGATTCCGATATTACCGGCACGTCTGGATTAGACGACTGGGAGAGTAATAACTATCAGTTTCCACCATTAGACCCTACGAAGATACAGATTTACACCGCTGCGCAATTGCAGGCAATAAACGATAATCTCTCTGGTGATTATGAAATAATGAATGACATAGATTTGGACGGTATTACTTGGACACCAATAGGAAATGAAGCCAATAAATTTACAGGCAGTCTTGATGGTCGTTATTTTACTATAAGTAATTTAAGTATCCTGAAAAATGGCGATGCAGCAAACATAAATTTAGGTCTAATTGGTTATAAATCAGGTGGAATTGTAGAGAACATACAATGCAAGAATTTTGAAATTTCAGGTTATCGTTTGATGGGTGGTTTGTGTGCTCATTACACTTCAGATGCAAAGTTTATTCATTGTCATATAGACGGAATTACTATAACTGGAGCAAGATTGCATAGTGGTAAATATCTTCTTACCTATGGCGGTGGTCTAATTGGTAGAGCGGAGGGCGGCGTAACTCTTACAGTTATATCTAAATGTTCTGCAATAAATGTAAATTTAAGGTCTGAAAAATTTGATTTCTGTGGAGGGCTTAATTCAACGAGTGCACACTTAGATAACTGTTATGCTACAGGTGTTTTTAGTGGTTGGAGATATAGTACAGGAGAATCGAGTCTCGTAACGTCATTTGTTCGATGTGGTGGATGTACTGGTTCTGACCAAACGACCGATACAGAAAATTGTTATGCTGCTACTTTTGTTATGCCACCTAATGTAAACCCTGCCTGGCCTGGAGGATTTGGTGCCGTTAAATTAGGTTCTCTTACTTATATAGATTGTTTTTTTGATACAGAAGTAGCAGGAACGCCTAATGGAGTTCCTAACGGAAGCGATACTGGCCTTACCGGAAAAACAACTGTCCAAATGTACCAACAGGCAACATATACAAACTGGGATTTTGATACTATCTGGGAAATTGTCGAAGGTGTAGGCTATCCCACCCATCAATGGATAACTCTTGACCCGAACAAAATAAAGACCGGCGAACAACACCGTACAACAGCTATGCCAACTAACCACGCCCATCTCAACGGCCAGACTGTACAGGTCTTAGGCGACGCCTCATACTTAGGCACAGACGCAGTAGCTAATGGCGAGATAGACTTAGACGATAATACGACTGTAAATCACGTTGGACTTGGGTATACAAGCACAATCCTGCCTATGAAACTTGAAAGCGAGGTAAATATTAAGCGCGTGAGTAAGATTGTGCCAAACGTCTTTGAATCTGTTGGCGGCAATTACGGACGTGATTTAGCAGATATGGACTCAATGGTGCTGCGAGATGCTAATGACCCCTTAGATACAGACTCAGCCCTATTCAGCGGCACAGTAGAGTTGCCATTTGACGGCGTACTCGACAGAAAAGGCGATATATACGTTCAGCAAGACGAACCCCTGCCATTTAACATTTTAGGTCTGGGAATTTATCTTAGTCAGGAGAATATATAATCGCAACTTTATCGGCATCGCATTTCGTTGACAGCGATATAACCGAAACGGCCTCTGGCTCGGATAGCTGGACTTCGACTGGACAGGCGAGGACTATCGCCTATCCGCAGGACAGGGCGCACCTAAACGGCCAGACTGTCGATATACTCGACGACGGAGTTGTGGTAGCAGACCAAGTTGTTGCCGGTGGCGTGGTTTCCGGTATTTCCGGAACGTATCATATAGGTTTGCAGTATACGTCCACTGTCAAGCCGTCAAAGCTCGATATTGAGGGAATGGGTATAATCCTTACCAAAAAGATAACTAAGGCCATAGTGAACTTCTACAATACCCTGATGGGCAAGGTAGGCGTAGAATCAACTGCTATGCAGACGGTAGATTTCGGTACGACTCTGTTCTCAGGCGTGAAAGAGGTGCCTATGGCAGATGGATACGATAGAAGCGGTGATATAATCGTTCAGCAGGACGAACCACTACCTATGACGACACTTGGACTTATATTAGATTTGGGCGTACATAATAAATGATATTAGCAAACGCACATTTTATTGATTCCGATATTACCGGCACGTCTGGCTCGGATTCCTGGACATCGACCGGTAAAGAATATATTGCAAGTGAGCCTAAACTGGTTTATTTCGCCGAAAATAGTAAAGTCTGGGGAGTGCTGTTTAATTTCGAGGCCAGAAAGGCTTTGACTATTAACACTGGAGGAACAGCTATAGACAATGGCGACGGAACAGTAGCTATTCCTTTTAACAATCATCCATTTATGGATGGACAGACGGTGCAGCTTTCGACGCCTAATCACGCTAACTATAACGGCGACAAAACAGTGTCAGCCATAACGCCGAATACTTTTTCTATAACAGCGACCTTTCAGGCAGGTACGTTTGACGGAACTGAGACGGCTGTTTTGAGAATTAGTATAAATTCAGGATTAGGTCGTATGGATTACGATTCAAATGGCAATATGTATATAGGCGAGACTCTTTCTGGGGGTAATTGTATTGTTGTCGTTGATAAAAATGGTAGTAAATCAGCGGGTATATTCGTACCGGACGGCGGTTGGCACGCAAATACCGGTGCTGTTCGTGGTATTAGAGTGTCAAGTGATGATTTGTATTTGTACGTCCTTACAAGTCTACCAAGAGTGTATAAATTTAACATTTCCGATGGTAGTGAAATCTGGAATGTTACACCAGGTCTTTTTAGTACCACCGGTTACAATATAGATTTGGACAGTAATGATAATGTGTATGTATGTGGAATAAGAATTCAGCCGTCACAAGGGGCTACCTACGTCGGTCTTGTGAAATATGCCACCGCTGATGGAGGTGCAACTGCGATTAACGATTCCAAAGGCAGGCCGATGGCCGGTGTTTACGATGTTTATATCGATACGTCAATGTCTTATTCTTCGAATAGCGGTGTGGTGATTACAGGTGGCTATATGATAGGTGGAGATTCACTGCCTTATACGTTATACAATCTTGCAATCAGGGATTTAGATGATGCAGATGGAACTGAAACTGCTCTTGGCGGAACCTATGTTTCCGGAAGTACAAGAACAGGCATAATAGGTTCATACCAAATAACTACTTATGATAACTATATCTATGTTATGGTGTACCATACTGTTACTTTTGTAAGAACAATTTATAAATTGGACACAAACCTTGTTACTATTGCAAGCGTCATTGCGCCAAGTAACGCCGATTCTATGTTTTTTGACCAGTTAGGTCAACTTGTTGTTGTAAATCAGGATAGTACAACGGGTGATGATTTGTTTTATTTTTATGATACTAATCTAACTTATTTGTCCAATACAATAGCTGATTATTCGGTAGAAGTTCTGGCTTCTTTGAATAACAGTTTCATAAAATGCCGTCCATCTTTCATCTATGGCCAATCGCCCTGGACAGAGACAACCTTTTCATATCCTAATACCCAAAACCGCACTACCGCAATGCCGACAGACTATTCTCACTTAAACGGACAGACGGTACAAATACTCGAAGATGGCGAAGTATCAGCCGACCAAGTTGTAACTAACGGAGCTGTAACTACTACCGGTACGGTCAATCATATAGGTTTGAAATTCATATCTACAATAAAGCCAACGAAGATAGACCTATTCAGGTTGGGGTTGATATTGACTAAGAAAATCACTAAGGCGATAATCAACTTCTACCAGACTGTAATGGGTAAAGTCGGGGTGGATTCTAATATGGAGACAATATCGTTTGGTAGTACATTATTTTCGGGACTAAAAGAAGTTCCACTTGCCGATGGTTACGATAGAGATGGAGACATCATAATTCAACAGGATGAACCGTTGCCTATGATTACAAGAGGGTTGGAACTGGAACTGGGAGCGCATAAATTATGATAGCAGAAGTGGAACAATCTAATCTATCGGAACAAATGGATTACAGAGAGAAGATACTTGCGTTTGAGGAGTTGATGAAGAAACATCCCAACGCAGTTGAGGGTAATGTAATGCCGCTGAAACATTCGTTTTCGCCTGGAATATATATGAGAGAAGTATTCCTGCCTAAAGGTATGTTACTAACAGGAAAGATACACAGACACGAACATCCAAACGTCCTATTACAGGGTAAAATTGAGATGGTAACTGAGTCCGGCGGAATAGAGACTATGGAAGCCCCGCAAGCAATGATTTCACCTGCGGGCACTAAGAGGGTTATCTATGTACTCGAAAATTGTAGATGGATTACGTTTCATTTTAATCCAAATAATGAAACTGATATAGATAAGTTAGAAAGAGAAATAGTCGTAGACGATTATAACGAATTACCGGAGGCCGAACAATGTCTTTCATTGCAGTAGCAATCATAGCCGGAACCGCTATCGGCGCATACGCAAAGATAGAGGCTGGTAAGCAAGCCGAGCGAGACGCTAAGGCTCAACAGGTATTAGCTAATCGCAACGCTTTAATCGCAGAACAGCAGGCAAAAGCCGCACTCGAACGCGCAAAGGAAGAGGCTAAACAGTTCGAGAAAGAGGGCGAAGCCTTATTAGGCGAACAGCAGGTAGCACTTGCCAAAGGTGGTGTGCTTACAACTATCGGAACACCTGCGATACTCATAGAGGAAACCGAAAAGGAACTTGAGGCCGATAAACTTGCAATCTTAAAAGAGGGTTTTCTCGCTGAGAGTTTCGGACTATCTCAAGCTGAGAATCTAAGGTTTGAGGGCAGGATAGCAAGGGCAAGAGGTAAAGCTGCAAAAAGTGGTTCTCGATTAGCCGCAGCGGGAAGTATTCTTTCTGGTTTAGGTACTGCGGCGGCGATTAGTCCAAGTAGAATAGGGTCAGGAACAAGAACAAATACGATACCAAATATTAGAGATATACCTGGAAGGAGTCCTGCTTAATGCCAAAAATTCCAAGTTTTAGACGACGAAGATTGCCAAGTGTAAACGTAGGCGCAGCTCCTATCAATGTAAATCCAGCTATAGGCACTGCCGAGACGCAGGGATTGGCGCAGTTAGGTAAGGGGATAAGCAGCTTTGCATTGTCGATGTTCAAGATAGGCGAAACGAACAGGAAGAGTAAAGACCTGCTCGCCGAGTCTGAACTTAAAAATGATATAAAAGCAGCCGAACTTGATTATAGAACATTAACCGAGGGCGACGGCGATACATCTAATTGGCCTGACTATTATAAGCAATCTGTAGGCAAAGTAACATCGAAGAGCCGAGAGTGGGGCAATAAGCGTTCTGAACAATTAGCTGACAAGATGACTACCGGATGGGCTGATATATTCTCTAAACAGTCTGAACTTGGTATCGTTAAAAGGAATAAAAACGATGCGATAGCTGTAACCAAAACAGACTACATAAGTTCTTTAAGTTTGCTCGACGATAGTGAGACACAAGGTGTATTAACAGGCAGAGCCGAGGATGCGTACCGAGAGGCACTTGGCACTACGTTTTCGCCGGACAAAGTTGACCTGCTCGTAAGCGAAGCGAAAGTGGCAGGAATAAAGGGCAAAGCTATAAATCTTGCGGCAGCAGGAGATTATTCCGGCGCACGGAAACTTGCAGGAACTATCCCGCAAGAGGAAAAAGAATTATTAAGTCATATCAATTCTCTGGAGGCAATGAAAGAAAAAGAGGGTTCTGACCTTAACCAGATACTTCAGGAAAAAGTAATGACAGAGACAGTTAATCAGATGATGGCTACACCTAACGATGTTGGTATCGAACAGATTGAGGCTTCTGGATTATCAGACCAGAACAAAAATATTCTTACTGGTGCTATCCAGCACAGAACAGAACAGCTCAAAGAGGGTAGAGACCCTTGGGTAGAAAGTTCTACAAACAAGGCGTTTACAAGTGCGATTAGTTCGGCACTTGACGGTTCACGCGCAGAGGTTGTTAAGATTACCGTGCCGGATATATTAAAACAACTCGGCAATATAACTCCTAATCAAGCCGGAGAATTGATTAACAAAAGAACAAGACGGCTCGATAGTGATGATGTAACTAATCGACCTGCATACAAGAACGCAACAAGTTCATTGAATAGACTGAGAACAGAATTACAAAAAGGCGCAGCAAATAAAGAAGAGTTTGAAACTTTTGAATCAGATATGTTAGATATAAATAACGAACTATTGAAATACGCCGATACTATTGCAAACGACCCAGACTTCGATAGCAAGATAACAAAGAAACGATTTGAATTAACTAAACCAGTTCAAAACGAGCAGGCAGAGGGAAGGTGGAGTAAGTTCTGGAGTAATGCCGGAGTTGATATTCCTCAAGATGCAACAGTAAATCCATTAAGAAGATTACCAAATTTCTTTTCTATTGCTTATAACTTATTTGTCTTAGAGCCTGACAATCAGGCAGAGTTTGATAAAACTGTAATTGAACTTAAATTGACCGACCCAGAAAAAGCCAGAAAATATTACAATCGCCATAAAGGTCTTTGGCCGGAGAGATATGAATAATGCCGGTAACTTTTGAACAATTAGGCAAAACCGCAGAGCCACAAAAGAAGATGTCTTTTTCTTCGTTTGATGAAGAAGTTCAAACTCGTCAGCTTTTCAGGCAGGGTCTAAACGAAAAAGTCTTAAACCATCCTTTGATTGCCGACAGTAACGCTATAGAAGATGAAGACGAGAGAGCGAGGCTTGCCAACTCTGTGTACATAGCAAGAGCATATAATGTACCAGTAAGCACCGCACTTGCAAACCACGATGGCGTTATAGACCAGTTGTTCGGAGAGGGTACTAAGCCTAATCAGGCGTTTGTGAAGATACAGGATTTGTACCGAACCGACCAAGAGAGATTTGAAGAGTATCACGCAAATACACCCTGGAAACAAGAGACGAAAGATTGGTTACATCGCAACTGGCAACAGGCTAAGTTGAGTGTCGCCGGACTTGTTGAGGCTGATAGCGATATGTCTGGTATTATTCAAGAGAAGATATTCGGGAAACGTACAGCCATAAACAAAAAGATAAACGAATGGTCTTCCCAAATGCGTGAAGGTGTTTATAGGGATATGGAAGAGAACCCAGAGAAGTTCCTTAGACCGCCTGGAGTTGGTTATTGGGATACTACCGCCAACTATCTTAAACACCCTGAATATATTGCATGGGGCGTTGCCGAACAGTTACCGTTGATTACTATATCTCTGGTCTCTGGCGGTACTGCTGGCGCAGTTGCGAAAGCCGCTGGTGCTACAGCTAAGGTCGCAAAGACCGCTGCCTGGGCTGGTAGGGTGCAGGGTTTTGCCGTACCTATCTTCGGTAACAACTATTCTGACTTGCGACAGCAGGGTATTTCTCCTATGCGGGCATTGCCGGAGGCATTTCTAAGAGCAGAGGGCGAGGCGTTATTAGAAGAATGGGTATTGAGTAAGAAGTTGTCTCTATTTAAGGCTACTGGCAGCCAGGCTAAACGTGGGATAGGAGAGGTTGTTGCTAAATATCTATTAGATAAGCCAGTCCAACGAAGACTATATGGCGGGGCAATGGCTTACGGTAGAGGTGCATTTGAAGAGGGTACGCAGAGAATTAACGATAACTTCTGGGCGATAATGTTCAGAGACGTTGATACTACTTTATTCGATGGTGTTGCTTCTGCCGCCGCCGCCGGTGGTATTCTTGAACTGTCTATGACTGGCGTGTTCAAGACCGGTGCTACCGTTAGAGCGAAAGTTAAAGGCGTTCAAATGGTTTCTATGGACGAGCAACTTGCCAGACTTGAGAAGTTTAGAGAAGATATAGTAACTAAAGCACCGATGAGTCCTGAGTTAAAAGTAGAAGTTAATAGAGAAATTGACGCTGTTAGAGTAGAGGTTGAAAATGGTAAATTCGTCTCTCGTCCCGCAGAGACAGTACCCCTTAAAGCGGCAGGGGCTGTTGAGAACGAATTTGTAAAATTTGAGGGCGTTCAGGAGGGTCTGCCGGAAGAAGGTATTCCCGATACCAAACTCTATACCCTAAAACAGGACATTTCCGGCCATCCAGCAGGCAGTACATTGGCCGAGCAGACTTTAATAGAAGCTGGCATAGCCTTGCCAGAAGCAGAGGTAGAATATACAGAGGAAAGAAGGGAAGCGGACAGGAGAAAACTTGCCCAGTTGGATGCTGATAGAAGAAAAATATCAGCTTTGCCTATAATAACAGAGGTATTAGGAGCAATAAGAGAGGCTGAAAAAGCGGCAGAGGCAGTAACCCCTAAAGTGGTTACAGAACCACAAACTATTCTCGACGAAATTAGAGCCACTCCTCAATATGGCGTAGAAGAAGTTGAGGGCAAATGGGTCGTTAAAAATTACGAGATAAACGAAACTATATCTACCCATGTTTCCGACCGAGAGGCCATAACTGAATCTATAAAACTAAATCAAGCTCCATCACCACAGATTATGGGTGGTACAATAGAGGAAACTGTCCAGTGGGAACGTAAATCTGGTGAGATTGTTGAAATTACAAGGGGTGAACTTGTTAGCGAACTTGACAGGTTAATTACAGATTTAGATACTCGTTTATCAGCTGAGGAAATTTCAATCGAAGATGTTAGCCAATTAGAAAAAGACTATGAAGATATAAAGTCTATGCGAGAATCATTAGGTTTGGCAAAGACCACTAAACCATTTGAGATTAAAACAATTAAGAATCAGACGAAGGCTATCAAAAATACCAAGTCAAGGATATGGTCTGCTATAAAAGGTGTTAGAGAACCAAAGGTTACTATTGCGCAGGCACTTAGAAATGTAATGCGTGGCGTATCAAAGGCTGCGCAACAGGGATATATGCAAGGTGCAAGGGATAACCTTAATTTACACAAGAATCTAAATAGATACGCAAGGGAGCAATTCAAGGGCTTGCCAATAGGCAAAGCAGAAATGTCTAAGATTATGACTGCCGTTGCGTCTGCTAAAAATGAGGCACAAAGAGTTGCCGCTCACGCTCTCATAGATGTAGTTGCAGACCAGGCAAGGCAAAGAGTTGCTATTACCGACCTGCGAAAAACAATGGCATATATCAACCGCAAAACCGGTAAGCGTATGCAGGAAGGTGGTGTAAGACCAGAGTATTATATTAGAATAAAAGAGATACTCGACGGATTTTTCGCTAAGAAAATACCGCCTAAGATGAGAGCTAAATTAGAGGGTCTTAAAAGTTATCTCGAAAATGTTAAGTCGCAGGGTTTATCGCAGTTCGAGACGGACTATATAGAGGCCAGAATACCGCAGAAATTGCTCGACAAATTACCAAGCCTTACAGTTAAGAATATAAACGATATGACTGTTGACGAACTTGAAACTGCCAATCAAATACTTCAACAGTTAGTTTCTATGAACCAGTTAAAGAACAGACTACTCGGCCTTCAAGTCGCCGATGCTGTATCTGATATGCTTAATACGGCAATGGAAGAAGTCGGGGGTATACCAGATAAAGTTAAGAAACAAGCTGCAATTACATCAAGGGACGACCCGAACAGAAAAAGTGTTATCGCTAATTTTGCAAACTTCTTCGGTGGTAATAAGAATCACGATGTTGAAACATTGTCAGAGACTATATCAGGCAGGCACGGCGCAGTACACGATGTTCTTGCTAATAGGCTATCTAAGGGCAGGAACGTAGAGGCTGAATTTAAGAACGATTGGGATGATATTGTTACTAAGCATTTTGAATCGGCAGGTATAACCACAGAAGATTTACAGGGTATGTCTGATTTGTTCTTTCAGATTATGAGTTCGCCAAAGATACGAGAGTTCTTTGCCAAGCAAGGTATAAATGTAAAAACAACACCAAGGCAGACAGTAACAATTGCCGGCAAAGAAGTCCAACTTACTAACGCGGAAATGCTATCAATCTATATGCACGCAAGGGCAGGTTATAATTTGCGTGAAGTGATAAAGTCCGGCCTTGCTTTCACTAAGCAACCACTCGGCAAAATTACACAGGAAGAAATAACTAACATAATAGACACTATCGGTAAAAACAAAAAGGCTATGGCCTTAGTTGATATGGCCGATGAGTTGCACGAGTACAGTAAAAAGAGAATCAATGAAACATCTACACTGCTCGACGGTATTGAGATTGCTGGTGTCCCTATATACTGGCACATAGATAGATTCAAAATTGGCGGCATTGCCGGCAGGCAGACATTCAAAAACTCACTACTCGAAAGTCTTGGTCTGTTACAAGAACGTACAAGCGGGAAAGAACCAATAGTTATAAACGATTTCTTCGCTTCTCTTTTGTACGAACAGCAGTTGATAGGCGAGTACGTTGGTTTGGCAAAGCCTTTGCGTAATATCAAGAATTTAATGAACTATAAACCTTTCAGGCAAACACTCCAGGCCAAGGGTTATAAAGAAGAATTAAAACTTATTGCCGAATTACTGGAACGAACCGAACAGAAACCTGGTTTTAACGACGCGACAGACAGTGCTGTGGGTCATATATTACGCGGCCTAACAAGGTCTGTGCTGGCTAACCCTGGAATTATGGCAGGACAGTACGCCTCTGTAATTGGTTATTTCACAGAAGTTGACCCTAAATATATTACATCATTACGCGGTATAGGCAAGAAAGCAGAAATAGATAGGTACAAAAAAATATCACCGTCGTACAGGCGCAGGGTTGAGGGTTTAGTTTCGAGTATAGCAACTCAGGATATTAAAACTGACGCTGCACTACGGACATACACCGGCAAGGTGGCGGCTGTAAATATGCTTACTCGTGGCATACATTATGTAGATAGTATTGCTATTACCGAGGCGGCAAGACTTACAGACGCTGAAATGGCTGATAAAAATCTGTCTGGAAAGTCTCTTGGCTATTGGGAGAATATAGGTATCGAACCGTCTAAATTAGAAAAAGACAGTTTAGAATACATTGAAGCATTTAATAACAGATTTGATTTTCTGGTGCGCAGAACGCAACCTATGTTCAATCAGGAAAACAGGTCGCATCATACTGGCGCGGAAACAACAACCAAGAGGTCGCTGTTTCTATTCAGGTCTTACATAGACCAGCCAATGAGAATGGGCTATCGCGCCTATAATATGTACAATAACAAACAAATATCTGCCGGTACATTGATACAGCAAATTGCTGCTATCTGGGCGGGATTAGCTTTCTATGAAACAATTCGTGCGGCGGTCAGAAAAGGATTAGTACGTTCTGATGATGACGATGAGAAAGATTTATTACTTGCAATAGCAACCGCACCAATTAAAACCTTAAACTTGATTGGCTATCCGGCACAAAAACTTATAGAAGATTTGTTCGCAGATACTAAGAAAAGACAAGGCTTTTATCCTCCAGAGTTATCTCCTCTGCCTATACAATTTTTCAACGATATTCTAAAGGGTATATCTTTAGTTGCAAGGGGAATGAAATTCATTGATACCGGCGAGAGATTCCAATCTGGTAAGCGCAGGCGCAAGTTAAAATCAGACGAGTATATGAAAGACGGAGTTAAGAGTTTGGCTAAAGACGCTTTAAGATATATGGGAATACCGACAAGAGTTATCGAGGATATTATCAAAGAGGACGAGAACTAAAATGTTACGAGGCAGATATACACCTGATTCAAATAAGCAGATTGGCGAGACTACGAATTGGATTCTCGAAGAGGCTAACGATGCCGATGTAGTTGCTGGATTAGCTAAAGTAGCAGGCGACCTAATACTGCTCCATAAAACTAACGGAACTAAACGCGAATGGGAGGCGTAAAAATGAATAGTTTTGCTAAACGATTATTATTGATATTCGTATTATGTTCGTCGGCTTTCGGCAACTATATATGGGATAACGATAAGTTTTCAGCCCATAATACGTGGGATATAGGCACAGACGCAGTAAGGGGTAAATCTCTGTACTTCGTTACTATTGACGGCACAAGTCTCACAGACGGTACGGCTACTTTAACAGGTGGTAACTGGACAGGAATGGGGAATATCACAGGGGCGGATATTGATATATCAGCAGGCACAGGTGATTATAGTTCAAGTGGCACGATAACATCAGGAAATATAACAATTTTAAGTGCTACGCCTATTCTTGTTTTTAGAGACAGTGATAGTTTAGGGGCTGCTTCAGTTGGTTATATAGAGTGGAGAGATTCAGGTGGTGGAAGGGCTGGATTTTTGGGTAATAATAGTTCAGGTAAT
>SDBV01004939.1_pt1 | contig 18955 bp, 20 predicted proteins | sample 2277081 | NCBI WGS metagenome assembly SDBV01 (sample SAMN10402039, study PRJNA504765) | marine sediment metagenome | isolation source: marine sediment core GS10_PC15, 223 cmbsf | place: Arctic Ocean: Southern Knipovich Ridge | collected 2010
AGTTATTGTTTGAATATAAAGACCAGTTCCTCCTACCATAAAAGGAATATGATTGTTTCGAATAATTTGTTTAATTGCTTTATGGGCTAATTTCTTATATCTAGCAGCTGTAAACTTGATTCTAGGGCTAGCTACATCCAAAAGATGATGGGGAATACCTTTCATTTCTTTTTTAGTAATCTTTCCAGTTCCAATATCCATTCCCCTATACACTTGTCTTGAGTCCGCAGAAACAATTTCTCCATTGAATTTTTTAGCCAATTTAATAGATAGATCAGTTTTTCCTGATGCTGTTAGTCCTAAAATAACAATGAGTTTTGATAAATTGTTTGACATTAATTTATTATATATGAGATTCGTAGAATAAAAAAAAGAGGGTTGTTTTCTTTTAACAACCTTCCCCAATGATATTTTTTTCTTGTGCTAGTAGACAACCGAGCGTGTTGATGTGAGGACAAGGGTTTGATAGTTTGCCGTTGCCTGTGCCTTGCTTCATGCTGCAGGTTCCGTCTTCTGATATTGTTACATAAGTTTCTGTCTTAGAACAGTAATCTTTGTCCATTTTGTTTATATCACTTCGCTTGTTAAGGTGCTTTTTGATTTTAGCTCTTTGAGTCTCTCAATAGCATATGTGTCTTTGCGCCTCGCAGATTCCGAGATAATCAGATTGCCCTCTTTCCTTAACACTCCACCAGCACTAGTCTTAATTTTCAGATCTTCTAAATCGTTCATCTTTAACCTCTTTATATTATAAATTATATAAGATTATTTAAGTTTTGTCAAGCCTTTTAAGCTCCAAGGAAAAGCATCTGTAATTTTAACTCTAACAATTTTACCAACTAAATCTTTTGGCTCTTTAAATTTTATGCTTTTATAAGTTTTGGTTTTACCAATTAAAAAATTATCTTTTCTTTTACTAACTAAAACCTCTATTTCCTTCCCAATATATTTTTTATTATTTTCTAAGGCTGTTTGTTTAATGATATTAGTTAATATTTTATGTCTTCTTTGTTTTTCATGATGGGGGATAATGCGCTTAAATTTAAAAGCAGTTGTTTCAGCTCTTGGAGAATAAATAGAAATATAGGCCATATCATATTTTATTTCTTTAAAAAGCTTAACAGTATTTTCAAATTGTTTTTTTGTTTCTCCAGGAAAGCCAACAATTACGTCAGTAGATAAACAAATGTTTGGAATTTTTTTTCTGATTCTTTTTACCAATCTTTTATATTTTTCAACAGTATATGGACGATTCATTTTTTTTAAAATCTTATTGTCTCCCGATTGAACTGGCAAATTAAGATATGGGGTTATTTTTTTACAACTTGCTATAGTATCAATTAGTTCTTTAGAAAAATTTTTAGGATGAGGAGAAGTAAAACGAATCCAGAAACGACCTGGAATATTATTAACCATTTTTAAAAGCTTTGGAAAGTTTACTGATTTGTCAATAGGAGATGTATAATCATTAACATTTTGACCTAGGAGCCATACTTCTTTAAATCCTTTTTTAATAAAACTACGTATTTCTTTTAAAATTTCCTTATGAGATCTACAAACTAAAGGTCCTCTAACATATGGCACAACACAATAAGCGCAAAAATTATTACACCCAGAAGAAATTGGAACTTGTATTGAAAAATCATTTATAGGTTTGGTTTGAACAAAGAAATAATTAGTAGAGAATTGTTTGTTGAATTGATTTTCTCTGGGGTTGGGATGATAAAAACAAATTTTCTTATTAAGAATTACAGGCCATTTTTTTAAAGTTTTAATTGGAAGAATAAAATCGAATTGTTGTTTAAACTTTTTTAAATCTTTTTTTGAAATACACCCAGTAAGTAGTGTTTTAATATTTGGTTTTTTGTTTTTCAACCTAATGAAATCTTGGATTTTACCATAAACCCTATCAACTGCTGACTGTCTGATAGAACACATATTAATCACAATTAAATCAGCCCCGCTCATTGTAGGGGCTGATTGATATCCTGCAGTTTCTAATACTGAAGCAATTCTTTCGCTATCAGATTGATTTAGCTGACAACCATAAGTGATTACAAAATATTTCATTTATTTTTTCGATTTTTGTTCTATTTTAACTTTTTTTAGAAATTTAGACAATTTAATTATTCCCATGTCTCCCTTGCCTCTTTTTCTTACTCTAACTGATTGACTTTTCATTTCTTTATCACCAACAACCAAGAGATAGGGGATTTTCTGAATTTCTCCCTGCCTTATCTTTTTTGAAACAGTTTCGGTCTCATCTTTTACTATTGCTCTGAAGCTTTGTTCCTTTAAACTTTTGGCAACCTTTTCTGCAAAGCTTCTATGTTTTGAACCAACTGGAATAATCATGAATTGGATGGGTGATAACCACAAAGGAAAAGCTCCTTCATAATGTTCAATCAGCACTCCAATAAATCTTTCTAAAGAACCCAATAGTGCTCGGTGAAGCATAATTGGTCTCTTCTTTTTCCCTTTGTTATCAATATAATTGAGGTCAAATTTTTCTGGGAAATTGAAGTCCACCTGAATAGTTGTTAATTGCCACTTTCTACCAATAGCGTCTGAAACTAAAAAATCAATTTTAGGTCCATAAAATACTGCTTCTCCTATATAACGAGTATAAGAAAGCTTTTTGCTTTTTAAAGCGCTTTCTAAGGCTTTTTCAGCCAATTTCCAATCCTTATCTGAGCCCAAATACTCTTTCTTTTTCTTAGAGTCCCTAATTGAAAGTGAAATCTCAAACTCTTTAAAACCAAAGCTATTTAAAATATATTTAGTTAAATCAATCATGTCCACTATTTCAGAATGAAGCTGTTCTGGGGTGCAGAAAATATGAGCATCATCTTGAGTGAAACCCCTTACCCTGATTAGGCCGTGCAGGGTTCCTGATCTCTCATACCTATACACAGTTCCCATTTCAGTGAGTCTTAAAGGTAGGTTTTTATATGATCTTATTTTTGAATCATAGATTTTAACATGACCAGGACAATTCATTGGTTTGAGCTGATAATCATCTTTTTCTTCTTTAGCAATTTCTTTCATACGCATTGGAGGGAACATACTTTCTTTATAAAAATCAGTATGACCAGATCTTTTCCATAATTTCAAGTTTGCAATATGGGGAGTAGAAACCAATTGATACCCTCTGTTTAAATAGGTGTCTAGAGCAAAATCCATAACAATTTTTCTGAGAATTGCTCCTTTAGGAAGCCATAAAGGCAAACCCTGTCCAAGTTCTTCGTCAATCATAAAAAGTTCTAATTTTTTGCCTAATTTACGATGATCTCTTTTCTCTGCCTCAGCTTCTTTCTTAAGAAATTCATCCAATTCTTTCTTAGAACTAAAAGCAAGAGCATAAACTCTTTGAAGCATTTGGTTTTTTTCGCTTCCTCTCCAATAAGCTCCAGCAATTTTAGTTAACTTAAAAGCATGAAGAGGAAGTTCTTTGGCTGACCTAATATGGGGGCCCTTACATAAATCTATAAAATCCCCAGTTTCATAAACATCAACCTTATTACCTTTTATTTCCTTAATTAATTCCAGCTTATAGGGTTGTCCCTTAAAGATTTTTCTTGCTTCTTTTTTAGAAACACTTAACTTTTTAAAAGAAACATTTCTTTTAATAAGTTCTTTCATTTTCTTTTCAATCTTAGGTAGATCGTTTGGACTCAGGTTTTTAGGAAGCTCAAAATCATAGTAAAAACCATTTTCAATTGCTGGTCCAATTCCAAACTTTGCTTTTGGAAAAAGCTCTTGAACTGCTGCTGCCATAATATGAGACAGCGAATGTCTGATAGTTTCTATTTTAGCCATATTTTTTAGTTATTTAGTTTTTTAATTTTTAATTCTTGTTTTAACCTTAATAAACAAAAACCTCTTTTTGAAGAGGCCAGCTGAAAATTAAAAAATATCCTCAGTTGGCCTAAAAAGAAGTTGTTGTGGTTGTTATATTGAATTTTCTTAGATAACTTAACATCTGTTTTTATTTTAAGATATCAGAAATGTTTGTCAACCCTCTGTAATTTCTTCAATACTATTACAGATTAGTTTTTTCTCTCCTCCTCTGTCATCTAATTTTCCCTGAATTAAAACAACCTTATTTTCCCGGAAAGCAGCTGGATTTTGTTCCATAACTTTTGGGAAAACAACAACCTCAATTTTATCTGTTAAATCTTCTAATTTGACAAAAAGCATTGGCTTTCCATTTTTAGTGATAATTTTTTTGATTTTAGAAATGATTCCTCCTATTCTAACTTGATTATAATGAAAAGATGGGCTCAGTTCAGAAATTCTAACTGCATTTTTTGCCAAAATGGCCCGGAAGCCCTCTAGGGGATGGCTGGTTACGAAAAGTCCTAACAATTCTTTTTCCCAATTTAATTTTTCACTTTTTTTGGCTGGACGAGCGGGTTCAAGATAAAAATCTGAGTTAAAAGTTTTTTTAGAAAAAAGATTTTTTTGTCCTGAAATTTTCTGCTTTTTATTTTCTCGAGCATAATTTAATAATCTTTCAATATTATGTAAAAGTTGATTTCTTTCTGCGAATTTATCAAAAACCCCAGCTTTAATTAGACTTTCTAAAGATTTCTTATTAATAACCTGAGAATCAATTCTGGAAATGAAATCTGTTATTGATTTATATGGACCATCAGCTTTTCTTTCAGAAATAATTGAATTAACAATGTTTTCGCCAACATTTTTAATCGCAAACAAACCAAACCTTATTTTATTGGTTTTGGGAACGACTGAAAAGTTTCTAAAACTTTCATTTATGTCTGGAGCCAACACTTCAATCTTCATTTTTTTACATTCATCAATTATAAAACCAATCCTTTCAGTATCTGATTTTTCAGAAGTAAGAAGGGCTGACATAAATTCTACTGGATAGTGTGCTTTTAAATAAGCTGTTTGATAAGCAATAGTAGCATAAGCTGCACTATGGGCGCGGTTGAAACCATATTTGGCAAAAGGCAAAATCCAATTCCAGACTTTAGAAGCAATTTCTCTTTTAACACCATTTTTTATTGCACCATCAATAAATTTTTGTTTTTGGGCTATAAGCAGACTTTCTATTTTTTTACCAACTGCTTTTCTTAATATATCAGCATCAGTAAGAGAAAAACCAGCCAATTCTTGGGCAATTTGCATAAGCTGTTCTTGAAAAACCATTATTCCATAAGTTGGCTTTAGAATGGTTTCTAAGCTGGGATGAATATATTCAATTTTTGTCTTCCCTGTCTTTCTTTTAATATAATCTGGGATAAGAGATATTGGACCAGGTCTGTAAAGAGCTATCATGGCAATAATATCTTCAAACTTACTTGGTTTTAATTGTTTTAAATATCTTCGCATTCCTTCTGATTCCAATTGAAACACGCCTACTGTTTCAACTTTTTGCAATAAGTCGTATGTTTTTCTGTCTCCTGGGGGAAGCTTTTCAATATCAATGCTCTTTTTCCGAATTGCATATATTCTGGCTAAAGTATCTTCAATAATGGTTAGATTTTTTAATCCCAAAAGGTCGATTTTCAAAAGCCCCAAATCTTCAATAGCATGCATTTCATACTGAGTAACAATAGATGTATCATTCTGAGTTGGATGTTGAAGTGGAACAACATTGTCTAAATGTTCAGCTGAAATTACAATACCGCAGGCATGAGTTGATACATGGCGAGCTGTTCCTTCTAATTTTCTGGCAAAATCAATAAGTGTTTTAGCTTGTTCTTCTGTATCATAGATTTGACGAAATTCAGTTATTTTTTCAAGAGTACGGTCTAATTTAAAACCAAAGGGAATTAATTTAGCAATTCTGTCACAATATCCATAAGAGTATCCCAAAGCCCTTCCTACGTCTCGAATTGCAGCTCGAGCAGCCATTGTTCCAAAGGTGATAATTTGAGCCACCCTATCTTTTCCATATTTTTGACTTATATAATCAATAACCTCATCTCTTCTTCTGTCAGTAAAATCTAAATCAATATCAGGCATTGAAACACGAGAAGTATTTAAAAATCTTTCAAAAATAAGATTGTGTTTTAAAGGATCAACAGTGGTGATGTTTAAAGCATAGGAAGTGATTGAGCCGGCCACACTTCCTCGTCCAGGTCCAACAACAATTCTGTTTTCTTTTGCCCAATTAACAAAATCTTGGACAATTAAGAAATAGGAAGCAAACCCCATTTTTTTGATTATTGAAAGTTCGTACTCTAACCTTTTTATTGGCTCTTTTTGTTTAATAATCTGATATTTCTTTTTAATACCTATTAAGCATAATTCTTTTAAATAGTCATCTGGTGTTTTTCCGTTAGGGACTTTAAAATTGGGAAGCTTTGTTTTACCCAAACTAAATTCAAAATTACATTGCTCAACAATTTTTTGAGTATTTTCAATTGCTTGAGGTACATGTTTGAAGTCTTTAATCATTTCTTGAGGAACTGTTAAAGAAAAATCATCTGCTTTAAGAGTTAACCTCTCAGGATCATTAGGATCGCCTCCAGTGTTAATAAGCATTAAAATGTCTTGAGCTTCAGCGTCTTCTGATTTTAAGTAATGACTATCATTAGTAGCTACCAAAGGAATATTTAATTTTTTAGAGATTTTAATTAATTCTTGGTTAACAATTCCTTGTTCTTTAATATTAGGATGATTTTGGAGTTCTAAATAAAAATTACCTTTACCAAATATTTTTTGATATGTTAAAGCCAATTTTTCTGCCTCTTCTATTTTTTTAGCCAGAATTAATTTGGGAATCTTACCCTGAAGACAGGCTGACAAAGCAATTAAGCCTTCTGAATGTTGAGTCAATAACTCTTCATCAACCCTCGGCCTATAATAAAAGCCCTCTAAGTGGGCTTTAGTTATTAGTTTTACTAAATTTTTATAACCTTGTTCATTTTTAACCAATAAAATTAGGTGGAATCTCTTATCGTCAATATTTGGTCTCTTTTGAGACATTTTTTCGTAAGACAAATAAATCTCACATCCAATTATTGGTTTAATTCCTTTTGCCTTGGCTTTTTTATAGAATTCTACTGCTCCATAAATATTTCCATGATCTGTGACTGCTACTGAATCCATACCTAATTCTTTAACATAATCTAAAAGGTCATCGATTTTAGACAAACCATCAAGTAAAGAATAATGGCTATGAACATGGAGGTGGGTAAATTTCATAAAATTATATTACTATATCATCTTAACAGAAAAAGTAAAAAGCAAAAACAAATTGATAGTGAAATTATTATCCACTATTATTAAAGAATGAATCTTAGCAAAGAAAAATACTTGTGGAAAAAAGGATATAAATATGTGGCTGGTTTAGACGAGGCTGGTCGTGGACCATTAGCTGGGCCAGTGATGGCAGCAGCAGTAATGATAAGAACAAAACGCAAAATGCAAAGTGTAAAACTAGAATTTAAAGCTAAAAGCTTATTGAAAGAGATAAAGGATTCAAAAAAACTTAGCCCTAAAAGGAGAGAAACGCTTTATAAGCTTTTGGTAAAAGAGCCAAATATAGAATGGGGGATAGGTAGAGTTTCAGAAAAGATGATTGATAAAATCAATATTTTAGAAGCAACTAAATTGGCAATGAAAAAAGCAGTAAATAATTTAAAAATTGACTATTTAATTTTAGATGGAAATTTTAAAATCGATTTAGACATTTCTCAGAAATCAATTAAAAAAGGAGATAGCAAGGTTTTTTCAATAGCAGCTGCTTCCATAATTGCTAAAGTAACAAGAGATAGAATTATGAAAACATACCATAAAAAATATCCTGAATATGGATTTGACAGGCATAAAGGATATGCTACTAAATTTCATAGACAAGCACTCAAAAAACATGGGCCATGTAAAATACATCGGATTAGTTTTGGGACAATTCGGCTCTTGTAAAGCATAAGAATCTCTGGTATATTAACGACATTATGGCTGTTCCTAGAGGAAAACATACAAAAGGAAAGAGAAACGATATAAGAAGAAACCTCTTTATCAAAGAGCCAAATTTGATTTCTTGTCCTAAGTGCGGCAAACCAAAGAAATCACACATTATTTGTCCAAGTTGTGGATATTACAAAAACAAAGAAGTCATTAATGTTTTAAAAAGCTTAACTAAAAAGGAAAGAAAGGTTAAGGAAAAAGAAATAGCTATTAAAGAGAAAGGAAAGCAAAAAGAAGCGACAAAGAAACATTTAACTTTGAGAGAATTATCCCGTAAATAATTATTGTTTACCATTTATTAATTACTAATTTTATGTCTTCTAGGCACTTATCGAGATCAATAGCAATGCAGAGTTTATACGAATGGGATTTCTTTGACCAAAAAGAAGATTTAAAAAAAATAGTTGAGAAAAATATTAAAGAATTTGGACCAGGATTAGAAAATAATGATGGATTTATTTGGCAATTAGTAACTGGTGTGATTCAATATCTTAAGGAAATTAATAGTATTATTGAAAAAGCTGCTCCTCAGTGGCCCATAGATCAGATTAATATAGTTGACAGAAACATTCTGAGACTTGGCCTTTATGAACTGTTGTTTGGAGATAAAGAAGCTGTTCCTCCCAAAGTGGCTATTAATGAGGCAATTGAATTAGCTAAAGGTTTTGGAGGAGAAAGTTCAGGAAGATTTATTAATGGTGTTTTAGGAACAGTTTTTAAAGAAATAGAGAAATAATGAAAAAAGATTTTTCACCACTTGAAAAGAAAACAGGATTAAAATTTAAAAATAAAGATTTATTGGTGCAATCCTTTTGTCACCGTTCTTTTTTAAATGAAAATCCAGATTTTGATTTAAATCATAATGAAAGATTAGAGTTTTTGGGAGATGCTGTTTTAGAGTTAGTGGTAACTGAATATTTATTTCAGCAATATCCAGATGAGCAAGAGGGACAATTAACTAATTGGAGAGCTTCTTTGGTCAATGCTAAGCAACTTTCTAAAATAGCTGGAGAATTAAATTTTAATAATTTTTTATTGCTCTCAAAAGGAGAAACAAAAGAAATAGGAAAAGCCAGGCAATATATTTTAGCTAATGCTCTTGAATCTTTTATAGGAGCAGCTTATCTTGACTTGGGATATAAAAAGTGTAAAGAATTTATTGAAAAACATTTGATAAAAGATCTGCCTCATATAATTGAAGCTGGATTGTATAAAGATTCTAAATCTCTTTTTCAAGAACAATCACAGGAAAAGGTTGGAATTACTCCCACCTACAAAGTTTTAAAAGAATGGGGTCCAGATCATGTTAAACGTTTTATTATCGGAGTTTATTTGGAAAAAGAATTAGTAGCTGAAGGCGAAGGATCTTCAAAACAAGAGGCAGAAGAAGATGCTGCTAAAAAGGCACTGGAAATAAAAGACTGGTAAACTAATAATATTACTTAATACTTAATACTTATTTATGTTAGTTATTCGCTTATTGAGAACTGGTAAAAAAAATCAACCATTTTTTAGAATTGTTGTTACCGATAAAAGAAATCCGCCTAGGGCTGGTCGATTTGTAGAAATTGTTGGTTTTTGGAATCCATTAACAAAAGAAAGAAAAATTAATGGTGAAAGAATTAAGTACTGGCTTTCAAAAGGAGCTCAGACATCAGATACTGTTCACAATTTTTTAATTGATGAAAAAATTATTGAAGGAAAGAAAATTGCTAAGCACAAAAAAGCTAAGAAGAAAAAAGTTGTTGAAAAAGAAGTAAAGGTAGTAAAGCCAGAAGAGAAAGCAAAACCAGAAGAGAAAGCAAAACCAGAAGAAAAAGTAGAAATTAAACCAGAAGAAAAGCCAGAAAAGGCCCAGAAAGAGAAAAAAGAAGTTGAAGAAAAACCACAAAAAAAGGAAAAACAAGAACCAGAACCTGAGCTAAAACCAAAAGAGAAAAAGCCGGATTGACAGAAACTAAAAACAGAGTATACTAATAAATAGTATAAATGAAAGGTCGATCTATGAATAAACGAACAAATCAGAAAAGACTATGGCAAAAGAATATAGTGATAAAGATTTTCTCGAATTTATTGTAAAAGCTTTAGTTGATAACCCAGAGGATGTTAAAGTTGACCGTAAGGTTGATGAAATGGGGGTTTTACTCTCATTAAGAGTACATGCCGAAGATATGGGTCAGATCATTGGTAAAGCAGGAAGTACTGCTCGTTCCATTAGAAGCTTGGTTCGTATTGTTGGTCTTAAAAATCACGCAAGAGTGAATTTAAAGATTGAAGAACCAGAAGGTGGTAGAGCAGCTCCAGCTGAAGCTCCAGCTGAAGCTCCAGCTGAAGCTCCAGCAAAGGAAGCAGCTCCTGCCAAAGAAGAACTAGAAGATCTAAAATTGTAATCTAACACCATTAATTGGTGTAGAATTAACAAAAACTGCGCTATGTAAGGTAGCCAGTTTTTGTTTTATGTGCTATCATTTTAACATGATTTGTTTTGATATTATTACAATTTTCCCCGAAATATTTAATTCTTATATCCAAGAATCTCTTATCAAAAAAGCTCAAGACAAGAGAAAGATTAAGATAAGAATCCATAATTTAAGAGATTGGGCTAAAGACAAGCATCAAACGGTTGATGATCGTCCTTTTGGTGGGGGAATAGGCATGGTTTTAAAAGTTGAGCCAATTTATAAAGCAGTAAAAAAGATTAAAAAAGCAAAAGCAAGATCAAAGATTATTCTTTTTACACCAAGGGGTAAGCAATTTAACCAAAAAATAGCTTACCAACTTTCTAAATTGAATCAAATAATAATGATTTGTGGTAGATATGATGGAGTAGACGAAAGAGTGGCTAAGAAAATGGCTGATATTGAGCTATCTGTTGGCCCTTACGATTTAATGGGAGGAGAAATACCAGCCATGATAATAGTTGAAACAATATCTAGATTAATTCCTGGTGTTTTAGGGAAAAAACAATTATTAAAACAAAGAATTACTAAAGAAAAAGGTTTTATTGAATATCCTCAATATACCAGACCAGAAGTTTTTGAACCGATTAAGGGTAAAAAATGGAAAGTACCAAAGGTTTTATTATCTGGTCATCATAAAAAAATTAAAGAATGGAGAAAAAAACATCAGAAAATCATTGAAAAATGATTAATTGTTTGATAAGATAAGCATTATTCAGGGTGGTTGGCGGAGTAGTCAAACGCATCAGTCTGTAAAACTGACGGCCTCTGGCCTACGGGGGTGCAAATCCCTCACCACCCACATTTGTTGCCGAGATAGCTCAGCTGGTAGAGCACTCCCATGGTAAGGGAAAGGTCACGAGTTCAAGTCTCGTTCTCGGCTCAAATTAATATTTGAAATAATTATGGCTAAAAAAAATCCGTTTGTTAAACTTCAGTGCCAAGAATGTAAAAGGATAAATTACTTTACTCGTAAATCCAAAATGCTCAACAAAAAAGAAAAATTAGAGTTGAAGAAGTTTTGTAAATGGTGTAGAAAACATACTTTGCATAAGGAAATTAAATAACGATTCAAGATGGGGATTTAATTTAATGGCAGAATAACAGTCTCCAAAACTGTTTATGGGGGTTCGACTCCCTCAATCCCCGCCATCTCAATATTGTTTCTATGAATAAAAAATTAATCACGATTCTTGTTATAATTTTTGTTGTAATAGTTTTGATAAAGGTTTTTTCTGGTTCGGAAAAACCTTCTTTTAATATAGTGAAAGTATATCAAGGGACTGTTTCCCAAGAAGTATCAGAGACAGGTCAAGTTAAAAAAGGAGACAAGACAAGTCTCAGCTTCAAAAGCGCAGGTGAAATTAAGAGTATTTATACTGAAGTTGGACAAGAAGTGAATATTGGACAGATTCTGGCAAAATTAGAAACAAGCAAGCTTGAAATTCAACTTAAGGAAGCTAAATCAGCATTAATTATTGCTCAAGCTGAGTTGGATAAACTGTTGACTGGCTCTTCTAGCCAAGAAATTAAAGTTGCTCAGACCAAAGTTGATAATGAAGAGACTGATTTGAAGATAGCTGAGCAAAATCTAGATGATGCTTATCAGGATGCTTTGAATGTTCTGGAAGATTCTTTTTTGAAAACTTATAATGCTCAAAATTCAATCGATACAGTTCAGAGAAACTACTTTACTGAGAATAATCAAGAGGGGATTGTTGTTAGGGAAGAAGAGGAGAAAATTAGAGCAGCTGTTTTTCAAATTAAATCTTCTCTTGATACAATCAAGGAAAGTGGATTAGATCAAGATATTGAAACAGCTTTATCTCAGGTAAAAGACGAGTTAGCTGATATTTCAGATGGTTTAAAGGTTATTCGTGAAATCTGTGAAACGGTTGCTTATCGTGATTTAGTTTCCTCTACTGATAAAACTTCTCTTAATACTGAGCGGGACAATATTAATGATGTGCTGACTGATATTGTTAATGCCCAACAGACGATTATTGCTAAAAAATTGGCTGTTATTACGGCCCAAGGTGAGCTTCAAAAAACTAAAGATGATTTATCTTTATTGACAGCTCCAGCCAGACAAGAAGATATCACTCTTTATGAGGCTAAATTAGATCAAACTCAAGCTCAAGTTGACATTCTGGAAAATCAAATAGAAGATGCTAATTTACGTAGTCCTGTTAAAGGACAGATAGCAAAAATAGAAAAGAGAGTAGGAGAGATAGCTCAATCACAAGATACAATTATTACTCTCTTGCCAGCTGATCCTTTTGATATAGAAGTAGATATTTACGAAGAAGATATTGTTAACGTTAAGATTGACAACCCAGTAGATATTTCCTTGATTGCTTTTCCAGATGATATTTTTCCTGGCAGAGTAATATCAATTGACCCAGCCGAGAAATTGATTGAAGGAGTTGTATATTACAAGGTAGTTATTGTTTTTGAGGAAACGCCAGAAAGAGTAAGATCCGGAATGACAGCTGATTTAATAATTAAAGTTGATTGGAAGGAAAATGTCTTAGTTATTCCAGAAGATGCTATTCAGAAAAAGAATGGTCAACAGATTGTTAAAATCTTTGAGAATGGGATTGTTAAAGAAAAAGAAATAAAAACAGGTCTTTTGGGAAGTGATGATATGATTGAAGTTATTTCTGGATTAGAAGAAGGTGAAGAAGTTATCATAGAATAAAATGCCAAAGCCTATTATCAAACTGGAAAATATCTGGAGGACTTATCAATTAGGCAAGACAGAAGTGCATGCCCTCAGAGGATTAAGCCTGGAAATTTTTCCAGGCACTTTTGTTACAATAATGGGTTCTTCTGGTTCTGGTAAATCTACTCTTTTAAATATGATTGGCTGTTTGGATTTCCCAACTCAAGGAAAGGTTTATTTGAAGGGAAAAAACATTTCAGAAATGTCCGAGAGTCAACTATCTCAATTTAGGGGAAAAACATTGGGTTTTGTTTTTCAGGATTTTAATTTGTTGCCTAATTTAACTGCCGCAGAAAATGTAATGCTTCCCATGGTTTTTCAAGGGATACCTTTAGTTGAAAGAAAGAAAAAGGCAGAAAATCTTTTAGAAAGAGTAGGTCTAAAACAAAGAATGTCCCACCAGCCATCAGAGCTCTCAGGTGGAGAAAGGCAAAGAGTGGCTTTAGCCAGAGCTTTTGCTAATGATCCAGAAGTAATTGTTGCTGATGAGCCAACCGGTAACCTGGACTCTATTACAGGCAAGATGATTATGGAGAATTTAAAAGACTTTCATAAAAAAGAAGGAAAAACAATGGTTATAGTAACCCATGACCCCAAGATTGCAGAATATTCTGAAAAAATAGTAAACATTAAAGACGGCCAAATAGTAAAAAATCATTTAAAGGCCAAAGATTATTTGTGGAAGAAATAAGAGAATACTTTAATATTGCTTTAAGGAACATTAGAACCAGACTTTTGAGAAGCTGGCTGACCATTTTAGGTATTGTTATTGGTGTTTTTTTGATAATTTCCTTGCTTTCTTTGAGTGAAGGAATGAGAACAACAATTAATCAGCAATTACAGGCTTTGGGCGGGGAAATGATTATGATTGTGCCAGGAGAGAATATTTTCTCAAGCATGATGTTTGGCGGTGATAAATTGCAAAAAGATGATATTGAGGCAATTAAAAAAGCAAAAGGAGTAGATCAAGTCTTGGGTTTTTCTTATACTGGAATTATTGGAAGGCATGAAAACGAGTCAAAACAGATTGTCATAGCTGGTTATGATCCTTGGAAGGAAGCTGTAGATATTTTGAGTGTTTTCCAGGGCTGGAATTTAGCTGACGGTAAGTGGCCGAGCAAAGGAAACCAAATTATAATTGGACAGCAAGTAGCTTATGAGATTTTTTCAAAAAAAGTAAAGACAGGGTCGGAAATAACAATAAAAGGAAAAAAGTTTGAGGTGGTTGGTATATTGAATTCTTTAGGCAATCGACAGGATGACAGTATGGTTTATATGGACATGAATATTTATCAGGATTTAACTGGAGAAAAACGAGGGACAGTTGCTTATGCTATGGCTAAGCTTGAGGAGGGAGCGGATGAAAATATAGTGGCAGAAGAAATTAAACAAGCACTTAAAAATACAAGGAAAAGAAGGTCTGGGACAGATGAGGCTGATTTTTCTGTTATTACCTCAGAAAAGATGGGTGAGATAACTGGTACGATTTTAGGCATAATTCAAATTGTAATTATTGGTTTTGCCAGCATTGCTATTCTTGTTGGTGGTATTGGAATTATGAATAGTATGTTCACCTCAGTCAAAGAAAGAACCAAGGAGATTGGCATTATGAAAGCCATAGGAGCAACTAATTCGGCTATTCTTTCAATTTTCTTGATTGAAGCAGGTATTATAGGTATTCTGGGAGGTTTTGGCGGTTTATTGTTAGGCACTTTTTTGGCCAAAGGAATAGACTATTATGCTAGTATTACCCCTTCTTTTTATTTCACTGCAACTATTGCTCCTTGGATGATTGTTTTTGCTTTAGTTTTTTCTTTTTCTATGGGTTGTCTAGCTGGATTTTTCCCAGCTAGGCAAGCAGCTAAACTTAAACCAGTTGATGCTTTACGCCATTAAATAAAGACACAGCCAAAAGCCGCGTCTTTTTTATTATATTTATTTTGAACTTCCTTTTTAACTTCTCAAATAGCTTGGTATAGGTAATCCTATTTTTGCCAAATTATTCAAAATTGAACCAATTAAGGCTAAAACTATTAAAATATAAGACATCTGGACTACTATTATCAAGGAAGGTAATGCTTGAGCCACCATTTGTAAAACTCCAAAACCAAAAACATATCCTAAAACAGGTTTTTTCATAAACTTACCTAACTTTCCCAAACGAAAATCTCCTTTCATAAGAGCAGCAATAATTCCCAACACAACATCAGCCATTATTAAAGTTACAATCCATTGAACTTGAGAAGTTCCGAATAAAGCAATTAATTCTGTCATATTTTTTGTTTAAAATAAAAATCTTAAAACAAGAATCTTCGACCTTTGGAATATTACTTTATTTTAAAGCATTTCTACAAGTTAATGCAACTAGGTTTTCCACAGTTCTTAAATGTGTTAAAATCACATTAAAATGGATTTCATTCAAAAATTAATTAAACAGGAATGGTTGAAAAGCCCTAGCATTATTCAAGCCTTTCAAAAAATTAAAAGGCAGGATTTTTTGCCAGAAGACATGAAAGGACTGGCTGATTTAGATCGAGCTTTACCAATTGGCTTTGGCCAGACAATATCCCAACCTTTAGTGGTAGCTTTTATGTTAGAGCAACTTGATCCTCAGCCTGGACATAAAATTTTAGACATTGGATCAGGCTCTGGTTGGACAAGTGCTTTATTGGCTGAAATCGTTGGTTCTAAAGGTAAAGTTATCGCGATTGAAATTGTGCCTGAATTAAAAGAGTTTGGAGAACATAATGCAGGCAAATACAATTTTATAGAAAAAGGAATTCTTGAATTTGTTTGTGTTGATGGGTCTAAAGGATATTCTCAGGAAGTTCCTTTTGATAGGATTTTAGCCTCAGCTTCGGGTAGAGAATTGCCATTGGCTTGGAAAGAACAATTAAAAATCAAAGGTAAAATAGTTGCTCCAATTGAGACCTCAATTTGGACATTTATTAAAAAATCAAAAAACAGTTTTGAACAAATTGAACATCCAGGTTTTGCTTTTGTGCCTTTAATAACAAAAGATTAGGTGAAAAAATCTTTAATTACAATTTTGCTCTTTTGCTTGTTTATCTTTATATCAGTTCAAGGATTTTATTTTTCTAAAAACCCACAAGGCCAAGAAGAGTTCTTTTTAGTCAAAAAAGGGGATAGTGTTTTTCAAATTGGTCAAAACTTAGAAGAAAGAGGGTTTATTAAAAATAAATATCTTTTTAATTTGTATGTTCTTGCTTCAGGAAAACAATTCAAGCTTCAGGCAGGAGAATATGTTTTAAGTTCTTCTATGAGTATTTCTAAGATTTCTCAGAAACTTATTTCAGGAAATATTGCTAAAGAAATAATCACTATTCCTGAGGGTTGGAATTTAAGAGATATTGCTTGGTATTTTGAAAATAAGGGAATGTTTCAAGCAGAAGAATTATATGAAATGACAGAATTAGAGGGATATCTTTTTCCTGACACTTATGAAATCAGCAGGGGAGCAAGTTTGGAAGAAATTATTAAAAAAATGACTGATAACTTTAACAAAAAACTCACTCCCGAATTAAGAGAAGATATTCAAAAGCAAGAAAAAACAGTTTCTGAAATTGTCATTATAGCTTCTTTGTTAGAAAAAGAAATTCAAACCTTGGAAGATAAGAAAATGGTGGCTGGGATTCTATTGAACAGATTGCAAGTTGGAATGCCCCTACAAATTGATGCAACGATTACCTATATTACTAAGAAACAAACTACTAACATTTCCAAAGAAGACACTCAAATAGATTCTCCATATAATACATATAAGTATACAGGTTTGCCATTAGGTCCAATTTGTAATCCTGGAATGGAAAGCATTAAAGCTGCAATATATCCTCAGCCTAATTCATACTGGTATTATCTCTCTACTCCAGAGGGTGAAACTATTTTTAGTAAAACCCTAGAAGAACATAACATTGCCAAGGCAAAACACCTTAAATAATCTTCGGATAAACTAAGTTTATCCTTGACAGATTTTCTAAAAAGTGATATTTTTATTAATACTAAGCTGTAGACAAGGGGCAGACAATAAGACCTCTCGAAGCAAGAATTTAGAAATCTATTTTTTGCCTGTCTACGTGACAGGTTTTTGATTTAAATGGCCAAGACAAAAGAACAAAAGAATAAAATTTTACAAGAACTAAAAGAAAAAATTGCTGAACAAAAAGCAATGATTTTTGTTGATTTTACTGGCTTAAAAGTTAAAGATTTATTTAGATTAAGAAATGAATTAAGAGAAAAAAAATCTCAATTTCTTGTTAGTAAAAAAACTTTAATAAAAAAAGCTCTTCAAGAAAACAAGATTGAAGCTAATCCTGAAGAAATGAATGGAGAAATAGCTTTAGTTTTTGGTTTTGAAGATGAGTTAGCTCCAATAAAAATAATATATAATTTCTCTAAACAAAACGATAATTTAAAGATTTTGGGAGGTTATATTGAAAGTCAGAAACAAGAGTTTTTGAATTCTGAAGCAATTATTACTTTAGGAAAATTACCAAGCAAGCAAGAACTTTTGGCACGATTTGTTGGCACTATTTCAGCACCAATTTCCAATTTCAACTATGTTTTACAAGCAAATATTAAAGGTCTAATATACGTTTTGGCTAAAGTCAAAACGTAAATCCCAATTACTAATTAATCTAATTTATAAAAATATGACAGAAGAAATTAAAAAAGAAGAAATCAAACAAGAAGAAGTAAAACAAGAAGTTCAGTCGACTAAAGAAGAAAAGGCTCAACCGGAAGAAAAACCAGAAGAGAAAAAAGAGGAAGTTAAACCTGAACCTAAGCCAGATCCTAAACCTGAACCTAAGCCAGACCCTAAACCTGAACCTAAACCTGAACCTGAACCTAAACCTGAACCTAAACCTGAACCTAAACCTGAACCAAAAAAACCTGTTAAGGTTCCTGCAAAATTTAAAAAGCTGGTTGAAGAAATAGAGAAGATGAGCGTTTTAGATTTAGCAGAATTAGTTAAAATTCTGGAAGACAAGTTTGGAGTATCAGCTGCAGCTCCTGTAGCAGTTGCTCCTGTAGGTGAAGTTTCTGCTGGCGCACCAGCTCAAGTAAAAAGTAAATTCAATATTGAATTAACTGCAATTGGAGAGAAAAAGATAGAGGTTATTAAAGTGGTAAGAGACATTACTCAAAAAGGATTAAAAGATTCAAAAGATTTAGTTGATGCTGTTGCTTCTGGTGCTCAGGTTGTGAAAGAAAATGTAAAGAAAGAGGAAGCAGAAGAGATGAAAAAGAAGTTTGAAGCTGCTGGTGCAACAGTTGAATTGAAGTAAAAAACTCTTTGTTAAAAAGAAAAAAGGCTCTTAAAAACAGAGTCTTTTTTGTTTTATTTCATTTAAAAATTAATCTTATAAACTTTCAATCCATTTAAGAGGTAAATAGTTTTTCCGTTAACTGATATAGAGAAATCCAAAAGATTATCAAATTTTTCGCTGTAGAACTGTTTAATAACTTCACCCGATTTATTAATAATGATTATTCTGTTCTGAGCTGGTTCTAAAATATAGAGATAGGGGAGAGTAGCATTAGCAAAAATCTTAGATAGATTTTCAGCATAAGGAAAAATGGTTGAACCTAAGGTTTCTCGAAATATCCCTGTTGAGTATTTGCTAATAGAATCTTTATTCAGAGTCCAAATTGAACCATCAACAGATAAAGAATTAGATTCAATAGGTTTTGTGGTTTGATTGTTTAACCATAGCTGTGGAGAGCCCCACGTTAAATCTTCAAGATAAGGATATTTTACTATTTGACCTGCTTTTTTATCTAAAAAGTAAAGGTTTGATTTGAAAAT
>SDBV01004940.1_pt1 | contig 18954 bp, 17 predicted proteins | sample 2277081 | NCBI WGS metagenome assembly SDBV01 (sample SAMN10402039, study PRJNA504765) | marine sediment metagenome | isolation source: marine sediment core GS10_PC15, 223 cmbsf | place: Arctic Ocean: Southern Knipovich Ridge | collected 2010
TCAAGATTCTCAAGCAGCGTGGCATTCATCACAGCCACGCCATATACCCAAAACCCCAACCCAAGACCAGATCAATTCCCCCCCGTCTGCCCAGCCATGGACGGGTTGGGCGAATGTTTACGGGCAGGTATCCTAACTCCAAGATTCGGCGGGACTTAGAAGAAGTCGGGGCGGCCAGATTCGAACTGGCGACTTCCTGCTCCCAAAGCAGGCGCGCTAACCAGGCTGCGCCACGCCCCGTAATTGACGTATCCTACCATCCGCAGCCGGAATCGGCAATCATGCCGTGGCTGGCTAGCCGGCCCTGGTCTGCGTGGCTGGGGGGCCAACGTCGGTGATGTGCCGGCGCAGCCGCTCGAACTCTTCGTGGCCGCGAAAGTGGATCACTAGCTTGCCGCGTCCCCGTGCGTTGTGCGAGATCGTGACCTTCGTCCCCAACGCCGCACGCAGCTCTTGCTCCAACGCCGCCAGGTGCTCGCTCTGAACCCGCCCCCGACGCGACTTCTTCCCCTCGCAATCGACCACGGCCAACGGGCTGCGGTCGGCCGAGTCGATCGTCTCCTGCACCAGCGACTCCGTCTGCCTGACGCTGAATGCCTCCCGCTGAATCCGCCCACAGAACTCGATCTGCTCGCGCTCATCGCCCAGCGGCAGGAGCGCCCGGGCGTGGCCCTGGGTGATCTTCCTCCGGCGGATGGCCTCCTGTACCGGCTGGGGCAACTCCAACAGCCGGATCAGGTTGGCCACGGTCGAGCGGTCCAGCTTCAACCGGGCAGCCAGCTCTTCCTGCGTGCATGCGTATATCTCGAGGTACCGCTGGAAGGCCGCGGCCTTCTCCAGGGGATTGAGGTCCTTCCGCTGGAGGTTCTCGATGATGGCCAACTCGGCGGTCTGCCGCTCGTCCGCCTCGATCACGTTGGCCGGCACCTCGCTCCAACCGGCCTGGCGCGCCGCCCGAAGCCGCCGCTCGCCGGCGATCAACTGGTAGCGATCCTCCACGCGCCGCACCACCACTGGCTGCAACAGCCCATGGGTGCCGATGCTATCGGCCAGGGACTGCATCTCCGACTGGTTGAAGTCCTCCCGCGGTTGCGAAGGATTGCTGTCGATCTGTCCCATGTCCAACCGCTGGGGTCCCAGGGCCGCAACGTTCTGCGGCCCGGCCACCGGCTGCACGGGCGGGTCGGCTGCGATCGGCGGTTCCGTCTCCTGGGCGGCCGCTTCCACCTGCGCCGGCTCATCCCACGAGGCCGAGGCCGCTTCCGGCTCCGTCTCCGTGCCGTCGTATCGACCTTCGGGCTCGGCCGGCGGCTCGGTCTCCTCGGGCAACCGCCCCAACAGGGCCTCGAGCCCACGCCCCAATCGTCGTTCTCTAGTCACGCTGAAGTACCTCCATGCAGAGTTCCACGTATGCGCGGGCGCCTCGAGCCCGCGGTGCGTAGTCGATCACTGATTTTCCGTGGCTGGGTGCCTCGGAGACTGCCACGTCGCGGGGGATCACCGTCTCGTGGACGATCTCCCCGAAGAATTCCCGTACCTCCCGGTCGACCTCGTGGGTCAGCTCCAGCGTGTGGTCGTACATCGTCAACAAGATCCCGCCAAACTGAAGCCGATGGGCCTTCTGCTGGATGACCTGGCGGATGACCTCGATCATCTGGGCGAGCCCCTCCATGGCGAAATACTCACACTGGATAGGTATAAACACCTCTGTAGAGCTAGCGAGCGCGGTCATTGTGAGCTGTCCCAACGACGGAGGACAGTCGATCAGCACGAAGTCATAGCCGTTGAAGCCGTGCGTGAGGTGCTCGCGCAGCCGGTCTGCCCGGTGTTTGTTATCCCGGGTGAGCAGCTCCAGGTCGCGAAATCTGCGGCTGCCGGGCAGCACGTGCAGCTCCGGAAGATCGCCGGGCAACACAGCCTGTCTGAGGGGCTTTGGCGAAACGAGGGGGTGGATTTCGGTCGGTTCTCGGCCCAAGGCCGTGGTGGCGTGGCACTGTGGGTCCAGGTCGACCAACAGCGTCTGTGAGCCCGCCTTGGCCAGGCCCGTGGCCAGGTTGACCGCGGTGGTCGTCTTGCCGACGCCCCCTTTCTGATTCGCAATGCACAGGGTCCGACCCACAACCGGCCTCCTTGCCCACGCCACCGGCGCGCACCGCCGCGGCGAGCGCGAGATTGTAGCAGGGGACCGGACTGCCGGGAAATGCCAGTTTGGGCAGGATTGGGCAGCTCGCAGGAAACAAGATAGCCGCAAACATGACGTCGGCGGGAACCGTTTCGGGAGAGAAAACTACCACAAGGGCACAGAGGTACACAGAGGAAAGCTCGGGTGAGCGACGCTTCCGAGCAGGCCGCGGAAAACTGCCGTATCATGCACAAGAGAATGAAAAAGGGGGGGGAAGGAAGAAGACGCATTGGCCCCGGTTGCTTGCTTCTTCCTTGATTCCTCTTCCTTCCTTCCTTCTTCTTCTTTCTTCCTCTGCGTACCTCTGTGCCCTCTGTGGTAGTTTCCTTCGCCCTTGTGGCGGATTTTCCTGAGTTGCCTCAGGGAGTTGGGCTGCAGCAAGCATCCAACGGCCGGGCTCGGCCCGGCCGAAGACGTTCCACGTGAAACAGCCAAACCGCCTCAACCACCCGTTTCACGTGAAACACCCGTTCCCGAAGACCTGCACGGCTTGTGTATACGGGTTTCACGTGAAACGCGGGAGAATTGCCGCACGGACTAAGAATCCTCCGCTGTCGCCGCTTCCGAGCCAAATGATTGCGGCGTTTCCCTGCGCAGATCTGCTTCGTGCCGCCGCCTTTGCGGTGCCTCGACCATCCAACGGACGCCCATGGCAACCAGCCCCAGCACGACAATCACTATGCTGGCGACAAGGACGAAGATCCCGACGTACAAGCCAATCTCGTCTCCAGGGGAACCACCAAATCTCCCCATCCCAAAAAAGGGGTAGCTGAGCCCAGGTCCCGAGCTGACCAGGATTAGGCCGGCGGGAAACAGCGCGCCGATGCAAAACGTACGCAAGTAGCCCCGGCCGTAGATCAGCACGGTGGTCAGGACCACCGGGGTGGTGAGGCCCAAAAGGAGGGCCGTCAGCATGCTGAGCCACGGAGGACCGGCAAAAATCCCCGACAGGGCCACGGCGAGGACCGTCATCACGATGAACATGCTGCGCAGGCTGTACTGGAACGGACCTCCGCCGCCCCTGGCCTCGCCGCCACGTTGCCGCCCAGCTTCCATGGCACTCGTCCCCTGGCCCGGATGATTCACAGCCGCCCGGCTTCCCCAAGACGGGACCTGTGTGAAGCAGGTTGCCCATTGTAGCCGCCGGGCGGTCCGCCGGACAAGCAGGACGGGCCGGACCGCTGGTCTCAGGCGAAACGCCTCTTGGCGGCCGATTGGGCCGTGCGGCGGAGGCGGCTCTCTTTGCGCTGGGCTGCTCTACCAGGTTTGCATCAGCGTGACCCAAACCCACCAGGCGACCCAAAGGAGCACGCTGATGGCGATGACGGCCACTCCCAGCCCGTGCAGCCAGTCACGGCGTGGACCGCGGCGAACGTCGACGATCACGACCACCAACAGAACCGGACCCAGGATCAACTTCCCCAGCGGAAACGAGAACGAGGACAACGGAGAATCGAGGAGGAAAACGCCGACGTACCAGAGGCCCCGCACCAGGCTGAGAAACGCCATCACTGCAAAGCAGACCTTCCATCTCCTGCAGTCACGGGATGCCCTGCCGGCATAGAAGTACATGCCGGCCTGGATCACCCACACCAGGCCATACACCATGAGAAACCAGTGGAGCGAAGAGTAGTCGCCAAAGCCGGCTGCCTGGGCCGCCACGTAAAGGCCCCAGACCGACAGGTTCAACAGCGACGTCAGGGCCGTAATTAGCAGCAGCCAGTGGCCGGGCTGGAACCGCCCCGGCAGGCGGCGAATCTTGGCCAACAGCAGGATGCAAGCACCCACCAGCGCGGCGGCGACTGCCGTGTTGCCGACAAAGCTCAATACCTCCTGGAAGAGATCCCGTGATGGCCGTATCGAGTCGCCGCCCGCTTCAGCGAGCATATCCATCGCCAGCGAGTACTTCAGCAGCACCGCCGTGGCCGCCGTCCAGGCCAGCAGGTGGATGATCCCCAGCCGCGGCGGACGATAGTACTCGGCGAACGGTGAACCGGCACCGAACGGAGATTCCCCCGGCGGCTGCGGCGGGTCGGTGTCGTGGGAATAGTCGGCGTGGGGATCGCTCATCGGACGGACCTGGTAGGGTGGGTGCTCGCACACCCACGCGGCTGCCGGTCATGGAATGCTAACGCACACTCTACGTGCGTGCAAGCACGCACCCTACCACCCGTTTCACGTGAAACGCGAGCGGCGGGTGGCTGGGGTCGAACGGAGTGAGCCCCCAGGGTTTCTGTGGGGTCGCTTCGCTCCACCACAGCCACCCAGTCGCGATCCGCCTTCCGCCTTCGCCTCACTCCAGCGGATTGATCACCAGCCCGCTGAGCAGCTTGGGATAGAAGTACGTGCTCTTCGAGGGCATCCGCTCGCCGCCGAGACTGATCGTGCGGACGTGATCCACGGTGGCGGGCATCACCAGGGCCCCCAGCGGATACTCGCCAGTGGCCAGCCCTTCCACCAGTTCTTCGACCAGGTGCGCGTACGTCGGCTTGGGCGGATCGGCACAGCCCAGCAGGTCTTCGACGATCAGCCGGTGCAGGACGCTCGCGCCCAGCTCGCGCCACTGGGGCGTGTGGTCTTCGGCCCCTTGTGCCAGCCGCTGGCGTCCGGCCGCGGTCAGCTCGGCGATCAGCCAGCGCCCATCCTTCTGGGTAAACAGCCCCAGCGTGCCCTGATCGCCGGCCATCTCGATCTCTTCCCAGATCGTCTCGGCCGGCTTCAGGCCTTCTCCGGCCGGGCGAGTGGTGAAGCAGTCGCCCAGCCTGGCGGCCAGCTCCGGGGAGGTCATCCCCGGCAGCCCCCGCAGCAGCAGCCGGTGCGAGGGCAGGACGATCAGGCCCGGGTCTTCCATGGCCACGCACATGGTCAGCACGAAGTTGGCCGGATGGTCCTTCGAGAGCACGCCGGCGTCGCAGATCTGCTGGCGGTAGTCGCAGGCGGTCTCGTAGCGGTGGTGGCCGTCGGCGATAAACAGGGGCTTGGGTCCGACCGAGCTGGCCACGGCCGAGATCACGCCCACCTCGGTCACCGGCCAGAGCCGGTGGACCACGCCCAGGTGATCGGTGGCCACCACCGGCGTCTGTTCGGCCACGGCGTCTTCCAACAGGTTCTGGGCTTCGTTGGCCGGGTCCGTGTAGACGGCGAAGATCTGGCTGAGGTTGGCCCGGCAGACCACCGTCAGCATCAGGCGGTCGAGCTTGGGGCCGGGCATGGTCTCCTCGTGCGGGAAGACCTGGCCCTCGCCGAAGGGGGAGATCCTAAGCCGGGCCATGAAGCCGCGGCGGATGTAGCTGGTGCCCTCGTAGGTGAACTCCTGGTGGTAGACGTAAATGGCCGGATCGGCCTCGGTGAAGAGCACGCCCTCGGATCGCCAGTTTTTCAGGAACCGCGCGGCCCGGGAGTAGCGATTGTTCTCGGCGTCGTCGTCGCCGGGCTCCTGCCGGTTCAGGATCAGCCGGACCACGTTGCAGGGGTGCCGCTTGTAGAGGTCGTCCTGCAACTTCGGCCCGATGGTATCGTAGGGCGGGGCCACCACGTCGCTTAAGGAACCGACGTGGCCCAGATCGTAGCGCAGCCCGCGGAAGGCTTGGATTTCAGGCATGGTGGGTCAGCGGCAAAGTGGTTCGGAAAAGCTCGGGTGCCATGACGGGTGCCATGGCCACGCTGGCGTGGGCATGGCACCCAACCTTCCGCAACGGAAACTCAATAGCGATAATAGTCCGGCTTGAACGGCCCCTCGACCGGGATGCCGAGGTAGTCGGCCTGGGCCTGCGTGAGCTTCTGGAGCTTCACACCCAACTTCCCCAGGTGCAGCCGGGCGACCTCCTCGTCGAGCTTCTTGGGCAGGGTGTGCACGCCGAGGGGATACTCCTCCGGCTCGGTCCAGAGCGCGATCTGGGCCAGGACCTGGTTGCTGAACGAGTTGGACATCACGAAGGACGGATGCCCCGTGGCACAGCCCAGGTTCACCAGCCGCCCTTCGGCCAGGAGGATGATCGAGTGGCCGTCGGCGAAGGTGTAGCGATCGACCAGCGGCTTGATGTTCACCTTCTCGACGCCTTTGATGGCCTCCAGCCCGGCGACGTCGATCTCCAGGTCGAAATGCCCGATGTTGCAGACGATGGCGTCGTTGGGCATCTGCTCGAGGTGCTCGGTTCCGATGATGTCGCGGCAGCCCGTGCAGGTCACGAAGATGTTACCCCGCGGCGCGGCGTCGTCCATGGTGGTCACCTCGTAGCCTTCCATGGCCGCTTGCAGCGCGCAGATCGGATCGATCTCGGTAATCAACACCCGGGCACCGTAGCTCCGCAGCGAATGGGCACAGCCCTTGCCCACGTCGCCGTAGCCACAGATGACCGCCACCTTGCCGGCCACCATCACGTCGGTCGCCCGCTTGATCCCGTCGGCCAGCGACTCGCGACAGCCGTAGAGGTTGTCGAACTTGCTCTTGGTGACCGAGTCGTTGACGTTGATGGCCGGGATGCACAACTCGCCCTTCTCGTGCATCTGGTAAAGCCGGTGTACGCCGGTGGTGGTCTCCTCCGAGAGGCCCTTGATGCCGGGCAGCAGGTGCTTGTATTTATCGCTATGGACGATCGCCGTCAGATCACCGCCGTCGTCGACGATCAGCTCCAGCGGCTTGCCGTCGGGGAAGATGAGCGTCTGCTCGATGCACCAGTCGTACTGCTGGTCGGTCTCCCCCTTCCAGGCGTAGACCGGAACCCCCGTGGCGGCGATGGCGGCCGCCGCGTGGTCCTGGGTCGAGAACTTGTTGCAACTGCTCCAAGTGACCTCGGCGCCCAACTCCTTGAGGGTCTCGATCAGCACGGCCGTCTGGATCGTCATGTGCAGGCAGCCCGTCAGGTGGGCCCCGGCCAGCGGCTTGCTCCGGCCGTACTCCTTCCGCAGGGCCATCAGCCCCGGCATCTCGTTCTCGGCCAGATCGATCTCCTTGCGGCCCCACTCGGCCAGCGAGAGGTCGGCCACCTTGTACGGCAACTTCGTTTCTACCTGCGACACGGGAATCTCCTTTTGCAGCGTTCGGGCCTGCCACCAGGCAAATATAATACGCCCTGGGGCCCGTTGTTGGCAAGGGAACTCGCGGTCTGCCCCAGAGAAAACCAATAGCAGCCGGGACGCAACGCGTCGCGGGGGATGCTCACAGGGCTCATTCGGCGGCGTCCCTTTTCCCGGTCCATACCGCGATGCGTTGCGCGGGCGGCTATCGTCAGTTACTCGTCAGATCAGATCCGAGAGACCACTACGCCTGGCCGAACGCCTCCCGGGCCGCGCGGACAAACGCCTCGACCGCGTCCGGGTCCTTCCGACCCGGGCTCGACTCCACGCCGCTGGCCGTGTCGACCGCCGCGGGGCAGACCGCGCGAATGGCCTCGGCGACGTTGTCCGGCTCGAGTCCCCCGGCCAGCACCAACGGGGGGTACGTCGCGTCGAACGGATACGCCTTCAACGCCTCCCAGTCAGCCACTTGGCCGGTGCCGCCGTACACCCCTTCCACGCACGCGTCGACCAGCACCAGGCGCGGCTCACACGCCAACCGCCGGCAATCGCCGAGGTAGGCAAGCATCGGATCCGTTGCGCAGCGCCCCAGCCGGAACGCCCGCATCACGGGTCGGCCGCCCAAGTGCGTGAGAAACTCCGGCGGCTCGTCGCCGTGAAGTTGGATCAGGTCGAGTCCGAGTTCGTCGAACGTCCGGCAGACCTCCTCGGCAGGCGCATTGACGAACAGCCCAACCTTGACGGTCGCCTCCGGCAGCGCATCGACGATTTGCCGGGCCTTTTCCAGGATCACGCATCGGGGACTCTTCCGATAGAAGTTCAGGCCCACCGCGTCGGCACCCGCCTCGGCCACCACGCGGGCGTCCTGGACGCCGGTGATGCCACAGACCTTCACACGGAACATGGCCTCTCCCCGGTTTATGTCGGTCGCTTCCTCAGAGGCCGAAAAGCCACGCCAGCGACGTAATGCCCAACAACGCAATCCAAAGCAACCATGCAGCGACCAGTGCCCCCTTTCCCTCGCCTGCCACCCGTCTGATGATTCGGCTACAAACGTGGGCGGCTATCACTGTCGGGACGAGCATGGCCACGGCAATCTCGCGTAGGCACACCAGCATCACGAGGATCACGCTGACCGCAAAAGTCGCCAGAAAGAGGGACTGCAAGCTGAACTGTACGGGCTTGGGCCGGCCTCCGCTCATAGTTCCCACAATTCTACCAGATCGCCGGCAACACGGCACTTGGCTTCCCCGAACTCCGTCGGAAGACTATCACGCGATAGCCCCGCCCGGAAGGGCGGGGTTGGGTGCTGCACCGACCACCTCGACCAACCCCGCCCTCCCGGGCGGGGCTATTGGACCGGGGCATCCCCGCAAGAAAGCCCCCGCCTCCCTTTCCTGCCACTCAAGCCACCACCCCCGGCCGGTCGATCTCGAATAGATGCGATTGTCTGCGCCGACGGCGCGCCGGCAGAATCCCGGGGGGCGGTGCCCCTCGGCCACCGCGGACTTGTCATGCGGATGACTGGAAACAACCCCGGCGACACGATCCGACCGGCCTTCTCACGGAGGTTCCGAGCGTTCGTCTGCGCGGCGGTCTTCGCTGTGACCGGGCTGGCCGTCTACCGGTGGGGGCTGCTGGCCACCGCCGAACCGCCCGCACGGCCCGAAAGCCGCACCGCCACGGCCACCGTCCACCTTCGCGACGGCCTGCCCGCCGCCCAGGACCCCACCAGTGCCGAACGCCAAATCACCTCGGATGCGAACATCTACCGTGCCGTTCGCCAGTTGGGGCTGCCGTTCGAACCGTCGCCCGGCGAAGATCCACAGCGGACGGCGAACCGGGCCATCCAGATGGTCCGCCGCAATCTCCGGGTAGTTGCCGATGCTACCTCGATGCCGGGCGAAGTCGCCATCTCGATCACCCACACCGACCGGCTCCCACACTACCCCACACAACTGGTCAACAGCCTGGCCGAGTCATACGCCGACGACTGCCGCGCCGACTGGAAGCGGCGCCGATACAAGGCCTATACGGAAGCCCGCGAGGCCTCTGAACGGGCCGAGCGCGAGTTGCTCGAGGCCCAGCAGCGTCTCGATGCCTTTTCCCGGCAGCCGGACCATCCCACCGGGCCAGAGGGCGGCCGTGTACGGTCCACGCCTGTCCCGAAGTTGAATCCCCAGACCCCGGCACCGCCCGACCCACCCTCGGTCGACAATCCCGAGTGGGTCGAAATGAACCAGCGGCTGGTCGCCCTGAGACGCCGTCTGGCGGAATTGCTGATCGATCGCACACCGCTGCACCCGGAAGTGCGGGACACGGAGTTGCGAATCGGCGCGCTGGAAGACCAACTGTCGGCAACTCCCAGGAAGATTGACGGCGGGCCTTCCGACCGCTCTCCACCCCCCAACCAGGCCCCCGCGGAGCCGGGGATGCCGCCCAAGGCGGTTCTCAACCAGACCATTGTTCAGGCCGCCCGGATGGATCGAGAATTCCAGACGCTCAAGGAGTCGGCGGATCGGGCCAGCCAGGCCTACGTTGAGGCGGTCCGGCTCGAGCGCCAGGCCCGGCAGGATCACGAGCAGGAGCCGCGGATCGAGCTCGATCTGGCCCAGCCACCCCTGCCGCCCGAGTCGTCCCCTCCGCCCCGGTCGAGACTGCTGCTGGCGGCCCTGGCCGCGGGGTTGGCGGTAGCCGCCGGGACCGGAATGGTCGCGGCGGGCGCAGCCATCCAGCTCCCACTGACTACGGTCGAACAGGTCCGGGCGGCGCTGCCAGTGCCCGTGGTGGGAACCATCCCCGAGACCAGCTCGCCGACCCGGCCCGACCAAGCTCGCCGCCGGCGACCCCTGAGGCGGATCGCGCTGATCGCGGGCGGTTTGACCGTGATCGCCGCGTGTGCTGGCTCTCTGCTGTGGGCATGGGGCACCTGATGCATCTCGTGCAAAGTCGGCACACCTTCGCAGGTACGTCGCATTTTCACCGTTGAATTCGTAGGGTGGGCTCTGCCCACCAAGAACTGCCTGACGTCTTCCATTTGCGATTTGGTGGGCAGTGCCCACCCTACTTTTCCAACGGGTTGCCAGTCATTTCTGCTGTTGAAGACCACCACTTTCTCGTCGCGAGTGGAGTGGCTGGTAGGATCGTGCCGATTTAATGGAATGGGCCGGCTATATGATAGTCAGCTCGATCCTGGGTGGTGAGAGCCAAGTGCGTCTCAGCGGACAACGGAAAACAGGGAAAGTGGGTCATGTATAACGCCTACTTCGGCTTTTCTCGTCGGCCATTTGCATCCGCGCCCCAGGTGGAGTGCTATTTCCCGGCCACGGCCATCGAAACCGCTCGGCAGACACTGGCCCGTTGCATCGAGCGTGCAGAAGGTGCGGCCATGGTCGTGGGACCTTCGGGAACCGGTAAGACGCTGTTGTGCCAGGTCTTGGCCGAGCAGCTCAAAGACTCGCTGAAAGTGGCCTTCCTCTCCAGCGGGCGTCTGAGTACGCGCCGCAACCTGTTCCAGGCCATCCTCTACGAGCTGGGCCAGCCGTACCGCGAAATGGACGAAGGTGAGCTGCGTTTGGCGCTGGTCGATCACCTCACGGCCAGCCAGGATTGCCCCCGTGGCATGGTCCTGCTGGTCGACGAGGCCCACAGCCTGCCGCTGCGTCTGCTGGAAGAGATCCGCATGCTCACCAACGTGGCCCGCGACGGACAGCCCCAGGTGCGGCTGGTGCTGGCCGGAGGCTGTGTGTTGGAAGAGCGTTTTGCCCATCCCAAGCTCGACTCCTTCAGCCAGCGCCTGGTGGCCCGATGCTACCTGGAGTCGCTCAACCGGACGGAGACCGGGGACTACATCCAAGCCCAGGTCGATACCGCCGAGGCGCCCAGCGGGAGCATCTTCACCTCAGATGCCTGCCAAAGCGTGTACCAGGCGACCGACGGTGTACCGCGCTTGATAAACCAGGTCTGCGATCACGCGCTGCTGTTGGCATACGCAGCCGGCCGGCGCCAACTCGAAGCGGTTCACATCGAGGAGGCCTGGGCCGATCTACAGCAATTGCCCGCGCCGCTGAGCGAAGAAAGCCAGGAGGAAGAGGGCGGTGGGGTGATCGAATTCGGCGGCCTGGAAGATTCGCCCGACCCCGAATCGGCCGACGACCCCGAACCGGCCGGCGACAGGGTCTGCCTGCCGGCGCTGCGGATCTCTCCGGAAACCGACCGGCCCGACGCACCGCCAAGCGAACCGGCCGATCAGCTACAGCATATCGAACAGTTGCTCGGCAGTGTGCAGGAAGACCATCAGCCGTCGGGTTCGATAGGGCCGGAGTTGGAGCTCGTGTTCGACGACCCGTTCCAGGAGAAGTTCGAAAAGGAAGAAGTCGTCACCGATCGCTGCGGCACAGGCGGCCGGCTTGCGGAGGACCCGGCCGCCGGACTCCAAGGGGCTTCACACGATCTGGCCGTGCAGACGGGCGACCTGAAAACTGGCAAGCTGGAGGCTGGCGAGCTGGAAGCGGGCGAGGACCAGGAGCCGGCGGTCGCTGCGGGCTCGGGCCCGGCAGTGCCTGCCGCGCAACAGGCTCAGCGCGAGACGCTGCCTCTGCAGCGCGTCGAAGAACCCGACGACCAGGACATGTTGATCGTCGAGGACGACTACGACGAGGTTTCCGTGGCGACCTGCTCGATCGTGGCGCTGCGGCGGCACGAATACGGTCAACTCTTCTCCAAGCTCCGTCGCGGATGACCGCAAACATGCCTCCCCAGGTGCAAGACCATGAGCCGGATGCTCAAAGCGCTAAAGCAGCTCGATGCCAAGTCACCTCGGCCGCAACGTCTGCTGCAGGGCGCGCCGCAGCCGAATCTCGATACCGGCTGCCCTAAGCCCTCCTCAGACGACTCCACGGTCGAAGCGGCCCTGGCGCGCGTGGAGATCGCGGCGGCGGCCATTGACGAACAATTGCACCGGGATGGCTCCGATCGCCAACCCGGCCCGTGGCCCCTCCAGGTCGCCGCACGACATGCTCCGGCCTACGCCGAACTGGCCGAGAACATCGTTGCCCAACTGCCGCCGGGCCGCCCGGCCGCACTGTTGTTTACCAGCCCAAACGACGCGGAGGGAAAGACCGAAACGCTGGTTTCACTGTCCGCCGCCTTGGCCCAGCGGATCCCGCGCGGGGTAGTCCTGGTGGACGGCAACTTCCACAAGCCCGATCTGGCGAGTTGCCTGGGCCTGACGGCTAAGGGGGGTCTGGGCCACGTGTTAACCGGCCAGGCGACCTGGCAGCAAGTAGTGCAACACACGCCGGTGGCCCATCTCGACCTGCTGCCCGGCGTGCAGCTTCCCGCACCGCGGCAGTCGAATCTCGGCCCGCTGCTGGACGAACTCCGCGGCCGGTACGGGCTGGTCCTGATCGACGCCGCCTCTCTGGCCCGCGGCGGCGTGGCGGCCATGGCAAGCTACTGCGACGGCACCTACCTGGTCGTTCGGCTGCACCACACGGCTCGCCGCGACCTGGCCAGCGCGGCCCAGGTGATCCAAGATTACCACGGGCAGGTGCTCGGCAGCGTGGTCGTCGGCTGCTAACATCGCCCGCACGGCGTTACACGGCGCTCTGCTGCGCCTTATCGACCAACTCGGACCATTCGCCGTTGTGGAAGTAGCTGCAATCACCACCGGATTTCAAGGCAGCTTCCAGAGCCTCTTCCGAACGCCGCAACATTTCCGACGACTTGTCCTCGTACATCGCGGCCACCGCGCCCACACTCACCGTGAACTGAAGCTGCGCGCCCCCTACGGGCACTCTGCAGCGTGCAACGGCCTCTCGGAGCCGTTTGGCCATGTCCACGGTGGACCCCAGGTTGGCCCCCAAGATCAGAACTGCCAGAGTTTCGACGTTGTAGCGGGTCAGCAGTTCCATGCCGGGTATCGCCGCCTCGAGAAGCTGCCGGACGGTCCGCAGCGCCAACTCGCCCGATTCCTCGCCGTGGACGGACGTGATCTTCCGGTGATCGTCGAGTCGCACCAACAGCACGGCAGGCGCCAGCCCGCCCTGCCTCCAGTCCTCCAAGCGACGGCGAAGGCACCTTTCGAACGCGGCCCGATCGCACGGTTCCTGCGGGTCACCCTGGCGGGGTTCTGGCTTTGCTACGGGCCCGGCCTCGTCGAAGGTTGCCGCCGGCTGATCCCCCCCAGATCGTTCGGGAGCCGGTGCCGCGGGCTGCGGCGGCTGCTCAGCGGGGGCAGATTCGCTCTGTTGGCCGCTGGAGGGAGACTCCTGCCGAGCACTCAATGGCTGCGCCGCTTCTCCGTCGTGCCAGCACACGTGGTTACGGCTGGCCTGTTTCGAGGCGTACAGGGCGGCGTCCGCGCGTTGGATCAGGCTCGGCACGCTCTCCCCGGACAGCAGCTCCGCCACGCCCATGCTGACCGTCACGTTCAGATCCGTACCCTGGAAATGGAACGGGGTAGCCTCGATCGCCTCGCGGATTCGTTCGGCGGCCGGGCTGGCGTCGGACACCGCCGTACGCGGAAGGACAACCGCAAATTCTTCGCCGCCGTATCGGGCCACCATGTCCATGTCACGCGCTTGGTTCCGAAGCACACGTCCCAGGCCCTGCAGCACGGCGTCCCCGGCCTGATGTCCGTAGGTGTCGTTGAACCTCTTGAAGTGGTCGACGTCGATCATGATCACCGAGAACGTCCGGCCGTAACGTTGGAATTCGGCCAGCCGAAGGGCCATTTCGTGGTCGAAGGCACGGCGGTTGGCCAGCCCGGTCAGTACGTCCGTGCGTGCCTCCATCGCCTTCGATTCGATCTGTTCCGCCTGCATCCGGAGCTTCTCGTCGGCGGTGGCAAGCTGCTCCTGCATGCGGTTGTTGGCCTTCAGCAGCCTGTCCACGGCCGAGACCACGCCGTCGGCATCTTGCGCCCCGCTCGACAGCAACTCCTCGTTGATCTCTTCCACGCGGCTGGTGTGCTCGCCCACGTCCGCAGCCACGTGAGCCGCCAATTCGTGCAGGCGTCCCAAGACCTCCCGGGCGTATCGGATCTCGCGGGACTCTTTCTTGCTCTTGTCCTGAGGGCCACCACCGCGCAGACACCATCCCGTAGCGGCACCAATCAGGGCCACGATCAGCGCAAACAATAGCTCAGCCACGGGTGACATACAGATGCGTTCCCTTCTCCGTCTCCCACGCTTGATTCCAACGCAACAACATGCTTCTGCCGCTGCCGACGCGATTCCGCTGGCCACCAAGGTCTTCTCCGCCCGGGCGGGGCCATACGATCCGCACAACCACCACAACCGGATCCGTTCGACGGACGGGCCGACGGTCACAGAATTGACAGCCGCGACTAAGAATAATTACTTTAGATTCACCCCATGTCAAGGCGCCCGGACTCAGGTGCCCTCCGCCGGCCAGCGCCCTGCTGGCCCCGGTGCGCTACGCTGGGTGCCATGGGCGGCTGACCGGCCGGGCGATGAGCAGCCGCGGCGGTATCTCGGCGGCCCGACTGGGGAGCGCAGAAAGACGGCGGGAAGGGCCCGCAACCGTGGCTTTCCGGGGGGGGTATGCGACCCGGCTCACGACGTTGAAGATACGGCCTCGCGCCGGGCCGTCGCGCTGACGGGGTCCTGCTTCGGCAGCGGTTGGGCGGTGAGTTGCACCGACTCGATGGCAGACCGCCTAAGGATGACCACATCGAAGCGTGAACCGCCCAGGCCGTGCACCGAGTTGTGTACCGTCACGTCGGTCATCCCCATGTAGCCAGGCAACGCAGTATTGTCGTCCAGCAGCATCAACGGAGTGGCACGCTGAGGCAGGTGCAGGATGCCCGACAGCACGTTCCCCGGCAGGATCACCATCGCCCCGTAGCGGGGCTTGTCGACGTACCTGTCGCAGCGGCGGGCAGGCGCCTCGTAGCTTCCCTTGGGAATCACCATCAGGATCCGGTCTTTCTTCAGGTAGATCTGCTTCCAACGCACATCGGTGGAGCACGCGCCGACCACACCGGTCAGCGTCTCCCACATCTCCAGGATCTCCGTGTTGGAATCGCTCAACACGTCCGACACCCGCTGGCCCCGGGTCGCCAGCGAACCGGTGTACCGACAGTGTTGGGTGATCAACTCAACCGGTGTGATCGTCTGATCGCCAGGCATGGCCGTCCCTATCGGAACAATAGTACTTATCGGAAAACCCCGTCGCGCTCCGCCTTTCCCCTCCCAACCGTAGCTCACTGGCCGCCTCGGCCGGCTACTGCACCAGGCTGACCGGCGAGAAAATGCCGTTGCTGCTCTGCCCGCTCCCCGAGGCCGGAATCCCCCCGAGGATCACGATGTTCGCCGGCTGCATCATCACTCGCTTGTTGTCTCCGGTCAGGTCCACCTCCACCAGTCGAACGCCCACGAACTGCACAATCTTGAAAACGGCGGTGTCACCGCTCCCATCAACTTCGCTGAAGATAGGCACGATCCGCGTTTCTCCCACGATCCTTTCCAGCGCGCTTTTTATCCCCGTGCTGATGCCCGGATCCCCACCCAGCGCCAATTCGCCGCGCTCGTCGAGTTCCAGTTTTCCGCCGTGGTAAGAGAGGTCCTCGGCACTCACTCCGTCAAGGATCTGTCGGGAAAGATCCGCAGTACTATTGTTGTTGCCCCCGATGTCGACGGTGCCACGATTTCCGGGTGAACCCGTACCCTGTGGATAGAGATTCGCCTCCACAACGCCGTCCGGCCCGGCGGTGATTGTTCCCGTTTCCGGGTTCCAGCTCCAGTCGTCGGTTCCGTTGTTGGCCGAGACGGCGTCCCAGGTCTGCTTATCCATCGCGAACGGGGCGATGGGCAGGTTGTCTCCGCTGGACGGTGGCCGGAAACCGGAGAAGTTGTCCACGAAGGCCGCAACCGCTTCGGTGCTCAGGGCAACACTGTCTACCCCCAGCACCTTGGCGAAGAACAGAACCGCCTCGCCGTTGGTTGTGCTGTCGCGGCGTGTGGTCACCCGCACGGCGTTGCTGTTCCACGCCGAGGGAGTGAACCTCCGGGTGCTGAAGTCCCACACACCCAGTTCCACGTCGGCGGGATTGAGTTGAACGTTCTTCCCGCCGCTGGCGTGGTACTCGGCGTATTGTGATGCCGTGGCCACGACTTCGTTCTGCGGATCGTTCATGTTGGCAGCGGCGGCCGCGATGGCAGCCGAATCGGCTGCCACCTGAAGCTGGGTACGTACCAACATCACGTATCCCATGTCGACCGCAAAACTGACCATCCCCAGCATCAACACCATAAATATCGCGGCCAACGCCAGAGTGCTACCTCGACGGTGATGTTTCTTCAGCTTGTGATATCCACGTTTCATCGCACACCTCACATTGGCCCCCTTCGCCTTACGAGATTGCAGCGGCCCGGCTGGACCCGGCAACGCACACGCACACTCCAGACGCCCGGAGAACCCGCCACACGAGGGGCATTCCTGAAAACGTCGCCCACAAACATCCCCCGGTCAAGCTCCCGATGCATCCATCTCGGCCGGCCGACCCGGCCGGCCACCAGGCGCCCCGAAAGATCCCGCTTGCAAGAATTAGGTGGAAGAGGCAGGACCGGCATGCGAGCCACAGCTCTCGGCCCCAAAGAGACAAACGCGAGTGACGAGACGCATACCGACATGCCACCTCCCTTTGGGAAAGGTTGCAAACTTCGGCAGCCTGGCAAGCTCCGGCGGGAGCCCCATGGCTTTGCGCCCCGACCTCGCGATCGGTTTGCCGTTTCGGTTTTGGCTTCCGGCCCTGCAGGTGGGAGCCGGAGAATTTCCCTCTACTATTCTTTTAGGTCACGTTTTCGGTCGTGTCAAATCCTCCCGCAGAACCGCCTCGCCTGCCGCGGAACGTCCAGCCCCACCCGCTCGCTCCATGCGTCCATCAACCGCCGATACACCTCGCCCGGGCGCCCGTCGCCGATCGGCCGGCCGTTGAAACGGGTGACCGGCAGCAGGCACACGGGCGTGCTGGCCAGCAACACCTCGTCGGCCCCCGCCACGTCGTCCGGCCTCAGGTCTGCATGCGTGGTCGAGATTCCCAACTCCGCCGCCAGCTCCACCAGCACCGCCAGACTGATCCCGCGGAGGATCTTTTCGCACCGGGGCGAGATCAACCCCTGCTGGGAGTTGAAGACCAACACGTTCGCGGTGGAGGCCTCGGTAACATAGCCCTCTCGATCCAGCAACAGGGCCCGCGCGCCAGGGTCGCTTTCGGCCGCCCGGCGATCGGCCAGGTAGTAGTGCATCCGGCTGCGGCACTTCAGCCCGGGCGGCCAGGACCGCGTCGAGACCTGCTCCACGTCGCTGGTCACCAGGGCCTCGCCCCGCTCGTATTTTTCCGACCAAAGCCGAAACGGCAGGGGATACGTGTGCAGGCACACGGTGGGCGCGGAGCCCCCCGGCGGCGAGTAGGCCGGATACGCCCCCGGTGTGACCACTATCGACAGCCCCAAGTCGTCGCCGGCGGCCAGCAAGCCGTGATTCCGTGAAACCAACTCCCGGCCGACTTGGGCAATCTGGTCCGCGGTCATCCCCGGGTCGACCCCCACGATCTTCAGCGAGTGCTGCAGCCGGGCGAGATGATCTTCCAACCGGAACAGCTCGCCGCCAAAGGTGCGCAGTTGCTCGGCGACCGTGGCCCCCAATACGAATCCGGCGTCGCCCAGGGGAATCGCCGCCGAAGAAGCCGGTAACCAATTGCCGTTGAGATACGCCTGAGGTTCGTTCATACCCACATTATGCGACGGCCGGGCCACGAGGGCCAGTGGTCCGCCGATTTCAAGAAAAGTTGTTGGTAGTGCCGCCTTGGGGTAGAGCTAGCCGGCCGGAGCCGGCAATACAAGCGTTACAGACCGAAGCTCACGGACGACCGGGCGACCGTCCTCCTGCTTACCCCTGCTGGGCTGGATGTGGTCTGGGGTGAACGTTCCACGTGGCCAAAAGGCAAATCCGCTGTTTGCAGAAAAATGCGCCGGTTGCGTTTGCACATCATCAAACGTGTTGTAGAGTTAATCTGGCGATAGCCTCCCGAAGAAAAGAGTCAGTTTCGCTTGGAGATCCCAATGATGAAGAAGCTGTTAATCCTGACGGCTGTGTTGATGCTGACGAGCAGTGCGGTTGGATGCCGATGCTGCAATTGGCTGCACCGCGGGGCGGCCTACAACCCGTACGCCCCGGCGGTCACCTACAGCAATCCCTGCCCGCCCTACAACCCCTGCGATCCGTGCGCAACCGGCGTGCCGATCACACCCGGCCCGGCCCCCTACAACGGCCCTCCGGCCCCTTAAGAAGCTGCACAACCCCTCCCAGCAGCGTGCCCATCGCGCGTCGGCCGTAGCATCCTGACCACGGCCGACCGCGGTGAGCAGCGCATTTCTCCTGCGCCCCTCTTGCACGCGCTGCCTGGCGGCAATAACCCGGTTCAGCCGCCGCGGCCACGGGGCGTGGTTTCTCGGCGCAGCCGCCCCGCCCGAACCTTCCCCGCCCGGACGATCCCCGTGTTTGACAGCGCTGCGGTTGCTGGAGTCCCCAGCCAGTGGGTTCTGCCCCGTTAGCCGCCAAGGCAGCCGATTCCCACCCGAGATGGGAGCCCATTTACCTCGCCAGTGGTAAGCGTCCGGCCTGTCCATGGTGCCTTGTCGGGGCGGAGGCGGCGTTGGGCTGGGGGCTGCGGCCGTGGTAGGAACCGGGCGGCGACGGTGGCCGTGTGTTTAGCGGGCGGGGGCATA
>SDBV01004941.1_pt1 | contig 18953 bp, 17 predicted proteins | sample 2277081 | NCBI WGS metagenome assembly SDBV01 (sample SAMN10402039, study PRJNA504765) | marine sediment metagenome | isolation source: marine sediment core GS10_PC15, 223 cmbsf | place: Arctic Ocean: Southern Knipovich Ridge | collected 2010
GGAGATATATTCGGTCCTGCGCGAACTGAATCCGTCGCCGTTCGCCGGTTTCTTTGATTTCGGCGACTGGCAGCTTGTCGGTTGCTCTCCTGAGCGCCTCGTCAAGCTTGAGAACCGGTCGGCCCAGACGCGGCCGATCGCCGGCACCATCAGGCGCGGGCGGAGCGACGCGGAAGACGGCGAATTGAGGAGCCGATTGACTAGCGACATAAAGGAGCGCGCCGAGCACATAATGCTCGTCGACCTTGAGCGGAACGATCTTGGCCGCGTCTGCGAGTACGGCTCTGTCCGGGCCGATCAACTTCTGGTCACCGAGAGCTATTCGCATGTCACACATATCGTATCCAATGTGCTCGGTCGGCTTCGCGAGGGCCATGACGGCTTCGACCTCTTGCGCGCTTGCTTTCCCGGAGGCACTATCACAGGCTGCCCGAAAGTGCGCTCTATGGAAGTTATCGAAGAACTGGAGCCGGTGCGCAGGGGCCCCTACACGGGCTCGATGGGATACTTCGGCTTCAATGGTGATTTGGACTTCAATATTATAATAAGGACGCTCATCATGAAGGATGGTCTGGCTCACGTGCAGGCCGGAGCAGGTATCGTTGCCGACTCCAAGCCAGAGAGAGAATATCGCGAGACGCTACATAAGGCCGAGGCCCTGATCAAGGCAGTTGCCATCACCGAGGAGAAGCATTGATGCTTGCCTACCTGAACGGGCAATATCTGCCCGAATCCGAAGCCAAAGTTTCGATATCCGATCGAGGTTGGCTCTATGGTGACGGCGTCTTCGAGACGATGCGGACATATGACGATCGAGTCTTCAAGCTTGAAGAACACCTTGAGCGATTAGAGCGCTCAGCGGCGACCGTCGGCATCAAATTGCCGATGGACCTGAATGAACTGGCCGCGGTCGTTCTCGAGCTGTTGGAGCGGGGCGCCCCTGCCGGGGATATTGCGATCCGCGTGGCGGTCAGCCGCGGTGTCGGCGGTGGGGGGCTCTGGCCGACGACAGAGCTGGAACCGACCTTGGCCATACTCCTTCGTGAGTTGCCAACCTATCCCGATGAAGTTTTCACCCGCGGATGGCGGATGATCACGGCCAAGACAAAAAGGAACAGCCCCGAATCGATCGATCCGCGAGTTAAGTCGGCCAATTTTCTCAACAACATCATGGCCAAGAGAGAGGCGGTCGAGTCGGGAGTAGACGAGGCGCTCATGCTCAGTCACGAAGGTTATGTGGCTGAAAGCACGGTCAGCAATTTCTTCATGATAAAAAACGGCGTATTAACAACAGCTCCGGTCGAGGCCGGTGTGCTGGCAGGCATTACGCGTGAGACGGTTCTTGAATTAGCCTCCGCTGCCGCTATTCGTACGGATGAAGCGCTCTTCACGGTGGACGATGTTTATGGGGCCGATGAGGCCTTCATTACCTTGACGAGCGCCGGCCTAATACCCATAGTCGAGCTGGACGGTCGTCCGATTGGAACGGGCCGCCCCGGGCGCGTGGTCGATCGCTTGCGGCGGCTCTACGTGGAATACGTGGCCGAGTTTGAGAGAGGTGGGGCCTGATGGACGAAGCCAAGATAAGAGCGGCAGTAAGAATGATACTTGAGGGGATCGGTGAAGACCCGGAGAGAGAGGGTCTGCGCGACACTCCGGAACGAGTGGCCAAAATGTATATGGAGTTCTTTCAAGGACTCAATGAGGATCCGGCCGAGTTTATGGGGGTGACGTTTTCCGAAGACCACGATGAGATGGTCATTCTTAAGGACATCCCGCTCTACTCGATGTGCGAGCATCATCTGTTGCCGTTCATCGGCAAAGCCCACGTCGCGTATATTCCGCAGAACGGCAAGATCATCGGCTTGAGCAAGCTGGCCAGGGTCCTCGAGACTCTGTCGCGGCGACCGCAGGTCCAAGAGCGATTGACGAGCCAGATCGCCGGGGTCATCAAGAAGACCATCGACCCGCGCGGGGTCTTGGTCGTGATAGAGGCCGAGCATCTCTGTATGTCGTTGCGGGGAGTGAAGAAGCCCGGCGTTATGACGATTACCTCAGCTGTCCGCGGGATATTCCGGGAGTCTGTGGCCACCCGGGCGGAAGCGCTCTCATTTATCAAAAGTTGAGCGGGCGGGCGAGGTCAGAGCCTCAGGAGACAGATTGACGAACAGAGATCAGATGCCCACGGTGCACATCAGGCTTATTGCCAACGATGCGGAAGCGCGGGCGGAGCTTCGTCGCGTCGGTGTCGACCCAGAGAGCGAGTCGATCATGGCGCCAAAGGTCCGGCATCTCGTTATCAAGATCAAGGACCTCGATGTTCGGGCCGCTAACATTCTAAAGCAAGAGATGTTGGCGAAAGGGGCTGAGGCCGCCTTGGCTAAATGGGCCTCCGGATTCACTCAGCCCACGACGGATGTCCTGCTAATGGGGACGGTCAAACAGTATCGGCTGGTCTTAAAAAAACTACGCGTTCAACCGTTCGGCCTGCAGGACTTGACGGAACCGATATCCAGGCTCTTGGAGACCGATGCCTCTCCCCAGGCCGTTATTGACTGGCGCGGGCGGGAGCTCGTCGTCGGTGAGCGTACCCTGGTTATGGGGATCCTCAACTTAACGCCGGATTCCTTTTCGGACGGGGGACTCTATCTCGACCCGCCGGCGGCTTTGGAGCGGGCCAAGGAGATGGCGGCGGCCGGTGCCGACATCATCGACATCGGCGGCGAATCGACCCGTCCGGGAGCCGACCCGGTCACCGAGGAGGAAGAGAAGCGCCGGGTGCTGCCGGTTATGGAGTCACTCGCAAGAGAGCTGGATGTCCCGCTATCCATAGATACGAGCAAGGCTGGAGTCGCCCGCGCGGCGATTGAGGCCGGTGCGGCCGTTATCAACGACGTGACGGCGTTACGTGGTGACCCGGATATGGCGGGTGTTTGCGCCGAGGCCGGGGTCACCGTTATCCTCATGCATATGCTGGGGGAGCCACGGACGATGCAAGAGAACCCATACTATAACGACATCTTGTCGGATCTCGTCACTTTCTTTATTGAGCGATTGTCGAGCGCTGCCAATGCAGGTATCGCTCTTGAGCGATTGATGATCGATCCCGGTTTTGGATTCGGCAAGACGACCGGGCAAAATCTGGAGATATTAAAGCGCTTCGGCGAACTCCGTTCCCTCGGTCGGCCGATAGTCCTGGGAACATCGAGGAAGTCGACTATTGGGACTATCCTGGGGGATGCGCCCGCCGAGGACAGGTTGGAGGGGACGGCGGCCACGGTCTGCGCCGGAATTTTGGCGGGGGCGAGGATCGTCCGTGTCCACGACGTGAGAGAAATGGCGAAGGTGGCGGCAATGACTGACGCGATTTTGGCCGGGGAGGCTTGGAATGGATAGGATATCACTGTTAGGCATGGCCTTTTTCGCCCGCCATGGAGTCAGCGCCGCCGAGCGCGAGATCGGTCACAGATTCGAGGTCGACGTCGATCTCGAGGTCGACCTGTCAGAGGTAGGCGACGATATTGCCAAGACGGTCGATTACCAGCAAGTTTATGAGAAAGTCGCGTCGGTTATGCGAGGCCGGAATGTTCAGCTCATCGAGGCGCTGGCGGAGGCCTTGGCGGCCAGTATCTTAAGCAATCAATTGGTTGAGACCGTCACCGTTAGGGTAAAAAAAACCTATCCACCGCTCGATGGAGAGGTGCAGGCGGCGGAGGTGGAGATTTCCAGAAGGAGATGAGATGGCATGTGTCTATATAGGGCTGGGCTCGAACGTTGGTGATCGGGAGAAGCACTTAGAGAATGCAATAGAGAAACTGAGAGAAGTGGACGGCGTGGATGTGAAACAAGTCTCATCGATCTATGAGACGGATCCAGTCGGCTTTATTGATCAGGACGATTTCCTTAATGCGGTTGTTGAAGTCGACACAGCGCTTACCCCCCCGGATCTTTTAGGTGCAACCAAGAGGATAGAGATCGAGCTCAAGCGGGTCAAAGAGGATCATTGGGGCCCGCGAATTATCGATCTCGACATTCTTTTGTATGACGATGCGACTCTTGCGGAACCTCATTTGAACCTGCCACATCCCGAAGTGAAGAACAGGGCGTTCGTCCTGGTGCCTTTGGTTGAGATAGCCCCGGAGAAGCGGTTGCCTTCCGGTGAGCGTGTCAGCGATCTATTGCGGGAACTGGGAGAAGTAACAGGAGTTAAGGTTTATCGCCGCTCGGCCGATAATGTTGATCATGTCGGGTGAGCGGGTTTGAATCAAAGGGGCCTTGACAGAGATAAAGCGCGGCCATATAAAAGGATGCCGGGTTTACAGACACAAACCGATAAGAGTGACCAAGAAAGGTGGATTTGCCTAATCGGCTTTTGCCCATGAACGTGGCACAAGAACAACCAGATAAGGCGCTAAAGCGCGAGATTGAGGTCAAGAGCAGGGGCCGTAACTTGGCGAAAGTCAGGGCATTTGTCGAGAAATTTGCAATTGAGTGCGGGTTCAATGACAGTGAGGTCTTTGAGATCAAAGTGGCCGTCGGCGAAGCGTGCGCTAACGCAATCGAACATGGCTCCCCGGCCGGCTCCGCTGACCGTGTGCGGGTCATCTGCGCGTACGCTAAGAAATGCCTGGAGATCGAGGTCGTGGATGAAGGCATATTCAAGCCCCGTTTCCCGGCTTTTGATGCCCAGCTCAACTACCGGGGCCGGGGTATCCCGTTCATGTTGGCGCTCATGGATGAGGTCGAAATCAAAGAAAGCGATGAAGGGACTGCCGTGCGTCTGGTAAAATGCCGGACATGATAGATTATCACATCCACACCGCCCGCTGCGGCCATGGCAGCGGTACTGCTGCCGACTATCTGAAAAAGGCTAGATCGCTCGGTTTGTATGAAATTGGCTTTACCGAACATCTGCCGCTCTTTCACACTATCGATGCGACGTTGACGATGAGTTGGGACGAACTGCCCATTTACATCAACGAAATCGAGCGGCTCAAGGCGGAGTCGGAGACCGGCCCGGATGAGGTCGGGACGCGGGTGAAGCTGGGGATAGAGGTCGACTACATTCCCAAGTTTGCGAAGGAGACCCGGGCGATCATCGATGACTACGACTTCGATTTCGTCATGGGGTCTGTCCATTTTATCGACGGCTGGGGATTTGATGATCGCCGGTACATAGATAACTACGGCGCTTTCGACTTGTCGGACCTTTACAAGAGATACTTCGAGCTATTCATGGAAGCGGTCGCATCCGGGCTCTTCGATGTTATGGCCCACCCGGACCTGATAAAGAAGTATTTCCGGCTCGACGACGAACCGCTGGCCCTATATGAGAATGCCGCCCAGACATTGGCGGACACCGGGGTGGCCATCGAGGTCTCCAGCGCCGGTCTACGCAAGCCGTGCCGGGAGCTCTATCCCAGCCAGACTTTTCTAGACACATGTTTCGCGAGTGGCGTTCAAGCGACCACCGGTTCAGACGCACACGCGCCCGATCAATTGGCCATGGATTTTAGGGCAGTTTATCAAGCGCTGGAGCGCACCGGTTACAGCAAGATCCTAACGTTCACGGGTCGAGAGGGGACTCCGGTGGCTTTGGCATGACGACTGTCCGAGAGGTCGTTACGGCAATTGAAAGCCTGGTTCCGCCGGGCTTGGCTGAGCCTTGGGACAATGTCGGCCTGCAGGTAGGCGAGCTGGAGGCCCCAGTTGAAAAGGCCCTACTCAGCCTCGATGTGGACGAGGCGGTCATTGCGGAGGCGCGGGACGGAGACTTTCAGCTCATAATCGCCCACCATCCGCTCTTCTTTGGGGAACTCAAGGCAGTGACTGATGAGACATCCGCCGGCCGCTTAGCGCTTCGCGCCATAAATGCCGGCATTGCCGTCTACTCGGCCCATACGAACCTCGATAAGGTCGCTGGGGGTCTTAACGACGCTTTGGCCGATCTCCTTGATTTGCGTGAGACTACCGTTTTGGACAGGGCTGTGGAAGGCGAAAGTGACGGTCTTGGCAGGATAGGGCGGCTAGCGGAGTCCGTGAGCTTCAAGGATTTCATATATGTCTGCCGCCGTCGGATATCCAGCGAGATCCGCGTTGTCGGTGAGGTTGAGATGGTGTCAACGGTGGCGATTTGCGGCGGTAGCGGCGCCGCCTTGATCACAGATGCGCATAGCGCCGGCGCCGATGTCTTTGTGACCGGCGACGTAAAATATCATGACGCCCAGAGAGCGCGGGAATGCGGCCTGACGGTAGTCGACGCCGGCCATGACGGGACGGAGCGCGCCGGTCTGCGGGCCTGGTTGGGCCGCGTCGCCGCTGTTCTACCGGTGCCCGTTAGCGAAGCATCTATACCGCCTCCGCTCTGGCATTGGCCGAGCGAGGACGGGTCGTGAAGCACGAACCGCGCAAACTCGTGATATTTACTGATGGTGGCGCCCGCGGCAATCCGGGGCCGGCCGGCATCGGCGTGACCATTAGCGACCAGAACGGCACGGTCTTGACCGAATTTGGCGAGGCGATCGGGGAGACAACAAATAATGTGGCTGAATATACCGCGCTGCTCAGGGCCTTGAAGGCTGCGGCTGATTACAATGTCGACAGTGTTGAGTTCTTTCTAGATAGTGAGCTGGTTGTCAAGCAGTTGAACGGGGAGTATAAGGTCAAGAATGCCGGATTAAAGGGCCTGCATGCGGCGGCGCGGGAGCACCTTGGCAAGTATAGGGAGGTTCGGATCAGGCACATTCCCCGGGCCAAGAACAAGGTGGCCGACCGCTTGGCCAACGAGGCCATGGACCGGGCGGCGGATGGCGACGACGAGCGGCTCGACGATAGCGTTCTTCCAGGTCAGGGTAGCCTGTTCTAAACAAAAAAGTCCCAAGAAACCTTGAGCCGTGCCGGCGCCTTTGCTGAGTTCGCGCGCTACTTTGTTCAGTCTCACGACTTACCATTTCGCGACTGCGCAATCAACAACGGACCGGCGCCCGACCTAGCGATTTCTTGGGACAGATACTTGATCTTACGCGCATCGCTCGATATAGTCAAGCAAGTCAGGAAAGCCCGGTTAAAGGCCGAGAAGGCTCTCGCCGATAAATATTATGATGCTTATAACAAAGGAGGAACGATGGCTGCTGAAAAAGGGAAGGACGGCGGAGAGATCGTATGCGAGTTCTTCGGAATTGAGATTACGACGAAGAATCCACGGGTGGCGAAGATTCTAACGAGCGATGTGTCTGAGATACTCAATACCGACATCACGGTGATCAAGGGGAAATGGTCCGAGGAGATCGAAAACGAGGCCGGTGAAGCCGAGGTAGGGTCTGAAGCAGCCTCAGAGACAGAAGACGACGAACTTTAAGCCCAGTTTTTCCTCAGCATTTTACTTCGCTCATCCATCCTTACTCGTCAAATCTGGTCGAACGGCCTTTCATGCTCGCCATGCGCGCTTGCCAGTCACGCATTTCTGTTAATCTCTTTTCCAGCTCTACTTGCTTGAATTCGTAAGCTTGCTGTATTGCCGCGTACTCTTCTTGTTTACGGCGCTTCAGTTCTAACTGAGACCGCTTCTTCTCGGCCAATTCCACTTTCAATTCCTTGACTTTTTCCGTCCGGAAACGGCTCGCTGCCAGCAGGTCGTTGTCGGCTTTGTTGACCCGGGCCAAAAAGGAAAAGCGCTTCCAAAGGTCACTAAAGTCGCGAGCGTCCAGGAAGATGCTGAGGATCAAGTAGTCGTAGTTCTTATAGACATCTTGGATTCTCGAGTTGAGGGTCTGTTGTTGAGCATCTAAGATCCGCTCATTATCTTCTATCTGTTGATAGAGCTGGATGATTTCTTTGGTGGTCGACTCGATTCCGCGGTCAAGATTGGCTAGCTCGCCTTCGCTTTTTGCGACATCGGCCCGTAATTGATTGACTTCCAGGCGTATCGAGTCAAGCGGTGACGCCGTCACAACCGTGGCGTTTAGTCCTATCACCAACATTATTCCAACTATTACTGCGTTTCTTACCATGATTAATACCGCTATCGCACTGTTAGTATATCGGCAGAGGAACACGTAAGCTTGATGTCCGCTGTTTTTACACCCAATTAGAATCGGGAATAAAGAAGTGCTTATTATTGGCCACCTGTTCAGTCCATATTAAGTAAAGAGGCCGATAATCGCAAGTTATGTCAAGCGCTGCCAAGCATTGGGGGCATCAATTGGGATTGAGAATAGCGATCATCGCGCCGATCTGGGTCAGAGTGCCGCCGATCTTGTACGGCGGCATCGAGCTGATCGTCGGCCTGCTCGCCGATGGATTAGTTGACCGAGGTTACGACGTTACTCTGTTCGCGACCGCGGATGCACAGACGAAGGCCAAGGTAGAGGCGGTTTTCGACCATCCTCATCCAGACAAGTTGGGAAAAACCGCGCCCGAGATATTCCATGTGGGGGTGGCCTACGAAAAGATCAGGGCCGGAGGTTACGACATCGTCCATGACCACACCTTCAGTGCGCCGGTCTTCGGGCCGACCGTATCCACGCCGGTCCTTGCCACCTTGCACGGCGCTTTTAACGAAATAACCTCTCCGTATTATCGGCGCTTCCGGGAGACTGTCTATTACAACGCTGTCAGTGAAAACCAACGGGCCGCGTTGCCCGAGTTGAAATATGTTTCGACGGTCTACAACACCATCGACTTCGCTGCTTATAGTGTCGAGCCCCGCAAACAGGATTACCTGCTGTGCCTAGGCCGGCTAAGTCCGGGAAAAGGGGCTCATCTAGCTATTGAGGCGGCCAAGCGTCTGCGCCTTCCGCTAGTCTTGGCCGGCAAGATAGATCCCGGTCCGGATGAGCAGTATTTTCGGGAAGCGGTGGAGCCGCACATCGACGGCCGGCTAGTCACATTCCTGGGGGAGGTCGATGCGGAGCGTAAATGCCGTCTCATGGCCGAGGCGCGGGCCTTTCTTTTCCCTATACAGTGGCCCGAACCTTTCGGCCTGGTTATGTTGGAGGCGATGGCTGCCGGGACACCGGTGGTCGCGTTCGACAGAGGGGCGGCTCCCGAGGTCATCGTGCCGGGGGTCAGTGGTTTTATCGCGCGAGACTTGAACGAGATGGCAGAATTCATCGGCAGAGTTCACCAGCTAGACCCATATCGCATCCGGGAATGCGCCGAAAATACGTTTCCTTGCGGTAGAATGGTCGATGGATATGTCGACAATTACCTACATATAGCGCAGACGGAACGTAGGCTTGGTCGAGCGCTCACTGCTGTCTGAACTTGAAACCGTCGTCGGCGGCCTCGCGGGGGCCAAGGTGACGGGACTCTTCACCGATGCCGACGGGACGCTCAGCGAGATCAGTTCGAGTCCGGAGGCGGCCCGAGTCCCGGCAGAGACCGCCGGCCTGCTTGGGCGTCTCAATGATGAGCTGGCGTTGGTGGCCGTCGTTTCGGGGCGGCGGGCCGAGGAGGCTGCAAGCCTTGTTGGCCGCTCCGACCTCTTATACCTAGGTAATCATGGCTTCGAGCGCTTGGAGGGCGGCAAACTGAGCGTTAAACCGGGCGAGCCGGACAAGATCGCCGCTGCCCGCCTGGAATTGGCGGAGCGTCTACCTCAGGCGGAAGGTCTCTTCGTGGAAGACAAGGGCCAGGTATTGGCTGTCCACTACCGGTGTTGCTCCGACGAGAACGCGGTTGCGCTGGTCGACGAAGTGACCGCCGACGTGGCCCGCCGCCTCAGGCTCCTGAGGCAGTCCGGCCGGAAGATATTCGAACTCCGGCCTGCTGGGACCGACAAGGGTGGGAGCATTCTCGAGGTGGCTGCCGAACGCGGATTGCGCCAGGTGGTCTACTTGGGTGACGACGCGACCGATATCGACGCTTTCCGAGTCTTGCGTGGTGCGGCTGCCGAGGGCCGCCTAGCGGCTTTGACCGTAGCTGTGGCGACCGCCGAGTCCCCGCCGGGCATCAAAGAAGAGGCGGATTATTGGGTGGCCTCTGTTAGCGAAGTGACGGAGTTTTTGCGCCGTCTCGCCGATCATTACGCGGCGTCCGCTTCTTGAGCAGGTCCGCTACCTGGTGTTTGAGCCATTTGAGCGCGTCATTCCTGAGCACAATCTCCTTGACCCGCGCCGCTCGGGCCTCACGTTCCAGTGGTGTCATGACCAGTGCTTGATGTAGGCGCTCCATCGTCTCCTCGATATCGAAGGGGTTTGTCCCCAGGACTCCGTCTCGCAGCTCTTCATAGGCCCCGGCGTTCTCAGAAAGGACAATGACACCGTCCCGTTCGTTGAGTACGGCCGCCTCTTTGGCCACCAAGTTCATCCCGTCGAAGATAGGGTTGGTGAGCAGTACGTCATAGGTAGTCATTGCGGCTACCGCCCGATCGAAATTATCCTCGATCTCCAGCTCGACGGGGCGCCAATCGGTCGAACCGAACTCTTTGTTGATGGCCGCCGCCGCCGCTTCGATCTCGGCGCGGTACTCGCCGTACTCGGGAATTTCTTGCCTGGTCGGATAGGCAAAGGCCAGGAACTTGACCTGCTCTTTGTGTTCGGGATGTTCTTGTAAGAGGAGTCGGTAGGCAGCGAACCCCCGGACCAAGTTCTTGCTCAACTCGGCTCTGTCGACCCGGACTATAAGCCGGCAGTGGCCGCGCTGTTCTTCGATCTTGGTGCGCCACTTGGCGACCGACTGACGTCTCTTGTGGGCGATAAGCTCTCTGCTGTCGATAGAGATCGGATAGGTTCGTACTGCGACTTCCCGGTCTCCAAAGATCACCCGCTGACCGCGGTTGACAACTTTTGCTCCCAAGAAGTCCCGGCAACATTCCATAAAGTTTCGGCTGTATCGCTGAGAGTGGAAGCCGACCACGTCACAAGCGAGCATAGACTCCAAGATCTCCCGGCGCCACTTGGCTGGTATTAGCCGGAAGTAGTCGGCCGCCGGCCAAGGGATGTGAGTGAAATGCAGGAGGTGCACATCCGGGCGTATCCGGCGGACCAGGCCGCATGCCAAGTAAAGATGATAGTCTTGGACCATGACGACCGGCTCCGGCTCGTCCTCGATGACGCTGGTTATCTTATCGGCGAAGAGCTGGTTGACATAGCGGTATCCGGATTCCCAGGCGACGCGGTCCGCCGGCCCGATAGACGGTTGTTTGACCGGGTTGAAGAGGTAATGCTGGAGAAACCAAAGGATCTTGTTGCTGATCTCGTTGTAGTAGAGATCGTAAGGACCGGGTTCTATGTCGACCAGTGATACCTGGTAGCGCGGGTCCTCGGGCGGCCAGGTGAACGGATGCCCCTCGGCGGCGACGGCCCGGTCCTCCGGGCTGAGTGCGCTCGCCACCCACAGTGTGCTTGCCGATGCCAGCGCCGAATCGAGGGCGGTGACCAGACCGCCGGCCCCCCGTTTCGCGATTCTCTCTCCGTTACTATTTCGCTCAAACGTCACCGGGCCGCGATTGGAAACGAGGACCAACTCGCGCCCGTCTAGCAATTTATTAATGCTGTTCGTGGACGGCTTTTTTTCGCTCATGCTGCTCTTCGGCGACCCCGAGGCCGCGGAAGAGTTCCAGATACCCCTTGAGATTGACTGTGGACAGGAACCGCTCTCTCACTGTATCACGACCGGCCGCGCCCATGCGCGCGGCGCCCTCCGGGTCTTTCAATATCTTTAAAATACTCTCGGCGCAAGTTTCCGGCGAGTCGACGAGATACCCGCTGACTCCGTCCTCTATCTGCAACCGTATGCCGCCTACGTTGCCGCCGATGACCGGACGTTCTTTCCAAAGTGCTTCGGTGACCGTGAGACCGAAGCCTTCCTGCAGCGATTTTTGAACCACCACGTCCGAGCCGCGCTGAAAGGTGTTGACTTCAAGATTGCCGACTCCCTGAAGATTGGAGAGAAGGAAGATATCATTGTCTTCACCGGCATGTCTGGCCGTTTTCTCATAATAGTGCCAGCTCTCCGGGTCGTCCGTCGCCATCGAAGCAGCCAGCAGCAGCTGCGCCTCCGGGATCTCCTCTTTAACGATGCGGTAGGCATCGATAACCCCGAGAGGGTCTTTCCATGGATCGTAGCGCGAGACCTGGGTGATGAGCGGTCTCTCCGGATCAATCCGATACTTGCGCAGAGTCCGCATGACAGTCTGGTGGTCGAGCGGCGTATTCTTGGGACTGAGCGGGTCGATGCACGGCGTGATGACCGTGCAGGGCGGCATCCGGTCTTCGTATTCCCCGGCGTACGACCCGGAAGTGAAGATGACCCCATCGTAAGCCTGGATGTAGGGGAGGAGATACTCCCACAGTTCGACACTGAACTCTGTCAGGTCCAAATGGCACCGCCATATCCACTTCTTACCGATCCGGTGGCGGGCTTCTCCGAGAAAATACGGTATCGCCGCGGGTTGCGGGTCGTGGACGACGACGAAGTCGTATTCACCATCCATCATCTTGGCGTTGGCCATGGTCTGGTGCTCGTAGATCTGCCTCATGTTCTCGGTTATCGGGATGTCCATGCCCTGAAGACAGTTGTGCATGATTTTTGTGACACTGAAAAACTCGTCATTGCCTTGGATAACTTTCCAATCAGCTTGGAGTCCAGCGTCCTTCATCAGAGGCACAAGCGTATAGAGCATTTCAGCGACGCCGCCGCCGTAGGCGGTTGCGTTGACGTGCAAAACACTGGCCCCGGCCATCTCGCCGGCTATCTCGCGCAGATTCAAGATCTCCTCGGCGCCGACAAAAACCTCGTAATCAGCCAGCGACTTGGGGCTGAGCGGTACAGAAACAAGCATTCATATCCTCCTGGGAACGCAGATAATATTCCCGATTATAGCGGATTTAGTCCTCGGTCCGCGCCTGGTCTGTCCGGTTTATTATGTACCGACTCCGCGTTTTTTAACCGGCCTAGTTGATTTCGCCGTCAAACTCCTTTTTGGTATACTTAGCGCTTTACCCAGGAATATGGTCGTTTTTTAAGGACGGTGGTAAATGTGAAAATGAGCACAAGGTCGAGAGTCTCGACGGGTGAATTTATCGCGACCCTGCGCCGGACCCAGTCAGACCAAAATTATCTGCCGGAATCCGCTTTGAGACAGATCGGCGATGAGTTAGGCATACCGATGACCCGCATATACGAAGTCGTTACCTTCTACGACGAGTTCTCTTTGGAGCGGCGCGGTCGCCACAACGTCTGCGTTTGTCGCGGTTCCGCCTGTGGCGTCAAGGGCGGCAAAGATGTCATCGCCGCCGCCGGCGAGGTCTTGGGTATCGTTGCCGGCGAAACCTCGAAAGACTATGAGTATACGCTGGACACAGTGTCATGTTTTGGTAATTGTGCGGTGGCGCCGGCGATGCTTGTCGACCAGGACCTCTACGGCGATTTGACGCCTGAGCGTGTTAAAAACATCCTCGGGGACAGAGAAGACGGGTCATCCGGTGGCGATAATAGTGGCTGAATCGATGAAGGGGACGGACATCAAGACACTCCTCTTCGCCGGTGGAACCACGTCTGACGGTAAAGTTCGTATCGGAGTTTGTTCCGGAGCCGGATGCCGGGCGCTGGGGAGCGAGACGGTCCTGGCGTCCTTAGCCGCCGAGGCCGAGCAGCGTGGAGCGACTGAGACCGTCAAGGTCTTCGGGACTGGTTGTCCGGGGTCGTGCCAGCAAGGACCGGTGGTGATCGTCGGCCCCCAGAACTACTTTTATCAAAAAGTGAGCGCCGCCGATGCTGCCGATATCCTTGATGCGGCCGCCAAAGCTGAGCCGGTGGAGCGGCTGCTGTACCGGCAGCCGGTCAGCGGCGAAGTGTCGCCTACCGTTTCCGAAGTCCCCTTCTTCAAACACCAAGAGAGGGTCGTTCTCGAGCACAGCGGTTCGATCGATCCGGACAGGATCGAGGACTATATCGCGGTTGGGGGCTTTCAGGCCCTCGTCAAAGCGATCACTTCGATGTCTCCAGGGGAGGTCATCGAAGCGGTTGACGATTCCGGCTTGCGCGGTCGTGGTGGGGCCGGCCATACTGTCGGGGCCAAGTGGCGGCGGTGCCGGGAAACCGCCGGAGATCCGAAATATCTGTTATGCAATAGAAGTGCGCTCGACGGTCTCCCATTCCAGATCATCGAGGGTCTGATCATCGGGGCCTTCGCCGTCGGCGCTTCATCAGGGCTGGTATACCTACGCCGGCAGAATCACAGGGCGGTCGTTCAGGTTCGCGGGGCGATCGACAAAGCTTATGAGTTTGGCCTCTTGGGTCAGGGGATACTCGATTCCGATTTCAGTTTCGACCTCGATATCTACGAGAGCGACAGCGCTTTCATCGCCGGCGAAGAGACGGCTATGATCGCGGCAATCGAGGGCGAAAGAGCTGTGCCTAGTGTCCGGCCGCCATACCCGGTCGAAGTCGGTCTTTGGGGGCAACCGACCCTCATTAATAATGCCGAGACCTTTGCCAACATCCCGGCCATTATCAACAAGGGGGCCGACTGGTATCGGGGAATAGGTTCGCCCGCGAGCCCGGGGACGAAGGTCTTCGCGCTCACCGGCAATGTTCGGACCGGCGGGCAGGTGGAGTTGCCTCTGGGCACTACTATAGAAAGACTTGTGTATGAGATAGGCGGCGGCATCCCTAGGGACCGGAAGTTCAAGGCCCTCCATATCGGCGGACCTTCGGGTGGCTCGGTGCCGGCCTCGGCGCTGGATATGCCACTCGACTATGACAGCATTGAAGCGGCCGGGGCGATTGTGGGCACCGGCGACCTGGCTGTCCTCGACGAGTGTACCTGTATGGTTGAGACTGTCCGGTCATTCATCGAGTTGATGGCCGATGAGTCCTGCGGCAAGTGCGCGCCCTGTCGGATCGGCACCAAGCGGCTTTTCGAGATGATGGATGATATCGTCACCGGTCGGGCGGAGCTAGGTGTTCTCGATGAGCTGGAATCTTTATCCAAGGTCGTCCGGACAGCCTCGCTCTGCGGGCTCGGCAAGACCGCTCCGAATCCTATCCTAACCACGCTGACGCACTTTCGCGACGAGTACGAATCGCATATCAAAAACGACAAGTGTCCGGCGGCGCGCTGTTCGGCGCTCGTCAAGGCCCCTTGCAGTCACACGTGCCCGGCGGAAGTAGACGCGCCCAGCTATATCGCGCTGGTCGCCCAAGGCCGGTACGATGAGGCCATTGCCGTCCATCGCGAGCGCAACCCTTTTCCGTCGATATGCGGTCGGGTCTGCCACCATCCGTGCGAGACTCGCTGTAAGCGTGGCCAGCTAGACGAGCCGATTGCCATCGCGCTTGTCAAGCGCTTCATGTCCGACTACGCGCCCCCGATCCATCCGGCTTTCCCTCGAGATGAGGAGAACGCCGGTCGCAAAGTGGCCATAGTCGGCGCGGGGCCGGCGGGCCTTTCATGTGGTTATTATCTGGCCTTGGTCGGTTATGACGTGACCATTCTCGAGGCTCTACCCGAGCCGGGTGGCATGATGAAGGTCGGTATTCCTGATTTTCGTCTGCCGGAAGAGATATTAGACAAAGAGATCGGCGCAATCGTTGATGCCGGAGTCACTATCGAAACAAATAAAGAGTTGGGCCGAGACTTTACTATAGATGGTCTTTTCGACGATGGTTATAAGGCCGTTTTTCTCGGCACCGGCGCCCACTCGGGGAACCGGATGGGGTTGGACCGGGAAGCAGACATTGAGGGCGTTATGGACGGAGCGGCCTTCCTGCGTCGCGCCAACCTCGGCGAAGACGTGCAGGCAGGCCGTCGCACCGTGGTCATCGGCGGGGGCAACGTTGCTATCGATGCCGCTCGAACGGCGCTCAGAAAAGGCGCCGAGCAAGTAAAGCTCTTGTATAGACGGACAGAGAAAGAGATGCCCGCCTACGAATGGGATATCAGAGAAGCCAAGGAAGAGGGGATCGAGTTCGAGTTTCTCGTCAGTCCGGTCGGCCTCGAAAACCAGGAAGGGATCCTTAGCGGCATTGAATGCCGCCGGATGGTCCTCGGAGCCCGCGACGCTCAAGGACGCCGGCGACCGGAGCCGGTCGATGGGTCCGAGTTTATTGAGGAGGCCGATATGGTGATCGCGGCCATCGGCCAATCCCCGGGTCTCGATTATCTTGAAGAAGATAGCGAATTGCGCGGCAAATGGGGCCGGTTGGGTGTCAGTTCCGAGACGCTTATGAGTGAGCGAACCGGCGTCTTCGGCGGTGGCGACGCCGTCAGTGGGCCGGCCAGCGTCGTTGAGGCTGTCAGTCACGGCCAGAGGGCGGCGGTTGAGATAGAGAAGTTTCTGACAGGAAAAAGCTTGATCGAGCGACAACTCGAGGCGGCCGAGCACCGGCGCGTCGAGTTGTTGTCGGAGGCCGAATTCCGGGCCGCCGGCCCAAGTAGGCGTCATGCTCCCGAGGCGGAACCGGAAGGCCGCAAAGGAGATTTTCGAGAGGTCATTCTGGCCTTGAGTGAAAAAGACGCCCGCGGCGAGGCGGCCCGTTGTTTAAGGTGTGATCTGGATGAAGACTAAGACTGAGTTGATCGAAATAGCGCTAAACGGCCGGGCTGTCGAGGCGGCCGCCGGCGAGACGGTCATGGACGCTGCCGAGCGGGTTGGGGTCGAGATCCCGCGCCTCTGTCATGATCCGCGTCTTAAGCCGACTGGGGCCTGCCGGCTCTGTCTCGTTGAGGTCGAGGGTACCGACGGTCCGGTCCCGGCCTGCGCGACGGCTGTCGAGGCAGGCATGGTGATCGAGACCGACACTCCGCCGGTGCGAGAATTGCGGCGAAGCCTCATCGACTTACTCCTCTCCGACCATGCCGCCGATTGCCTGACTTGCTCGAGCTGCGGCGCCTGCAGTCTGCAGCGCTATGCCTATGAATATGGAGTACGACAGACCAGTTGGCCGGGGCGGGCTCAACATAAGGTTATAGAACAAGGCCCCGATCCTTTTATCGCCCGTGACATGTCCAAATGTATCCTCTGTGGCCGCTGTGTCCGCATCTGCGACGAAGTCGAAGCGGCCTTTGCGATCGGCTGGCAGGGCAAGGGCTTCGATACCGGGGTTGGAGCGCCGTTCGGCTCTTCGCTCAAGAAGACGCCTTGCGAGTTCTGCGGCCAGTGTGTATCGACCTGTCCGACCGGCGCATTGGACGATGCTCTCTCGGCCGGCAAGGCGCGAGAATGGGAGACCGAAAAGACTTTAACGATCTGCGCTTATTGCGGCGTGGGGTGCACGTTGGAGCTGCACACGAAAGATAATGAGATAGTCCGGGTGAAGGCGCCGCTAGGCATCAACAACAATAACGGAAACCTCTGCGTCAAGGGTCGTTATGGCTATACTTATGTCCACAGCCAGGACAGGCTGACTACGCCATTGATCAAGAAAGACGGGCAGTTCGTCGAAGCCGGATGGGACGAGGCGATCGCTCTCGTCGCCGAGAGACTAGGCGCTATCAAGAAGAAGCACGGCCCGGACGCGCTGGCGGCTTTGGCCTCGGCCAAATGCACTAATGAGGAGAACTATGTTTTTCAGAAGTTCACTCGAGCGGGCCTAGGCACTAACAACGTCGATCATTGCGCCCGCCTCTGCCACGCATCCACGGTCGCCGGTCTTGCCATTGCATTTGGTAGCGGCGCCATGACTAATTCAATAAAGGACCTCGAGGACGCCGACACCATCTTGGTCATCGGTTCCAACACGACCGAGGCGCACCCGATCATCGGTCTTGGCCTCATTCAAGCCGTGAGGAAGGGCGCCAACCTCATCGTCATCGATCCGCGGGGCATCAAGCTAACGAAATTCGCCGATACGTGGTTGGCCCAACAGCCGGGGTCCGATGTGGCCGTTCTCAATGGCCTGATGCATGTCATTCTCGAAGAAGGCTTGGCGGACGAGGCTTTCATCGCCGAGAGGACCGAGGGATTCGAGGAACTCAAGAAAACTCTTCCCGGCTTCACCCCCGAGAAGGTGGAGGAGATCTCCGGCATACCCGCCGACGATCTACGCGAGGCTGCCCGGCTCTTCGGACGGGCGGTACGCGGGACGATCATCTACTCGATGGGAATCACCCAGCATACGACTGGGGTCGATAACGTGTTGAGCGTCGCCAACCTGGCCATGCTGACCGGCAATATCGGTCGCGCGGGCACTGGGGTCAACCCGCTGAGAGGACAGAACAATGTCCAAGGCGCCTGTGATATGGGTTCGTTGCCCAACGTCTATTGTGGCTACCAGAAAGTAGACGACCCGGCTTCGAGAGAGAAGATGTCGGCCGCTTGGGGCGCCGAACTGCCGGCCGAGCCCGGTCTGACGATCGTAGAGATCATGAATGCGGCCGCCACTGACGATATCCGGGGGATGTATATCATGGGTGAGAACCCGATGCTCTCCGACCCGGACGTCGGTCACGTCGAAGAGGCATTGGAGAACCTAGACTTTCTCGTCGTGCAAGATATCTTTTTGACTGAAACAGCCGCTCTGGCCGACGTGGTCCTGCCCAGCGTTACTTTCGCCGAGCGCGACGGGACGTTTACTTCCACGGAACGCCGGGTCCAGCGGATCAAGAAGGCCATAGAACCTCTTGGCGAGGCCCGAGAGGATTGGCGGATAATCTGCGACCTTGCTACAGCCATGGGCTATCCGATGTCATATGAGTCGGCAGATGAGATCATGGACGAGATCGCCTCGGTGACACCTTCCTATGGCGGTATCAGTTATCAGCGGATCGAACGGGAGGGAGGGCTCCAGTGGCCGTGCCCGGACGCCGACCACCCAGGTACGCCGATCTTACATACCGAGAAGTTCGCCCGGGGCTTAGGCAAGTTTCACGGTGTCGAATACCGCCCGCCGGCGGAAGAGCCTGATGTGGAGTATCCGCTGGTCTTGACGACCGGGAGAGTCTTGCAGCAATACCATACCGGCACAATGACCCGGCGCTCGGAAGGAATAGACGAGATTAGCTGTGT
>SDBV01004942.1_pt1 | contig 18951 bp, 14 predicted proteins | sample 2277081 | NCBI WGS metagenome assembly SDBV01 (sample SAMN10402039, study PRJNA504765) | marine sediment metagenome | isolation source: marine sediment core GS10_PC15, 223 cmbsf | place: Arctic Ocean: Southern Knipovich Ridge | collected 2010
CGAACATCTTGACCATCGAGGCTTCGTTCTGACCGCTCTTGCCGCCCTTCGACAGCATTGCCGCGACCGCATAGGTGTATTGACGGCACGCTTGTATCAACCACGCCATGCGGGCGAGTTTGTATCTTGTGAGTTGATAGTCGGCGACGGCCTTACCGAACACCTTGCGCTCTTTCGCGTAGATCACGGCTTCTTCGTAAGCGGCCTGCATCAGTCCAACGGCGCGGGCCGATGTCTGGACGCGACCGTTCGCGAATGCGTCCATCTGCATGTAGAAGCCCTTGCCGAGCCCGGCTTCCTCACCGACGAGGTCTTCTTTGGCAACGAACCAGTTGTCGAAACTCACCTCGAACGAGTGCATCCCGCGGTAACCGATCGTGTCGATCGCGCGGCCTTCCATCTTGCCGTCGCCGTGTAAGCCCGACTGAGTCTCTTCGAAGTGGTGGCCGGGTGACGGCGTCTTTGGCACGACGAACAGACTGAGCCCACGATGCTTTTCCTCAGGTGTCCCAGTTCGGGCGAGCAGCATCACCAGGTCGGCTCGACCGGCGAACGTGCACCACGTCTTTACGCCGTTCACGACATAGCCCGAGCCGTCGTCGGTCGGGACCGCCCGCATCTTCAGCGATGCGACGTCAGATCCGTAGTCGGGTTCGGTCACGGCAACTCCAACCATCTTTTCGCCTGCTGCAATCTCAGGCAACCACCGTTTCTTCTGATCTTCTGTGCCATATGCGACGATCGCTTTCGACAAGATCTCGGGGCGTGTGATGAGCGCGCCGCCAACGCCGAGCGATGCCCATGTCAGGTACTCCGTCGCGACGACCATCGCGGTCGTGTGATCCATGTCTTCAGACGCAAAACCGCCGTATTCCTCAGGGATCGACAGTCCGAAAATCCCTAGTTCGGCAACCCCTTCGATCACTTCTTCCGGGATGTCGCCGTTCGACCGATGGATGTGCTCGGCGAGCGGTCGAATCTTGTCAGCGGCGAATGCCTTGAACGATTCGGCCATCATCTCGAACTCGTCCGCAAGATGCGAGGGCCCACCGGGGACGACCTGCTCCGACGTGACCTCGTAGATGTCCTCCGCCAACTCAGGCGAGCGCCCCGTCTCGAGAAAGGCATCCATGCCGTCGGAGCCGATTGTCGAGTCGAAGGAGGTCCGATCGATCTTGAACGCAGACAAGCGGCCGTCGAGCCGCGCCCGTAGATCAGCGATGACATCGGCGCAGTGTGCCACGGTGATCATGGCCTCGACCTCGCCTCGGGGCGCATAATCACGCAATAAGTGCTTTGCCCCTTCAAGAGCGGAAGCCAGATATGCGAGGTCATAACAAGCAACCTGATTGTTGTCGATGAGATCGATCGCGATCCGGCCATCCCGGCTCGACTCGAGTGCAATGGCACGTGCGGAATCGGTCAGAAAGTCATCGGCGAGCCGGATCGCCTCCGCCGCCGCAGACAAATCAACGTTCATCTCACTCCGATCGCGAACTCATGTGTGGGAAGACGCCGAACGACATGCTGGTCGCATTGAGCGCAAGGCGAACGATCATGCTACGAATGACGAGGTCCAAAATGCCAAGTCAGCGTTGACGAGGATTGGAGCGCTGACGACGGACGCTATGGCGCCACCTGGATAGTGAGACAAACGCGACCTCGACATGCACTGCACTGATCGCCGCGCAAGGTGTTGTAGTTACCCAACGCCTCGTTGTATAGTTACAACATGGCTCGACGTCGGCACCCGAAAAAAGACATCGAGAAGGCACTCCGCGACGCTGAAGACTGCGGCTGGAATGTCGCCGAGATCCACCGGGGTCACCGGTGGGGCATTGTCGAGTGCGGACATGGCTGCGCGGCCCCTGTGTACAGCACACCGAAAAGCCCAACGAACGCAACGCTCAAGATCAGGAGAAAGGTGACAAAATGCGAGCACAAATGACATCCGAACGTGAATGGTCGTTCACGCTGATGCTCGAGGGCCCCGACGATGTGATGTCGGACACGATCGCCGATGCGATCTTCGAAGCGTGTAACTCCGATGTCGACATCGGAGTTACGAACGGTACGGCTACCGCCGAAGTTACACGATCCGCGCCAACGTTCCAAGAGGCTGTACTTGCAGTCATTACCGACATCGAAGGTGCAGAAGCGGGCTTGACGGTCACAGAAATCGAACCGGACGACTTCGTTGGCCTCGACCAGATAGCTGACCGCACCAGCCGCAGCTACGAATCAGCAAGACTCCTCGCTGCCGGCGATAGAGGGCCCGGCGGCTTCCCGGCGCCGACAGCGCAGGTCGGCCGCACTGGCCTGTGGCTCTGGTCGGAAGTCCTCGCATGGTTCGAAACCAGCGGCCTCGCCGTCCAAGGCCGCTATCGAGTCAACGCCGCATCGGCCAAGACGATCAATGCTGCCCTGGCACTGCGTAAGCAACTGCGGAACGCTTCGGACGAGTCTTCGCGAGCTGCGATGATCAGTCTAGCCACGGCATCATGACCGATCACAGCTCGCCGCCCGAGACGCGCCGGGTCACAAGTATTCGATGTGCTTGTCACGGTTCGGCCTGAGCCTGCCCCGAATATCGAGGACCGCTCTCGCGTGCCGGGCGACCATCGAATAGTCGAATTCATCATGATCAGTCAAAATGACGACCAGGTCAGCGTCTTCAACGTCATGCTGACGCAGTATCGGCATGATCTCGGTCGGCCCGTCGGTCATGTCGACATGGGAATCGAAGACTTGCAGCGCCGCACCGTGCTGCAACAAAGACCCGACTATGGGGCGGCTTGGCGTCTCCCTGCAATCCGTCGTGTTCTTCTTGTAGGCATATCCGAGGACCACGATTTTGGATCCGTTGACCGCCTTGCCTTGCTGATTGAGGTTCGCCTGGATGCGCCGCACGATGTAGTCGGGCATCGATTCATTGATTTCGTTGGCGAGTTCGATGAAATGAAACGGACGACCCGCATCCATGCGCGCTCTCCAAGAAAGGTAACTCGGGTCGACCGGCAAACAGTGGCCACCGACGCCTGGGCCGGGTCGGAATGGCATATATCCGAACGGCTTGGTGGCTGCCGCGTCGAGTGCCGACCAGATATCGACGTCCATGTCGTGTGCGAACATCGCCAGCTCATTCATGAGGGCAATATTGACGTGCCTGAACGTGTTCTCGACCAATTTCGCGAGCTCTGCCTCACGACACCCGGCAACGGGAACCAGTGTGTCGACAATGCATGAGTAAAACGCGACTACGGCATCGAGCGAACGTTCGTCGATGCCCGACACGATCTTTGGAGTGTTCTCCAGCACATTTGTCTTATTGCCAGGGTCGATGCGCTCGGGCGAATACCCGAGCAAGAACTCTCCCCCGTGTGATGCCCCGGGGCTCGATCTCACGATCGGTTCGACTATTTCGTCGGTCGTGCCTGGATATGTCGTTGATTCGAGGACGACCAGGCCGCCCGGTGCGAGCACCTCGGCCGCCGACTCAGCGGCCAGTTCGACGAACTCGAGATGAGGACGGTGTTCATACAGCGGCGTAGGAACCGTGATAACGACGATGTCGCTTTGGAGTGCTTCTTTGTGATCTGTCGTGGGCCGATACCCATTCCCTACGGCCCGAGCCAACGCAGCGTCGGTTACATCCTCGATGTAACTCTGTTTGGCTTGAAGTCGCTCGATGCGCCCCGAGTCGATATCGATGCCAAAGACTTCGAACCCAGCCTCCCAGGCGCCCATTGCCAAAACGAGGCCGACGTAGCCCTGCCCGAATACGGCGACTCGGCAGTTGCGGCTGCTTCGATCTCGAATCCGAGACATGAGATCGGTTGATTCCGACATTCCAGACCCTTACGTTCGACGCCGCATCCTCGCTCTGGCCGGAATGTCTCGGGCTTGCGTCCGACATCCCGACAGTAAGCGCCTATCGACTACCCACAGACGTAGATTGCCCGGTGGTCGTGTAACACGACCACCGGGCAACAAGCTCTTTCGTGCTTGATCTACGGCACTGTTGAGCTATGGGCTAGCGCAGGTCTGTCTTACGCGGTGAGGCGTGCTGCACGGCGACGACGGGTGAAGATCACAAGACCGGCGCCGAGTGCGAGCAGCGCTGCCCCGAGACCAATATTGAGGCCAGACGAGTTACCGGTGAACGCCAGGGCGCCCGATGCCGCTCCGCCTGAGACACAGAGCGTGCTTGAGAAGGTGTTACCGCTAGTCCGGCCGACTGCATCCACCGGGTAACAGCCTGGGCCGAGATCACCGGCGTTGATCGTGAACGAAATGGCGCCACCCGGGCTGGTGGCCGGAGTGGCCATCGTCTCACCGACATGATTTCCGTTGAGATAAATGTCGACGGGCTCTTCTGGGAGGAATGATCCGTCTGGCGCCGAGAAGGTGACATCGCCGCCCGGGCCAACCGTATTCGCCGTTCCGCCGCCCGACAACGTGTCGCCGCCACCGTATGCTTCCTGCGCATTCGCCGGCACAACAGCCATCAGTAACGCGGCCACACCAATCGCCGTAATGGCGAATAATCGTCTCATTTTGCTTCCTCCAGTTATGGCGATCCAAGTCGAGCGCCGTAGCGCCTCGACCTATTGCAACATCGGCCCGCTCGCTACGTTTCTGAAATCATTGTTTGTCCCGATGCATTCACGGTGTGAAGATAGCACAATCCAAGGAATAACTGAACACGGTCCGGCGAGCTGCTACGAAACACGCTCCGGCAAGCTATCCCGCCTCGGTGATCGCGAGTTCGAGCGTCGTGGTCTCGCGAAGTTCGAGCACTTGGGTGAACATGTTTTCGCCCTCGACCAGCAGTCCGTCGGGTGTGCGCACGATCACTTCAACGACGTCGGGTCTCACCAAGGCCTGGGGTTGTAAGACGATCTCGAATTCGCCGAGGCGCCAATCGAGGGGGAACGACGCGATCGAGTACTCGAAGTTTGTGGCTACCGTTTCACCGCTGCCTACCCAAAACATCGAACTCAGCGCCAATACCGAGTCCTCTCTTTGGGCAAGGACGGTATCGGTCGGCGGCGTTACGTTGAGGAGATGTGCATTGCGCGGGACATAGATACCGACCCGAATCTGTTGATCGCCGACCGCGCGCTCAGGGAAATAGACCCGTGTCTCACCGTCTTTCGTCCCGCGTACATAGTTGGGTTGGTCTTCTGACGACGCATTGGTGAATGTGAATGTTGTGTTGACGATCGCTCCGCCGTCCGGTAGCAATTGAACATCGTGGCGGATCCGTCGTTCTGCGAGGTAGTCGAGCTTGGTGGCGGCGAAGTTCTGAAGAGCGGGGCGAAGGTAGTCTCCGCCTGAGACGGCGAACGTGCCCCCGATCCCGATCTCGTCGATGCGTTCTTCCTCCCCAGGGTTCGCCATCCATAGCTGTATGTGCCCTTGAGCTGCCGCCGAAGCGAGCGCTGCGGCCATCGCCTGCTCGTCCCATCCGCCCGCAAGGAGGCGCTCCGTGACGGCCTCGGCCGTTTCGGCGATGATTGCGTCGGTATCGACGTCTGGGTCAGTCTCGAGGTCGTAGATCTCGTTCAGCGAGAAAGCAACGACGTTTCCGGCGTCGATTTCGTACTCGCCGACTTGGACGGGCCCGGTCTCTGACAGGATCGACTCGAACGCGAGTGGATCGATCGCGATGACTCCGTCGACAGTCGCCCCTGTGTTCTCTTTGTATATTCTTGCGAGAACTGCTGCCGATGTCGGGAAATGTGCCGTCAAGTTGACATTTTGGGGCAGCTGTAATGATTTGAAGTTTCGGAAGTTCTTCAGATACCAGTCTGGAATACCCGAATCGACGACGTCCTTTGACAATACCAGATTCCCCACTGAGTCGATCTCGCCCACGTCGATGCGTCCGTCGTCGACGCTCAAGATGCCATAGGAGAGAACCATCCCTCCGTCGGCGCGGAGTTCGGAATTGTTTTTCAACGCGAGTAGGTAGTTTCGTGGACCGGTTTGCCCGAGTACGGCCGGTAATAGCGACACACCGGCCGCGGCCTTCGTCAGCGCATCATTCACGTCGTCGTAAGCGTCGACGACGGCGAGTACTTGATCTTGGAACCGCCACGCATCCCCGCTCTCGAGCGCCGCTACGGCAGGCTCGGCCTGCTCTAGACGAGAAACAGCGTCGTTCAGTGTTCGGTCGAGTTCAGGTGGAAAGCGGGTGACTACCCGACCGTCCTCAATCGACATGAACGATGTCGATGTCGTTGAACCGCCTTTACCGACGCCGTCGAGAACCGTGATACCCGCGTCAGTGATGGCAGCCGATACCGTGATCACGTCATCGATGGATTGGATCACCGGCCCGATGCCGGGTAGGTATCTGCCGACACGGAGGCCGGGAGAGCGATCCATCGCGACGCGAGCGGCGTTGAGCTCATCGGATGCTTCGCGAAGGCTCGCTGTAACACCTTCGGCATTGTCGGGTTTGAGCAAACTGGTCAAGTCGTCACGAGCGGCAGTCAGCGCGGCCTCGGCTCGACTCAAACTGTCTCGAGCGCTCATCTCACCCGTCACACCGGTCACGACGAGTATCGCGCCGGCAACGATCAGCACTACCGTGGCGATCAATAGTGCCCGATAGAGCGGGCGTTTCCGCCTGCGACGGTGCCTCGTTCTGCGGCGCCTGCGTCTACTCTCGATTTGACGATTCGCGTTCGGCCCACCGTTGCGAGGCTTCGACACGGTCTCTGACGACCGCGGATCCCAGTCGGCGGCGTCTGTTTCTAGTCCGACAGTTTCACTGGACAGCCCAGCGCTTTTCGCTACGTCCGCGATCTTACGCATCAGGTCCACTGTCCACAGAATCACCTCTTCGTTATCAAGGCGAACACGAATCGTAGCTGAGCAACCCAGCCCAAGCGCGGGATAAGCACAATTGGGTTCTATGTTGCACGATCATAATCGCTAAGATCGGGCACTTCGCTGATTGGCGATCAGCATGTTCTTGACCACCGCCGGTGACCGTAGACCGGCTACGGTCAAGTAGTGCCGAGATAGCCAGACGAAGAAGATGACCGGAGAGGACCTACGTGGAAACACCCGAGTCACCCCCAGGGGCCTTGGACTACATGCAGGTGATCGTGCGCAAGCGCTGGCTGATCGTCGGAGTCGTAGCGGCGACATTGGCCGCTGTGCTCGCCTGGTCATTCGCCCAAACGCCGCGTTACACGGCCGCCGCCGAAATTCTGGCAACGACACCCGACATCAGCAATGTGCTCGACAACGCTGCGCTTCAGAACAGAACCGACGTCCGCAGCGTCGAACGACGAATCGACACGCAGCTCCGACTCTTCCAGACATCCGAGGTCGCAGATTTGGCAGCTCGAGAACTCGGGCTCGCTTCCGGCAGAGACATCACCGCCGACGTTTCGGCGCAGGTGGCCGGCACATCCGACATCATCATCGTGCAAGCCACAGCGGACAGCCCAAACACTGCGGCGGAAACGGCTAACGCAATGGCGACGGCATTCGTGTTGTTTCAAGCGAGAAACTCGGTAGAAACACTCGAAACGGTCATCAACGAGATCAGCGCTGCGGTAGACGTAGCACAGGGCGAGTTCGACGCGCTCGACGCCGAGATGACTGAATTGATCGCCGACGACGACACGGCACAAGCACTCGCTCTGCAATCGCGACGCGATGCGGCGCTGGACGAGTTGAGCCAACAGAAGCAACGACTCAACGATCTCGAAGTGCAGGCCCGTCTCCAGCAACAATTTGCGTCGATCGTGGAGCCGGCGATTCCGCCCGATTCGCCATCGTCACCCAAGATTGCTCGCAATGCGCTGTTGGCGCTTTTCCTCGGTGCGATGCTCGGTGTCGCCGTGGCGTTCGCGGTCGAATACTTGGACGACTCCGTTCGCTCCACGGAGCAGCTCGAAAAGGCGACTCGTGTCCCCGTACTGGGGACCAATGTCCCCGTACTGGGGACCATCCCCAACTTTTCTACCAAAACGCGTCGTATGCGACTTCGTAAGCGAGTAGTGGCTGGAAAACCGGAACTCGTGTCGGCAAGTTCACCGGCGGCCGACGCGTATCGTCGCCTCCAGGTCAACCTGGAATTCGTGAGTCTCGACCATCCACTGGGAATACTCGGCGTCACCTCAGCGCGACCGAGCGAAGGCAAGACGACCACCACCGCGAATCTCGCAGCTTCGATAGCGCGATCTGACAAGCGCGTGATCCTGGTTGGCGGCGATCTACGCAAGCCGTCGTTGCATACTGCTGTCGGCGTAGGCAACAGCGACGGGCTCTCAGAGGTCTTGCGCGGTGAGCGTTCGCTCGCCGAAGTATTGGTGCCGATCCAAGTCGACGGTTCCGAGACGCAAGTCTGGCTCCTGCCTACCGGCGGTTCGGTCCCGAATCCAGCTGAACTCGTTGGGTCGCGACGGATGGCGGAGTTGATGGGCGAACTGTGTGAGCGTTCGGACATCGTATTGGTAGACATGCCGCCGGTGATGACCGTCGCCGACGCCCCGATACTCGCTGCCCAGTGCGACGGTGTGCTGCTCCTGGGCCGCGAGGGCGTGTCGAAAGTCACAGACATTGCCCGCGCCCACGACACGCTTCGCAAGGTCGGCGCTCGCGTAGTCGGCGGCGTTCTGAATGCGGTCAGCCAGCGTCGGGGACAGACTGGCTACTACTACTACGGCGACTACTACGACTCCGCCGAGCCTACCGAAGCTCAAGACGGCTCTGTTGCGAGTCGGCCGCAGGCAACGCGGAGAAAACCAGCGGCCAAACCAAAGCAGCCGAAGCTCGTCAGCCGTCCGCAATCAGATGGTGCACGGATTTGATATCCGTCATTCGGTCAGAGCAAATGAAGCTGGGGGAGTAACCACGGTGGGCAAACGAGGTTCATTGCGGCAGCGGACGATGAGTGGGCTCGGCCAAGTCCGTAAGTCTGACGTCCTCACTGCACTATCGATATTGGATGCTGTCACGTGGTTTGTCGTCATGCCTATCGCATACGCCGCATTTCTCGGCTTCGAGTTCAGCGGTTTCCGCTGGGACAGGGTCTTCCTACTCGCCGGCGTGGGTGCATGCACGACGCTCATTTTGGGACTGTCTACATCGCTATACCTAGGTCGCTGGCAGATCGGGTCGTTCGGCGAAGCAAAGGCCATCTTGTACGTCACAGTCGTCAACGTTCTCGTTCTGGTCGTGTTCCAGTGGGCGACGGCCGGTCGCAGCTTCCGTATTGCCGGGATGTTGGCATTCGCCGGGCTGCTTCAAATGGTCGAGATGGGTGGCGCTCGCTATCTCGTACGTCTAATCGGCGAAGAACATCGCATCCGAAGACACCCGCGCGACCATCGAGTGATCATTTTCGGCGCAGGTGAAGCTGGAGAACAAGTCGCTAACGCACTTTGGATGAGCGCAGAGTCTGACGCCGAGCCTGTGGCCATTCTCGACGACGATACGGAGCGAATTGGTCTGCAAATGCGAGATCTTCGCGTCATTGGCGGCCGTGACACACTGGAGCAGACGGCGAAGACCACGAACGCGGACCAACTGCTGATTGCTATGCCATCGGCGCCAGCCGAATCGGTCCGCGAGATCGCGAGCCTGGCACAAGACCTCGGGCTCGAGGTGCGCATTCTGCCATCCGCATTCAAAGCATTGAATACTGACGTACGGTCGACCGACATCCGCCCGATTCGGCTGTCAGACTTCCTCTGTCGTCCAGAGGTCGAGATGGACACCGATTCCATTGTGCGTGGAATCAACGGAAAGGTGGTGCTCATCACCGGTGCAGGTGGTTCGATCGGATCAGAACTGTGCCGATCGCTGACACGATTCGGGCCGCTCCAACTCATCATGCTCGATCGCGACGAGTCAGCCTTGCATGCTCTCCAACTTTCGATCGAAGGCCGTGCGTTGCTCGACACCCCGTCGTTGGTACTTGCCGACATTCGTGATGTCGCCGTGATGCGAGACATTTTTCTCGAACATCGACCCAACATTGTGTTCCATGCGGCCGCCCTCAAGCATCTGACGTTGCTAGAACGTCACCCGTTGGAAGGCTACAAGACGAATGTCGTGGGGACACGCAACGTCGTCGAAGCCGCGAACGCGGCGGGGGTTGAAACGTTCGTCAACGTGAGCACCGACAAGGCGGCGAATCCCACCAGCGTCCTAGGTCTCACGAAACGGGTCGCAGAAGGCATCACGGCGTCAGTAGCGACGCATGGGCAGACGCGCTTCATGTCGGTCCGTTTCGGGAATGTGCTGGGGAGCCGCGGATCGGTGATCCCCACGCTCACCGGGCAGATCAAGGCGGGCGATCGGCTAACGATCACGCACCCCGAAGTTGCCCGCTACTTCATGACAGTCGAAGAGGCCGTCATGCTGACGATCCAGGCCTCAGTCGTCGGTCTGGATGGCCACGTTCACGTTCTCGATATGGGTGAACCGGTCAAGATCGTCGACTTGGCTCGGGACTTGGCTCGGTTACTCGATTCGGCACCGATGCCGGCTGTTACGTACACAGGATTGCGGCCCGGTGAGAAGCTGAACGAGGACCTCTTCGACGACAGTGAGACAACCCGCATACGCGTCTTCGATGCGATCGACGCAGTCCGTTCGCCAGCCCTGGCAGACGAGTGCTTCGAACAAATCTGGCCCAATCGGCCAGCCGACCAGGTCGACACGACGGCCTGGCTGCATCACACATGCAATTCGATGGGAGACTCAAACGCACGCTGGCGTTCGAGCGCCAGCACACATGAGTAATTTCATTCAGCGACCGAATCGGACATCATGAGATCGCCAATAGACCTTGTAACGAGCCGTAATTTTCCGACCGTCTCAGAGCCTGGTGCGCGGTCAACCGGCGCCGCGAGGTGCGTTTGCCCCCAGAACTCCCTCGCCACTAGTCGGCCCGGTATCGGACGCTCAAGAACGGAGGAAAGGATTTGACCATGGCACAAAGCCTCTGCAAGCGACTACTCGATGTTGCAGGATCGACGATCGGCCTGGTGATCCTGTCGCCTCTGTTGGTCGTAATCGCCATCCTGATAAAGATCGATTCCGCAGGGCCGGTAATCTATCGCGGTGACCGTATCGGCCGGTATGGCAGAGCTTTTCACATCTTCAAGTTCAGAACAATGGTTGAAAATGCGGAGGCGATCGGTGGCTCCTCCACTTCCAACAAAGATGCCCGAATCACGCGTCTCGGTAGAGTGTTGCGATCGACGAAGTTGGACGAACTTCCCCAACTAGTGAACGTGCTCGTTGGTGACATGAGTTTGGTGGGCCCACGTCCCGAAGTGAGGGAGTATGTGGACCTCTACACCGGTCGCGAACTGGAACTGCTGTCGCTGAGGCCGGGCATCACGGACTGGGCCTCGCTGTGGAACAGTGACGAAGGAGCGGTTCTGGCGCGCTATCCAGATCCCGACACCGCGTACTCCGAGGTGGTTCGCCCCACAAAACTACGCCTTCAAATAGCGTATCTAGACGACCACGATATTGGTGTCGACATCGAAATCCTGCTCGCCACGCTTCGCGGCATCCTCAACAAGGAGCACTGCCCGCAAAGACTAACGGAGCTAACTGACAGCATCGGCGCGCAACAATTGGCGAGAGTGCCAAATGGCGGCAATTGCCTTGAGTAGACACACCAGCACCTTCGAAGGCAAGGACTCAGGGCAAGTCGCCGCGAAAGCGAACGACCTGGCACTCGCGGTTCGGCGCCATTGTCTCCACATGACCCATAGTGCGAAAAGTTCGCATATCGGTTCGTGTTTGTCTGCCGCGGATCTATTGGCGGTCCTCTATGGAGGCATACTCAATGTCAGATACGATGAACCGGAATGGCCGGATCGAGATCGATTTGTCATGAGCAAAGGTCATGCTGCAGCGGCCCTCTATGCTGTTCTCGCAGAGTCACGTTTCTTTGAAGCTAGTCTCCTCGACGATTTCTATTCGGACGGCACTCAGTTGCCCGGCCACGTAACACATGTGGGGATTCCCGGAGTCGAAGTGTCTACCGGATCACTCGGACACGGCCTGCCCATTGCCCTGGGACTTGCCTTGGGCTTGAAGCAACGCGGAACAACTTCGACAGTGTTCGCGATGTTGTCCGATGGCGAGTTGGATGAGGGGTCAAACTGGGAAGCGATCTTGATGGCTCCACAGTTCAGGTTGGATAACTTGATCGCCATCATCGACTACAACAAGATCCAGAGCCTCGGACGAGTCGAGGAAGTCGCTCAGCTCGCACCGCTTGCAGATAAGTTCCGTGCCTTTCGCTGGAATGTCCGGGAGGTCGATGGGCACGACATCAGAGGCCTCGTCGAGGTGTTCATGAATTCAAGCGGCTCATCTGACCGGCCGACCTGCGTGATCGCTCACACCGTGAAAGGCAAGGGAGTCTCGGAAATGGAAGACAAACTACTGTGGCACTACCGGTGGCCGCGCAGCCAAGACGTTGCGACGGCGCTGTCAGAACTGGGACGGTAATGCGAACGGCTTTTCTTGAGACACTTCTCGAAGTCGCCGACGGCGACCGAAGAGTCCAGCTCGTCACAGGAGACATTGGGTTCGGCGTGCTTGAGCCGTTCAAGGAACGCCATCCAGACCGGTTTTTCAACGCCGGCGTCGCGGAACAGCTGATGACCGGCATGGCTGCGGGGCTGGCCATGTGCGGCAACATGGTGTTTACGTATTCGATTGCGAACTTCCCAACACTTCGATGCCTAGAGCAGATCCGCAACGACATCTGCTATCACGACGCCAATGTTGTTGTCGTCGCAGTCGGTGGTGGCTATGCGTACGGGGCCCTGGGCGCCACTCACCACGCGACAGAAGATCTGGCCGTGTTGCGCTCACTCCCCAACATGACCGTCGTCGCCCCGGGTGATCCCGCAGAAGTGCGGGCTGCCGTGCGAGCCCTGGTCGAACTCGGCGGTCCCGCATATCTACGTCTGGGACGAGCTGGAGAGGAAGATGTCCATCGGCGTGAGATTGAGGAGTTCCGCCTTGGCAGTGCCCTCGTCGTTCGCGAGGGCACGGACTGCTGTTTGATTTCGACGGGAGGCATGTTGGCCGATGTGATGAGGGTCGCCGACAGGCTCGACGACCAAGGGATCCAGTCGACAGTGCTTAGCATGCACACACTCTCACCGATCGACACGGCCGCGGTGCGCGACCGAGTAGAGTCATTTCCAGCGATCTTCACGGTCGAAGAACACAGCATCGTCGGTGGGCTGGGCAGCGCAGTTGCCGAAATAATTGCCGAATCAGACTCTGTCACCACGTTTAAGCGCTTTGGCTTGCAGCACTCATTTAGCAGACACTTCGGCGCACGCGACTACCTCATGCAGCAAAATGGTCTGTCAGTTGACAGCTTGGTGGAAAACGTAATGAAGTGCCTCCAGTGACGTGGTCAGCGTGCCACGGGCCTCGATTCCGATCAGCTCTTGATCTTGATGTTTGACAGTCAGGTGGCTCTATGACCGTTCTGAATATCGAGGGCGAGGTGCCCTTCTTCGACTACCCGGGCGAAGTCTATGAACCCTGGGCGGACGAACTCCACGAGATCCTCAGCGAAATCGGCGGTACGGGCGCCTTCATTCTGCAGAATCACCTCAAGCAGTTCGAGCGCGATGTTGCGCGCTATCAGGGTGCTGGATTTGCGGTGGGAGTCGGTAACGCGACTGACGGGCTAGAGCTGGCGCTCCGCTGTGTCGACATCGGGCCGGGCGACGAAGTCGTTGTGTCCACACATACGTTCGTGGCGACTGCCGCGGCCGTTCAACGCACGGGTGCGACACCGATATGCGTAGATATCAGGGAAGACGGGCTAATCGATCCGGGTGCCGTGGAACGCGCGATCGGGCCGAATACGCGTTGTATCATGCCCACGCAACTGAACGGCGCGATGTGTGACATGCATGCGCTGTCGCGCATCGCGGACGGCGCCGGCATACCGCTAATCGAAGACGCCGCTCAGTCGCTCGGAGCCGACTACAGCGGTAAGCGCTGCGGTACGTTCGGCACCGCGGCAGTGATCAGTTTCTATCCGGCCAAGCTTCTCGGCTGTCTGGGCGACGGCGGCGTTGTTTTGACCAACGACGAATCGATCGCCGCTCACCTGGCGCTGCTCCGAGATCACGGCAGAGATCCAAGCGGAGTAGTCGTTGCGTGGGGATACAACTCGCGCCTTGACAACTTGCAGGCAGCATTTCTGAACATCAAGTTCCAAAGTTATGAAGCCAGCCTGTCACGTCGAAGCCAGCATGTCGAAAGATACGAGTCGGTGTTGTCACAGGTCCGCGAGGTCGACGTTCCTCGGCCTCTGAGTCGTCCAGAGCCCTGGCGGTCGGTTCACCAAAACTTCGAGGTACTTGTCGAGCGACGGACTGAGTTGGCTCGACATCTCAGGGCGGCCGGGATTGCCACTGGCGTGCAGTGGGGCGGCGCGGGGCTGCACACCATGACACAGCTGGGTTTGAAAGCGGACTGCCCAGTTGCCGACGAGTACTTCTCGAAGAGCCTGATGCTTCCGTTGTATGTGGGACTGACGGTTGACCAGGTTGACGCAGTCTGCCGAACTATCGCTGACTTCTACGGAGCAGGGTGATGTCAAGCCGTGCCCAACAGCGCGATCGCGATCATCGCAATCGTGCAATCAGTGTGCTGTCAAATCGTACTGCCAGCGCCACAGCGTCATCTGACGCCGGTTCCGAGGCCCGGCCAACCGTGGCCGTGGTGATTCCAACCTGCAATGAAGAGTCGAACATCGGCCGATGCCTTGATTCGATACTCAACACGGCATATCCCTTGGCGTTATTGGACATCGTCGTCGTTGACGGAATGAGCACCGATCGCTCCCGCTCAATAGTCGAGCGCTATCAGGCGGCATGTCCGTCAATCAGAATGATCGACAATACTCAGGTCGCGAAGTCCGCCGGCCTCAATCTCGGGATCAGAGACACGTCGTCGGACATCATAATGCGAGTCGACACTCATTCCACGTACGACCCTTCGTATATTCCCGTGCTGGTCGACGGACTCGACAAATACCAATGCGACAACATCGGAGCGGTGCGGCGCACTGCCCGGCCTGAGTCCGGCGTGGCGGCACGGGCGATATGCGCGATGATCTCACACCCGTTCGCTGCTGGAAGATCACCATGGCGCGTCGGTACATCGAGCGCTCTCGAAGTCGACACGGTCTATTGTGGATGCTATCGACGCGAAGTATTCGATCGGGTGGGCTTGTTCGACGAACGGCTGATCAGGACACAAGACCGAGAACTCAACCAGCGGCTGATCGATGCCGGCGGCACGATAGTACTGACTCCTGACACGTCGTGTACGTACTACCCGCGAGCTGAGGTGGGCGCATACGCTAGATGGACATACGACGGAGCCTACTGGGTGTTTTACGCCCGCAGCTTGTCGCAATCGTCGAGGGTATCCCTGAAAAACATGGCCCCTTTGGTATTGCTAGGTAGCCACTTACTCATGGCGGTGTCCGCGCTGGGCGGCCTGTGCTGCGGCAAACAAAGTACCGCCTTTCGGAAAGCATTGTGGTTGTCGGCAATGGCCTCCGGCACGTACTGGGTCGCCAACGTAATCGTATCGATCAGATCTGGGCTGAGTCAGAAGTCGCCGACCATGGCCGTGTCCATGGTCTGGGCGTTTGCGATCACCCACTTTGCCTATGCCATCGGCAGTTTGGTGGGCCTCGTTCGCGGGTACATCAGGAGACAACCGAATGGATCTTGACTTCTCGCATCTGTACTTTCGCGGTCGCGTAGCCCTTTATGCGCTGCTTCGAGGGCTGGGCATCGGACCAGGCAGCACCGTCGCCGCTCAAGCCTACACGTGTGCCGCCGTGCCTGAGGCGATCATGATGACAGGCGCGAGAATCAAGTGGATCGACATTGAGCCGCTGGGAGTGAACATGGACTCTCGGAGCCTCGCTGACAGGATCGACGGATCGGTCAATGCAGTCGTAGTTCAACACACATTCGGCATACCCGCCGACATGAAGGTCATCGGCGAAGTGCTAGGCCCATCTTCGATTCCGATTATCGAGGACTGTTGCCATGCCATTGGGTCTCGCCTGAACGGCACCATGCTCGGAACGACCGGCGTCGGCAGCTTCTATTCGTTCGAGTACGGGAAACCGATCACGGTCGGGCTTGGGGGCGCGACGCGAATCAACGACGCGCTCTTACGAGAGTCCGTTGGCCGCGATCTGCACGGACTTGAACAGCCGGGCAAACTCCGAGCAGCCAAGATATTGATATCGTCTCTTGGGCACGCCCTGTGCTACCGACCGCGAACCTATTGGCAAGTTCGTGATGCATACAAGATCCTGCAGCGAAGCTCCGTCGCAGACCACACCTACGTTGACCCGAGTGTCGGTGGAAGCAATGCCGCTGACTTTTCGCTGGAAATGTCGGACGTACAAGAGGCCATGCTCAATGTACGGTTGCGGCGAATCGATGACCACGTCTTGCGCTCCCGTTATGTCACTCATGGGTATCGCAGCCAGCTTGATGGAGCCTACACGTCGCCGGCTTCACCTGAGGGTTCGGACACTGTCTATTCTCGATACCCTGTTTTCGTCACCGACAAGCAAGCGATTCTGAAGCGGGCGGAGCGCGCCAGGGTGGAGGTGAGCGGTTGGTACGAGACGCCCGTTCACCCGCTCGGACTCGACGAGTCAAGCGCCTTGGGCTATCGGGCGGGATGTTGCCCGAATGCCGAAAGGACGACCCGATCGCTGGTTACGCTACCAATATCTAAGGTGCGTCAGCGTGACATCGATCGAGCAGCGGACTTTCTCTTGTCGGCCGTATCATGACCGTCTCGAACCGACGGTCAATACATCGTTTGTCGCCGTCGAGTGATGTTTCGATCTTCAGTGGGATAGCGGAACTTCACAAGAACGCCATTTCAGAAGGTTACTTGGCGTCTTTCGACGTTGATTTTCTCGCCCACGTGTACGTAGCGATCTCGGCCAACAGCGACTCGTTTTGCTACTACGTGATGGCGGACGACCGCCCGATCGGGTTCATCGCCGGATCGACAAGCAGTGCGAGATTGATGCGCGACTTCGCCTTGAGTGCCCGAGGCAACGTTCTGCGTGCACTCATACCGGCGTTGGTCGAGCGGTTTCAGCCCGTGCGTCTTCTTGAACTAGTCCGACACATGCTGACTGGCGGCGCGGCGACTAGCGGTGAGATTCTGAACTTCGCGGTGTCTCGCGGATCTGAGCGGATGGGAATAGGCACTGAACTCTTCGCAACGGCGGTGGAAGAATTCAGGGACCGGGGATCGGATGAGATCGAGATCGTGACCGGCGACCGCCAGTTGGCAGCTCAGCGGTTCTATGAGAATATTGGCGCCAGACGGACGGATACGCTTCAGATTCATCGAGGAGTGACTTCGCTCCGCTACATATATGACATTTCATGAATGCCCAACTGAATCCCCGGTCGACCGAAACTGTCGGACGCTCCCTTGTCAAGTGGGAGGACTAGGGGCTCACGGAGAACGCAGAAGACGTCATGGCCCGCTCAATTCAAGGCAGATGCGTCAAGCACATGAGCATTGGCATAATTCAACCGTTCCTCCAGAATCATCGGCGCCTAAGCCCACAGGCACGCCCAGAGGCCCTTGGCAAATGCACGGCTCTATGTTCGTTTCCCCATTCTGGACAATCCATATCGCCAGGTTGAATATCCTCCATAGGGCGTTGCCCAAATTGTTGGAACGCGCTGAACAGTGCGCCTCGAATCTGGCCTGGGCCTCCTCCTTGTCAATGATGCCACACCGACTCACTTCAGGCGACATCACGACTTCGAGGAATGCCTGCCGAAGCGGCCCGCGCAGCCACTCGCCATACGGAACGCCGAAACCTGTTTTCGGTGCGTCAAGTATCCACGACGGCAGCGTCTCTTCAAGAGACTTCTTCAGAAGGCCCTTCCGGCGGCCGCCCATATAAACCGTCGAACGCGGCAGAGCGTTGACATGCCGGCGAAGGTCGTTGTCTAGAAACGGAACGCGCGCCTCGATTCCTGCCGCCATGGTGGCACGATCCACTTTTTCCAGATAGATATCGGGCAGCAAGATGGCTTGATCGACGGCCTGCAAATCATGCACCAGCGAATCTGATCGAACCTTGGCATAAACACGTTTGTACTCGACGAACGGGTCGTGCCCTCTAGTGGCCTGACGCCACCGTGGGCCAAGGATCGTGAAAGTGTCGGGTTGCGCACCCGGGATTTCGGTAGTCAACAACATCGCCATTTGCGTTGCTGCATCCTTCTGGGCAGCTATGCAAACGAGCCGCGCTGGTCGACGCAACCTGGAGGTGGCATTGGTCCTCAATGCCGCAGAAGCGAGCGGTCTAGCCAGAGGGCCAATGGTGCGCATGTGTCTCGCAAACGGGTAGCGAGCGTAGCCTCCGAAGATCTCATCGCCGCCGTCGCCTTGCAAGATGACTTTCGGATGCCCCCCTAACGCCCGAGACATTAGCAAGAGCGGAATGTTAGCCGCATCACCAAATGGCTGGCCGTGGATGGAGTGGCGTTCCCCCGATTTGACGGACAGTTCCGCTACGCGGCCTGACGGTCTATTGGATGGTATAGCTGTTCGTATTCGAGTGGCGTGTGATAGCCGATCGACGAGTGGCGCCTCCTTCTGTTGTACACGGTCTCGATCCAGTCGAAGATCGCACGTTTCGCCCGATCGATCGTCGGGAACACGGTCGTGTAGACGAGTTCGCGTTTGAACGTAGCGAACCAACTTTCGGCCATTGCATTGGAGCGCGCTGTCAACTGCGCTCGATCCCGATCGTGGGGAGCGAACTGTCCGGGTGACCCACCCGTTTCACCCTTTGGCCGGTGGTGAGTTCGTGTTCGTCGATGTGCGTCAAACCTGGCG
>SDBV01004943.1_pt1 | contig 18946 bp, 20 predicted proteins | sample 2277081 | NCBI WGS metagenome assembly SDBV01 (sample SAMN10402039, study PRJNA504765) | marine sediment metagenome | isolation source: marine sediment core GS10_PC15, 223 cmbsf | place: Arctic Ocean: Southern Knipovich Ridge | collected 2010
GCAGCAATCGTGGTTCCCATCACCCAGGCAGAAAAAAATGGCTGAAATAAGAAAAGAGAAGCCAATGAAAAATGTATCCTTGCTGTTACTATTATTCTGCTCTTCCTGCCTCTCATCTGTCCGGCGCAGGAGATAAAACTTCCCGTTTTCTTCCTGCGATATGACGGCGCGGTATGAAGTGAGGAGATCAAGCCGGGAGAAGGGGAAGAGGAAGAGATAGAGCCTTATTCCTAAAGGCATAAGGTTACTTCAAGGATCAAGGAGGAATGGAGCGATGAGGTAACTACAAATCTTTACACCGCTGTTTCCAGGGAAGAATATTTTCGCCAGTCCGGCAGTTACTCCTACGTCTACCTGAATCCCGACATTGCCTGGGAGATCACCGACCGGATCAAATGGTACACCGGCTTCCGGTCGAAGTTTACCTTCTATGATGAGCTTGATTCAGAAGATGAGTCAAAAGATTTTACCAGTCTTTTAGCAAAGACAAACTTCACATTCAAGCCGGTAGACAAGCTTAAAATCATACCGTCTTTCCAGGGTGTTTTTGATCTGTATCAGAACCAGGAGAAAACTCAAGCTACTCAAACCTTTGGTTTAAGTATTACCTCTACAATCGATAATGTCCGGGTGGGAGGAAGAACCAAGGGAATCCTGCGATCCTCACTAGGGGAAGAAAGTACAGTTCCCTTCCGCTTCAACAATGAGTTCGGAGTGAATGTAAACTGGGATGCGAATAAGTGAGGGATCATCGGTGACGAGACCGGAATAATGTCACCTTTTTCTGCTACAGTAAAAACTCTTTTTGTGGCCTTCCTCGGGCTACGTCCTGTAGCTCTCGGATATGCCAGTTGCTACAATAAGCCACAAAGACCTGGCAGGGAGGCCAAGTCTTTGTGGCGATCAGGGGGGGGGGAGAATATTTGCCTCCATACTATTCTATGCATAAAAATCCTTAACCCCGGCCACTACATCTGAAACAGCTTTATTTTCAAAGTGCATCAGATTACTTGAGAATACAAAATCTACTCTGTCGATTTTATAATTCTTTCCATAACTTATTCGGATCATTTCAGCAAACCTATACAAAGCCAGGGCTCTGAATATATTGTCGTTAATATAAACAGAGAAAGTAGCCTGCATTAGATCAGATTGGTAATAGGCTAAATGCTCTCCTTTTCTGTTATCTACAGATTTGATTATGATTTTAATCTTCCTTACCTCTTCCATAGTGCTTACTCCTTTAAAACTCATCATCGCAAAGCCCACCATCAGAAACAGGATGGGGAACCACCCAATAGCCGGAAACCCCATAAATAGTGGAAGACAGTACCTTGTAATCAGGAGAATCTTCCGGCGGTATTGAGGAAACCACAAAGACCGGTTTTAGCTGATACAGGGCTGCCTTAAATACCAGCCTTGAGCCTTTCCCCTTTTCTAAATGCGCAGCCTACAAAAGTGCGATCCTTATAAGCAGATTCTGACAGGGCTTTCCTGAAACACTGATCCACCCCATTTGCACAGCCCACCCAGAAACCGAAGCCTTGACGAGCAAGACCGTTAATTAGTGCCTTGCAGGTTGATTGGGGTATTTGCGCATACCTGTAGCCTACAAACAGAACGCCTGCCTCCTGAACGGAAAAACAAAACCTCGTTTGCCCTTGCTTAACCGGTACGCTGAAAGTAACCATGATTCACCTCCAATAAAGATTTTCAGATGCCCCAATCGCAATATTTATTTTGAAAGTCAAGCTTTTTAGTCCCCGCAGGGGGTCTTTTAAGATTTTTTTATCTTTTTTGAGTCGATTTTTTTCCACCATATTAGAGATAAGTTGTTATTGCCTTCTTTAGTTTTTAATGTTTTATATAGACCTTTAAATTTTTCACATAGTATTATTATGCCACTTTAAATATAGGGATTCTTCTCTTGTTTGCTCTTTTTTATATAGGAATGTAGTATTAGTTTGGGCTTAGGAGAAAACCCGTGAATCAATATGTTATATGGCAAAGGTGGGACACTACGAAAGATGTATGTTCGCATAATGGCCGTTGTATGAAGGTGCCTGTTCAGGCTAGGACTAACTATTGTTGTTACATGTGCTATAAAAAGGATATAAGACTTGTCCGTCCTGGATGCTCGCCTTCCATGGCTTGCAAGCAGATAAACGGAATTGAATCTCTACGTGTAGGAGTAGACCAATGGCTGGTCGAGTTGAGGAAATAAATACTGACATAATGCAACAATGCCGTGAGCAGATTGGTTTGGATCTGGCTGAGGTTAAGAAGAAAATTAAGAAGATTGCTGAAATTGAAAAAGGAACACACACACCTACTTTCAAGCAATTAGATACACTTGCAAAGCTCTATAGTGTTCCTCGTTGGGTGTTCATTTCAGAGCGATTGCCTGAGAAATATCGATTTGATAAAGCGGTGCCGGTTTTTCGGCAGTTTGCCGACAACAATACAGAGATTTTTAGCGATTTCAAGGTACGCAGCTTGACCGCACGAGTAGAACGCTTTCGCGAATTGATACTGGAACTACTTGACGATATGGGTGAGGCCATTACCACCTTTGATCCTCCTGAATTAAATGAATACACCAATCCTGAATCTTGGGCAAGACTAATACGAAGCTGGTTAAAAATACCAGAAGAACGGCTTAGTTTTGCAGAATGGAAGAAGCTTCTGGAAGATAAAGGTGTATTTGTTTTTTTAACATCCAAGTATAAAGGTTGGTCTCATATAGATAAGATGTTAGTTCGCGGATTAACTATTTATCACCCAACTTTACCAATCATTATTATCAATGATTCGGACGCTAAAAAAGCACAGTCATTTACGTTGTTGCATGAACTGGGGCATTTGTTGAGAAAGGAGAGCGCCATTGATGATTGGGGATACCACCAGCAACAAATAGAAAAATGGTGTGATGAACTTGCCGGTAATGTGCTAATGCCAACATCCCTCTTCAAATCTGCCGCCCGTGGTATAGATGACTTGGGTAGTGTTAAGTATATCGCCAAGGATTTCAAAGTAAGTGCTTATGCATGTCTGGCTAGATTAAGACAATTGAGGATGATTGACCAAACTACCTATACAGATTTTGAGGCACAGCTAAAAGATGAATACGCGAAGATACAAAAAAAACTGAAAGAAATCACTGGCGGTCCTGCTCGAAACCGGCCTCAAGAAGTACTAAATCAATATGGTCATATTTATACAAATGTGCTATTCCAAGCATATCACAATCAGGAAATCGGATTACATAAACTATCACAATTCTTAGATTTAAAGAAGCCCTCTTATGTTTTAGAGATAGAGACTCAGTTGTTAGCGGACAGTATTGTGTCGATGCTAATATCTTTATTACTGCCTGGTATACAAACTATCCTCCACACATTTTGTCTTTGCTCTGGGAACATATTGCTGAATGCCGGGATGATATTGTATTGATCAAACCTGTATTTGATGAGATTGAACCGATATCATCGTCAGACCTCAAGTTGTCCAGAGATAAGAAGAGAGAGAAATACCCTTTGCGCTTATGGTTGGAAGAAGGTAACTTTGCTGTACCAAATGTAAGTGACGAAGTTAACAATGTTTCTTTAGGTTTGGAACGGGAATACGAAACGAGTAATGAATCAAAAGGTGCCGGACAGATCGATATTACTTTAATTGCTTATGCAAAGGTAATAAAAAAAACTGTCGTAACCTTTGAAGCGCTGCAGCCACAAAAACCCAGAAAGAAATCTAAATATAAAATTCCATTAATTTGCCAAGAACAAGATGTTGATTGTATTAATTTCATAAAAATGCTTGATCAACTTGATATCAGGATATAGATGATCAAGTATTGAAAGTAAACGATAGGAGCAATAGGAGTATAAGCTTCCGCCGAAGAATTAGGGAATAGTGTCTTATGGTATTGCCTCCGAGGCTTTACTGCGATGACGTGGTTCTTGACGAAATATTGGAGGAGCGTGTGGTTTCAAGTCGAGGTAGACGTAATCCAAGAGGTTTTAAACGCAAAATGAGCAAGTGGCCGATTCGACCGACTGCAACTTGACCGCTCCGCTCAAAAAATTGTCAAATATCGCATTGAGATCCTTAAGTGAACAGTATTGAGGCTAAATGGCCAATAGATCAATTAGCTCTTTATAGTATTTCGCCGTACCATCCATTATTTGTTTCGAATTTGGAATAGAAATTTTCTCGCCCAGTTCAAATACGTGTACACGTTCGCTTTGTTCCTCACCGGGATACTTTGAACAATGCACATTCAGGTAAAACTCGGCCTTTGGTCCGCCTTCCGCAATAATGTCTCTTGCGCTCATGATTCTGTAGTTGTTGATTTTGCGAATATATTCACCAGTCCTGATCTTGTTAGGCCCAGGACCATAAACGGGGCAAAAGAACAGGCACTCTGGATTCACGAAGTCCTCGCGTGATCCATCGAAGTAATAGCCAATCGGATCGTTCAAAGCCATTTCGTAGCGCTCGTCTTTTACGACGTGGCGACAAATCACCTCATATTCAAAGTACTTCATATAGTAGTCCTTTTTGATGAAATTGTATAATTCTTGGGAATTTCGGTCTTCAGAGATAAAATACTTCAAAACCTTTATCACGGTCTGCCAAACTACAGGTAAGATCTGTATCCGAGGCGATATGCTCGCATCGATTCGATTCTGTAAGTCTTGGTAATATAATTCGGGTATCTCCCTTACCGTAAGAGGTAACAAATAGCGCTTGCCAAATGTGCCCCATACCGAGTCTATGTAAGCGCAGTCAATTTCACCGTTTTCGTCTGACGTAAGACTGTACTTTACCAATTGTTGTACCGAGGGTATTCCCTTGCCAATCTTGGCCTCTATTACAATGCGGGTATCGTCGAATTCAATGGTAATATCTCTCCGTCCACCTTTAGGGGAAACACTCTGCTCTTGAAGGTATATTCGAAAATTCGCAGTCTCCTTGTTGTATGATTTTCCTTGGATCGGCCGAAGTATACCAACTTCCTTAAGAAAGCGAATCATTAGTTTCTGGGATGACGCCAAAACATAACCGAATGCGTTTGAGAGAGCATCCTCGTTGTTTCCTGCTAGAGCGAATATGGAGGAGATTCGTTTCGCCTTTTCAGTGTCGAACTTGCGTTGTCCCCAATATAGATTTCCTACGGCCATTGAAAATTCTTTTCCCTGCATAACGCTAATGTTAACCTGCAAAACCGCTACACTGAACCTTATACAACGTACAAAACTTAAAATCTCTCCGCTGTACTTAAATTGAAACAAGGCGGTTTTGTCAGCTTGAACATTTTGTTATGCTGGTTTTATTTATAATTTCATCATTTTAGTTTTAACTTGTTTTATCTAATTCCCTTCAAACGCTTCCCGCAGCACTGCCTGAATGAGCTGCCTTGCCTGTGCTTCGCGCTCGCTGACCTGCTGTTCCAGCGCATAGATTTTTGTCATCAGCCGATCGACTTTTTCGACGATGTTTTGTTGTTTAGGAAAAGGAGGAAGTGGTAATATGGCATTGCTCACTGTAGTCTGATTTATTTTGGGCATGCTCTGTTGAGAGCCTTTTGAATTATTTCTAAAATAAGTTCTGACTAATGTAGAAGACAGTGCTTTTTGAACATATTTATTGTTAATCCCTGCTAATACTTTGATTTTCATCATTAAATCTGGATAAACAAACTCATCATCATTTCCTTCATAAATAATGTTTACTCCAACATACTCTATCGAATTGCTTCTTTGAATTAAAATATCACCATTCTTAAGCCAATAGCATGAATCAGCAGGAACTTCCACATCAAGATATTTATATTCGTTTGGATCAAATTTGCCGTAAGTTGTAGCACCTAATTTTAGGCTTTTTACATTTGTCTGGTATTCAACAGCACGTGGTGATAATCCATTTTCAGGAGCTTGTTCAATGATTTCTCCTAACCGACACCAAACCCACCCATCCGGCAATTGAAACGGTCCTTCGTCATTGGTGAGGGGAGAAGTAGTTTTTGCTTTTTAATTTTGCCATCTTTAACCAGCCGTTCTTTTTCAGCTTTAATTTTTTCCAGTAGGAGAGCAGCGTGGTTTTCACCGCTGATTAATTCCAGATTGGTTTTGCGCCATTCATAAGTAAGCTTGCCTTCCACTGCTTCCTGTAAAATGGCCTGGCTCAGTTGTTTGAGCAGGTATTGTTGTTTTTCAATTTCAGCATCTAACTCTGTCATTTCAGTTTCTACACTGTCAAAAAAATCTACGACTTTTTCTTGCTCTCATATTTCAGGCAATTTAATTTCTATGGGTAAAAGATGTTTTGGTTTTATTTCAGTTTTTATGCCGCCTTTGACTTGATTTTTTAAAAGTTGAATAAATTTTGGGTTTTTTAGAAAACGCTTAAAGAAATCAATATCAATTTTATTTTTATCAAATGTATAAGAAGAATAGTGTATTGTTGCAGTAATATCTTCTTCACCTTCATAAACAGACAAGGCGCCTTTTGAAACATTAATTCCAGAAATTATTAGATCGCCCTGTTTGGCAATTATCATATTCGTTTTAGATTTATTTTCTGTAATGTGAATATTACCAGAAAAATCAATCTTCTCTAAACGTTTTAGATTATTAATCCTTGGATCATTCGGTTTATACCTTCCTTCTCTTTCATACAAGAATTCTCCGATTTTTGTATTATTCCACTTACTCATTAGCTAACTCACTTTTTAACTTATACAATAATTCATCACTCTTTCTAAAAGATTCATGTAGCATATCAAGTAGTTCATTGCTGGAATAAGTTTTGTCTTCTTCTGGAATATGCGGACTTTTAATATCCAGATTATAACCGATTTGGGCAATATCATCGATAGAAATTTTCCAGGCTTGTTCGTTTTCCGTACGGTTATTCCACCAATCTTTTAGATTCGCAAATTCCTTTTTCTGTATAGGTTTGGTTTTGGAATATGCTTTCATGCCTTCGGGCAGTTTGTGTTCCCAGTACCAGATTTCTTTTGTCGGCACGCCTTTTTCAAAAAACAATAAATTAGTGGCAACACTGGCGTAAGGCTGAAACACCGAATTGGGTAAACGCACAACAGTGTGCAGATTGCAGCTTTCAAGAAAATGCTGGCGGATGCGCTGTTTCACGCCGTCGCCGGTCAGCGAACCGTCAGGTAAAACAATAGCTGCATTACCGCCTTCTTTTAAATAGCGAATCATCAGCACCAGAAAGAGATCGGCGCTTTCCGTTGTTCTGTAATTCTGCGGAAAATTTGTTTCCACGCCATCGATGACCGACGCCCCAAATGGTGGATTAGCCAGAATAACGTTTACACGATCTTTTTGCCCGATGTTGGTGTATTCGCGGTTCAAGCTGTCGGTGTAATCAACGTTAGGCACTTCGATATCGTGCAAGATAAGATTAGTAACACAAAGCATAAAGGGAAGCGGCTTCAATTCCATACCGTGAATGGTTTGTTCCAGTAATCTTAAATCATCCACGCCTTTAACATCCTGTTTGCGGATATTCTCAATGGCGCTGGTTAGAAAACCGCCGGTACCACAGGCTGGATCAAGCACTTTTTCACCCAGACGTGGATTGACCATTTCAGTCATAAATTCGGTCAATGCGCGGGGCGTGTAAAATTCCCCGTAGTTTCCGGCGCTTTGCAGGTCTTTTAAAATGGTTTCGTAGATATATCCAAACAGGTGACGGTCTTCGGAACTGTTAAAATCAATTTCATTTAATTTATTCACCACCTGGCGAATGATGGTGCCGTTTTTCATATAGTTATTGGTGCCGGAAAATATTTCACGAACAATTAAAGCTCGTTTATTTCCGTTGCTGACATCCAGATTTTTAAGTGCCGGGAACAGGGTATTATCAACAAATTCTTGTAATTCTTCACCGGTCATGCCTTCGTCGTGTGCTGCCCAGTTGCGCCACTGAACATTTTCAGGGACGGGTGATATATAGTCTTCGTGCAGCAATTCCAGTTCTTGATCTTTATCGTCCAGTATTTTAAGCGATATCATCCAGCCTAATTGCTCGATGCGCTGCGCATCCCCAGACACGCCAGGGTCTTTGCGCATGATGTTTTGCAGAGTTTTGATTATATTTCCGATATTTTTCATTTAAGCCGCTTTCCTGTAAATTTGTGTTTCAAGTTCTTTTATCATTTTCAAATACCCGCTTTCCCCTCCAAATAGGTTAAGAATTTCCGTGGGAGTACCCATATGGTTAAAAGGATCAATTTTCAATACCGCTAAATCTTCAATATTTTCGATTCCTTCGGTAGCATATTTATCGAGCAAGGCTTCAATCACATTTCGCGCTTGCTCGCCATATTTGGTAAAATAGTTGCGCTTTTTTACATTATTAGCGCGTTCCCGTCGTGTGAGCGCCAGCATATCCCAGGCAACATGACAAATTAAATCAAATAAATCTAAATCTTTTTTTACTTCTTCCTTTAGATTTTCCAAAATGATTCCTTTTGCTTCCAGTTCATCAATCAACATTTTCTTTTTGTCGGCTGAATTCCAATGGGTTAGAAATTCATCCAGAGTACGATAAGTTTTAAGGATATTCTTTTTTGTGTAATCTTTCAGGCTTTCAGTAATCAGGGTGCCGTCGCCATTTAAAAATTGTACCCGCTCATTAAGAATAGAAACATCGACGCCAGCCACATAGATTTTTCTTCCTGGCTTGTACTCGTTTTTACCATCTGAAATGATATACGGTTCTTTAGTATCAACGACATCATAACCATCAAAATCAACAGGTTCGCCGGATTCTTCATCAATGATTTCATCCTGCTCTTCCGGATTAATATCTTCATCGGATAAAGGCTCATCAACATCGACTTCTTTAATCATAACGGGTTCGCCATCAAAAGCCGGATCTGCAAATAAATCGGTTACATTACGAAAGTCCATTATTGTAAAAAATGATTTGTCATACTCTTCATTTATGCGTGTGCCCCGTCCTATGATTTGTTTAAACTCGGTCATTGATTGAATATTAGAATCAAGAACAATCAATTTACAAGTCTGTGCATCAATACCGGTGGTCATCAGTTTTGAAGTAGTTGCAATCACAGGGTAAGTTTCTTCAGGATTAATAAAATTATCCAGTTCACGCTTTCCTTCATCATCGTCACCGGTTATACGCATCACGTATTTGTGATTTGCTTGCACAAATTCCTGATTCAAATTAGAAATAGCTTGGCGCATCCTTTCGGCATGATCAATATCTACACAAAATATAATGGTTTTATCATAACGGTTGGTTTTAGTCAGGAATTCTGTCACTCTGCGCGCTACCTGCTGAGTTCGTTCATCAATTACCAGATTCCGGTCATAATCTTTTCTATTATAAATACGATCTGCTACAATAGTACCGGATTTATCTGTTTTCCTTTTTTCCGGACGCCATTCTTCAAGATCGACATTAATGCCAACCTTTAGAACTTTATAAGGCGCCAAAAAGCCGTCGGCAATTCCTTGCTTGAGAGAATAAGTATAGATAGGATCGCCAAAATATTCGATATTTGAAACTTGTCGGGTTTCTTTGGGAGTGGCAGTCAATCCAATATGCGTTGCGGAATTGAAGTATTCCAGAATTTCCCGCCAAGCACCGTTGGCGGCTGCGCTTCCTCTGTGGCATTCATCAACCACGACCAAATCAAAAAAATCTCGGCTGAATTCTTTATAAGCGTCTTTGTCTTCATTATAATTTGTTAAGCCTTGATAAAGCGCCAGATAAATTTCAAATGCTTTATCTATCTGCTTTTTACGAATAACAGTCATCCGTTCTTTAAAATGCTTAAAATCACCGCGTTTGGTTTGATTGATAAGAGCGTTTCGATCAGCTAAAAATAAGATACGTTTTGCTGTTCCGCTTTTCCATAGCCGATGAATGATTTGAAAAGCAGCATACGTCTTACCGGTTCCGGGTGCCATCACTATCAGAATTCTATTTTGCCCTTTTGCTATGGCTTCCACTGTTCGGTTAATAGCGATTTGCTGATAATAACGTGGTTTTCTGCCTGAACCATCAAAGAAATAATCAAAGGATGATATGCGTTCTTGTTCTGGCGTATCGATTTTTTTATATTTCTTATAGCGCAGCCAGAGTTCATCAGGGCTTGGAAAATCATCTAAGGGAAATCCTGTCTCAATCTGCCCTGTATAATTAGATCGGTCATGTTCCAAAAAACCATCGCCATTAGAACTATAAGCGACAGGAATATCCAAAATTTCAGCATAACCCAAACCTTGCTGCATTCCCGCGCCGATTGAGTGACTATTATCTTTCGCTTCATTAACGGCAACAGGAATATTGGGCTTATAATAAAGAATAATATCAGCTTTTTTAGCCTTGCCACGTTTAGTTTTATTGCCTTTTACATAAACCCGCCCAGCTGTAAAATAGACTTCTTCACGGATTTGTCTCTGAATATCCCAACCAGCCTTCTTTAAAGCTGGTATGATACACTTTGTACAAATATCTCTTTCTGATAGTTTTTTCTTGTCTGCCATAGTTGCTTATCTATAATTATTTGTAAAATATATTAAAAAATATCCTGTTAATTTACAAGCATAACGGCCAAGTTCACTGGTGGCTATGAAGCGCAGCGGAATAGCCACCCAGTGCAGCGCCTTGTTGGGCGTGCATCCATTGCATTGACTATCTACTGACACCCACATCACACCCTTTCAAGCAGACCAAGAACTTCATTTATCAACGGGATGAGCTCATCACGCATTAGTTTCTTCGATGGGGCATCGACAATCTCGCCGTGGTGCGGGCCGTTTGTCACGCTACATAGGTCGAACAGCTTGGGTTTCAGGGCAACGTCAAGGAGTCCTGCACCAAAAAGCGTTTCAAGTAGCTTCGCCAAGCCCTTCTTTGCCTTGATATCTTCTGCCAGGGCGCGGTAGTACTTAGTTTTCAGGACGATCTCGAAAATCTTGCGGATATTACCCTGTATCGTGTCCGGTGTTGGCCCGAAGTCCTCATCAACGTACCTCTCCAAGTCTTCGACCATGTGAACGTACTCGCTCTTGCGGTCTTCCTCCAAATCAAACGCCTCAAAACTACTTCCATTCTTCTTGTCTGACCGAACTTGAAGGACGGTGTTGTTCGGTATCTTGTCGAACAGCATCCGAAGAAAATCCTTCTTGTGAGTGAAAACGCAAAGCTGATTCAGCTTCGGCGAAAGATCCAAAAGAACTCTCGCCGTGGCCTCGCGCCGGGTTTGGTCCAGGCTCGAAAGCGGGTCATCAAGGATCACGATTTCCCTGTCCAAGTCCGGCGTTTTTTCTAGCGAGGCGATGAAGAACGCGAAAGCCAACGTGCCCTTGTCCCCTTCGCTCAAGGTATTCTTGAAGCAGGGCGCATCATCCTGACGGAACGTCAACGGAACCTTCTCCTTCAAAATAAGGAAGCCGAAATCGGTGTAGGATTCGTTCGCGCGTGCGTCGGTTTTCCCGGTCAGGTCTGTGATTGTGAAATCCGCTCCAAGGGCCACAATCAACTGATTGATTCGCTTTTGGTAAGTGTCGAATATTGTCTTAGTGTAGACCTCAAGCTCCTTCTGCTTTAAGTCCTTCTTGGCGAAGAGGTCGGAAGCATCCTTCTTTACCGCTGGGTAGTCGGCTACCCACTGCTTCCACCCAGGCTCGAAACGTTTCTCAATCTCGCGCTCCTTCGCCAAGCCGAATGGAATTGACGTCTGACTTGGACAGGTTCGCAACGTAGTCCTTCGCCTTTTTGGTGAATACCGTCACTGCGGCATTGTACGAGTCAGTATCTGCTTTCAGCGATGCAAGTTCTGCTGACAACGCCTCGAACTGCGAAAGCTCGGCATCAGCGTTCGGGTCTTTCTGTTTCTTCTGCAATTCGGTTTGAACCTTGGCCTTTAAGCCAGTAAGCTTGGTCCTGGCGGTCTCTACGAATGCGGACGCATCGGGCAAGGTCTCCGCGCCGATGAATGGCTCCCATTGCTTCAACGTGGCCGTATTAGCGTTGTGCGATGCCACAAGCCCCGTGAGATCGTTTTCGAGATTCCAGTTGGCGAGAGCTTCGGCGTTCTCTTTGAGATTCCTCTGGTATGTACGGAAGGCGTCGTCGAAGAACTACCGGTATGCTCGGAAAAGGTCGGCGGCGTCTTTCAAATCCTGGCCGCAGAATGGGCAATCGGCCTGCACCAGATCAAGTCCCTGCCGGATGAACTCCTGTGCCGCGCCCTTCTGCTTGAAGTTCCGGTCAATGTGTGCAAGGACACGCGACTCCGCTGCTTCGTGCGCGGCGGCAAGTTCTTGACCAGCAAGTATTCTTGCTGCAGACAGGTCAAACGCTGGCGCAGACACTGCACGGGGATAACCCAGAACCCGAACCTGAGTTTCGGATTCTTTGGATTTGATGTCCTGCTCAAGTTTCTGAATACGGCCAACAACGACGGCTTCTTCGGGCGCGGGAATCGCCAGAAAGGCGTCGAGGGTGTGATGAACGAATCCGGCCGCGTTGAATTGTGTACCAAGCTTCTCGAATTGCTGCCGCTTGTTCTTCTCATTGGTTTTCAGCACCGCGAGTTCTTCGGCAAACTTGATACCCTGCGCACCTATGATGATTCTGTGGATGTTCTTGCGGTGCTCGTGTTCGATTTCATGGGATAGGATGTTCGTGTGGATAAAGGGCACATCGAAAATTCGCATCGCGGGATACGTCTTGTCCCACTTTGTTACGTTGAAAACGTGGTTCTCGCCGTCAATAATGATGACAGCCTCGGGCGAGGCAACGGAGCCCAAGGTTCTGCGCGCCCGGATGACTTTCGGCTCATTGTCCCGCATAGACCGGAAGACATCCACAAGCGTTGACTTCCCGTATGCATTAGGGGCGATAACGAACGTGTTCTTGTGCCAGTCCAATCCCTCGCCCTTGGCAGAGTAGTTGTAGAACTTGCCGATGTTCTTCAAACGCTTAATCTTGGTAATCATTTGATCCTATCTGCCCTATTACGCCCAACGCTCCGGTTGAGCGGCCTGAAAAGGCGGCAGGCTTTTCACGTCCGACTCCAACCGGTTGTTAGCCCGCTTTGGGATTGAATATTCATTGCCTATATTACCAGAACGTAACACTTAAAGACCAGCAGGGTCTAGCAGGCAATCCCCTTACTTCCAAAGCACTACACCGGTCGTCAGTCATGGCTCTCAATAAAACCCGCCCTTCACGACTGTGACAGTTTCCCAACAAAAGACTTCATGCTTCATGCTTTATCTGAATAGTCTGGGCACGAGTGCGACAATCGTGATAAGCAAACCAAGTAAGAATATTGGAATCGGTGGGATTCCCACTAAAGCAACCCACCCAGGCGTGAGCCCCTCAGTTATAACGACTCTAACATTTCTATCTTTCCTACCCTTAGAGCATGAATTTGCAGACGGGGATTGGAGAAGATCAGGTGCATTTTTACGGAGATAGTAGTTGTAAATAACCATGTAGGTAATGTACCACAAAATACCGATAATGATGACAATTATTCCAAAATACATACGCTTCTCCCCCCAAGTTGCACTTCAGCAGCAGAACAGCAGAATCTTAAGAAAGCATCACAAACCAAAACAAACGAATTCTGACGGGACGGGCTAACGCACGGGATGAGCTGCAGCGCCGCATCACACAGCACATTCACTATACTGCAGCCAAAACAGCCGCGCCAGAGGCAATCTAAGCTGTCAGCTCCATCCCGATGTTCGGAAAGCCTCATTCCAGATCTTCTTTCTGGTGTCTCTTTGATAACGCCTGTCGGAGAACACGTTCCATTTCTTCAAACTCAGTTCGATCAGTAATTCGGACACCGTCCTGATCCATGCCAAATACCCGACCATTAGTGTATTTGATGAAAGTCTTATACTCCAGGGTAACTTTGTCCAAAGGAGGAGACAAGAGTTGCTGGTAGTCTTTCCAGCCAATCTTCGTAGTAGCTTCAGGGAACAGCCACGCTTTGTTTGCTGACGCGACGAACCTATGTGATCTTTGCTTGATGAGAGCATTAATCTTCCCAACCTGATCATCACTGAGTTTGCGGTCGCGAAGTATGTCCATGAAATTGAACATTGTTGGTCTGTATGGATCGAAATTCTTGCGCAGTTTCTTTCGTTGGGTTTCCGTCTTCTTGTTGAGACTCTCCCTGTTGGTGAGAATGAGCATCTTGTTCATCGACAAAGCAAATAGGGTCTGTGTGCCAATCCAACCTATGTACGGATCGCGAGGATACTTGCAGTATTCTGACATTGGGAAGCAGTCGGGGTTATAAGTTAGCACCGGACTGTCGGAAATTATGAATTTTGTCTTGCTTTCATGGGCTGAAACGACCTCCCATACGCCCTCGATCCATGTTGTGCCCCAGTACCCCGACAACTGACGAATCATCTGTAGGATGCGATTATGAAGAGCGTTTGGCGTGAGTCTGAATGCCTCATCCCGCAAGAAACTAAGTAAGACCCCAATGCCTCTTGGCGTTCTAAAATACTGTGTGCTGAAATATTTCACCAAATCGTCTAAAAACTGATGCAGGTCTGTGTCGGAAAAGTCGCCACTTGCAAGCGTTTCAATTGCCTTCTTGCCAGTACTATCAATTCCACCAAAGAAGACTTCTTCTACAAAGTTCGAACTGAAAGAAAACGACTTCCAGGAATAGAGTCCTTCTTCCGCGAAGCAGTATTTGATCGGACGGTAGTAGATTTTGTTGAGCGAGGACAGTTTCTCTTTGGGATTCAGTTTTCTATCATGCTCCAGATCGAGATACCAGAGTTTTTGTTGACCGTGTGGGAGAAACCTCTTCTGATACCATTTTGGAACGTAGTGATGTAACGGCTGGTTAACATTCATCGAGTGCTAGCTGTGGTTTATAGACGTTTCGCGATCCCATAGTCTGCCGAACATTGAAATGAACCGCCGTGCCGATTTAAAACCATTCTAATGTATAAAGACTTACAGCCTATTTTCAAATAAACTCTCGCGGTCGGGTCCATTGACATGTTAAATTGCCTTCCATTCTGACTTCTTTAATTCGTCCTCTTCGATTTTCACTTCACTAGCTTGTCCGAGTTTACTAGCCGTTGGTTCGATAGTAAGATTTACAACGATGTGGTAAATGCATTTCGATCCGATTTGTACGTAAGTCATTCCATCGCTTTCTGATGCTCCTAAAGCAATTCGTTTGGATGAGGCGTTAAATGTTATAAGGAACCCATAAGGTTCGTTATAATCTTCGCAATACCTCATTAGTTGATTGAAACCGTATTTAAGCTTCTGCAGAATGTCATTTCGGGTGGCGTCTTCTTTCACATACTTCGCGTCTATCAACAGGTAGCGCCCATTTGAGTCACGCAGTACTAAATCAACTTCACCGCCTGCCGACATCGGTTCAACGACAAATTCCACACCTTGTTGCATTATAAAGGCCTGTAGGTCAGCTACTAATGCTCTCTCCCCACTTCGGCGGTATTCGCCATGTGAAGCGATTTGTCGTGTTTTTTCCTGGTTGAACCACTCTGTCAGTTGCTTATATTTCAAAAGCAGCCCAAACACAGCGTTTCGGTCGTCAAGATGTTCGTCAACGTACTCAAAGAATCCATCAACGGCCACATCTTTCAAAACTTCCATTACCTCATCTAGATCGTTGTCCGCGTTTCCAGTGATATACTCTGACAAGCACCGATATTGAAACTGCTGTACACTTCTCTCATTTTTCAGTGCTAACTTTGCTCCATACATAATTGCGTAACACAAAGCAGCGCGTTCATTGATCGTTTTAGGCATATAGTTACCCGGATTATAGGACGTTATATTGCCAGATGTATCCTTGATGATTTTTTCCACCTGTTCGAACGGTTTAGGGAATTCACGCTTTAGAGCACTGGCGATAGGACCTAAGATAAGATGATTCTCAATCCAAGTCAGAATTTGGGCGCAAGCAGGAGAAAATAAATCATTGGGACTTGATTGTGGGATTCGAAAGCGGGAATGCAGTACGTATCGGGTTTTTTGCATTAATGCGTCATTCATATGATTCGCTCCAAATTCTTTAGTGATCGGCTAATTCTCCTAATTGCTCGTAGCATACTCGCATCTTTGTCTTCCAGATGTATGTTCCAATGACAACCACGGCACACGATGAATTCTCTTCTTTTAACATGCCCAATGGTTGTCCATGTATGGAGTCCGCAATGCGGGCACGGAATCTCGATAGATCGACGATCCATGTTAGGGATGTTAACTTCAATGCTAAAAGAAATCATGTTATGTTCTCAATCAAATTTTAACTGATCAAGGCAATTTAATGCCCAGTTGAGCTGTTTGACTGTCCCGAAGGGTTGGCATGTAAATTGCATAAGCAATTTGCATGCCAAAAGTCAAATCTGCTCCAACTGATTGTTATACGGTTTTTATATCACTGATTTTTATATCAGGCTCCTTATTATTCTAGTTTGGATAGTTCATCGGATGTATAAACTGTTTTTGCTTTCCCATTTACCATTGTTTCGTGAACAAATACTAGTTGTCCCTTTTTATGTGTATAAAAATCTGATTTAAGAAGCTTAAAATAACCTTTTCTAAAATGTGGAGAAACCATTTTTCCATTTACTTTCTGCACGGATGCTTCAGAAATTTTTTCTGATAATGTTATTGTTTTCATTTCTTTACTCTCATAATCATCGGGCATATTCGAAGGAACACCATCCAAAATGCAATAAGGAAAACAATTCATGTAAGCTAAAATATTAATAGCAAGTCTAAAGGCAAAGGCATTAAAGAGATCGATTTTGTCTGAAGCTTTATTTAATATTTGATAGTGATCTTCTGGAATTACAGAAAGTGTTTCGCCTTTACAAAAAAGTAGAGTAAGTTTTAAATTTTGATCCAGACCAAGTGAAAACGCAAAACCATCTTTTTCATACGGAATATGAACAGCAAAGTTATAAAAGATATTTTTTTCCGTTTTTTTTGATTTTATTATGACTACTTGTTGTTCTTCACCGTTTACTTTTAAAAACTGTTTGATTCCCTGTAAATCTGATAATTTTGTATTTCCTAAAAAAGTTTTCAGATGTTTATCAATGAAAAATAGGTGAGTCAGTTCTTTTTTGTAATCTGTATACCATAATTCCGTGCCTAAAATTTCCCTTCTATTTTCTTCAGGCATTAATCTAACTGGGTACATTGAATTTATATCATTTTTAATTTTAATATATAGGGATTCTGAGTCTAATTCTTTTTTTGCATAGTGCCGATGATATTTCTCCCAAAAATATACCAATGTTTTACTATACCATATTTTCTTCGCCATAAATTTCCATCTTATTTGTATTCATCTTCAGAAAATTAATATTCAACAAATTCTGATACCGCCTTCGGGCGGTCCGTATAACAATCTTTTGAGCTGCTTCGCCGAATTAAAGGGCAGTGACAGTTTACCTGATCATATTCACTGTTACCGGTATCAGGCTCGAAGTCTGCTCCAAAAGGCAGGTTATATTTACATTTTTCAAAATGATAACTCTTTTTGCTCTATTTTTAGCAATCTTTTATATAAGTCTATTTTTTTATCAATCTTATCAATATCTTCTTTATTGAATTCATTTATAATTGTTTTTAAATCTGTAATAGTCTTTATATTACAGAAGGATTTTTTTGTTGTAAGATAAAGAATTATTTTTTTATTAAGTTCTAAAAGATTCAGAACATTATTAAGTGTTCCATTACTTTTTCCATTCCATATCATATAGCCATATGTTGCATCACGAGCCATTTCAAAATCTTTTAAAGTATATGTTCGAAAAGTCTTTTCATTAGTTTCCAGTTTTATCTTATTAATTCCCCAATTTCCTAAATTATTACGGACATTCTCAACGCAATACACAGTAACACTTTTATAATTTTTCTCTAAAAGATATTCTTGTACTAATTTATCGACTCCATTTGCATCACCTACAAGCACATCAAATTTCTTATCTATTATATTATCAATTCTTTTCTTAACTATATCATCTATCTTTCGGACTTTTAATGGTCCGGCAATAAATATTTTTTCCACCTAATAGTTCCTCGTCTTCGTTATTGTTAAAATCATAACTACTAAATTTCTATTTATTTTTTTTAACAAATTTGTTATTACTTTTACAGTAGTTCCAGTCTGATATAAATCATCAATAATTAATACTGCTTTCTTCTTCTTCAACTCTTCTTTATTTTTAATTTGGAACGCATCAAGTAAGATTCCTTCTCGTTTTTCTATTGGGGTATCCTTCATTTGAGGTGTTTTTTTAACTTTTATTATATAATTTGTAGAGAAACTAATATTTATTTTTTTTGCGATTCCATTAGATATTTGAAATACTGGTTGTCTTTCTCTTAAATAATCGGAAGGTAATACTGCTGTAATATCATCAAATTTGGTATCAATTAAATATGATTTTAATAGGAAATCTGATGCAGTTTCTATTATATTAGGCAAAACTTCATAATTATCTTGATATTTTAATTGGTACATAGCATCGCCTATTTCGGTTCTAGTAGTATCAAACATTGGATAACCATATTGATTATTACCTATGAATTCACTACGTAAAACCTGTTTGTCCAGTGAATATCCCCTTTCCCACGGGCCTTGTAACATAATCGGAGCCGTATTAAGAATCACATTATTCCGTCCTTTTGTAAATATAACATTGAGTTAACCTGTAACCGGGCTTGTCCCGGTTATCAGGTTGAACTCGTTGTTAGGCATTCCTTCACTACTATTTATTACATAACTTTCGGCTATTTATTAATTACTTGAATATAATTGAGAATCAATATCTCCGATATTAAACTCTACGATTTTCCCGTTGAGTTTTTTTAGTCCAAGCTCGTTAATTTTACCAATAGC
>SDBV01004944.1_pt1 | contig 18944 bp, 16 predicted proteins | sample 2277081 | NCBI WGS metagenome assembly SDBV01 (sample SAMN10402039, study PRJNA504765) | marine sediment metagenome | isolation source: marine sediment core GS10_PC15, 223 cmbsf | place: Arctic Ocean: Southern Knipovich Ridge | collected 2010
AAAACCTTAGCCAGGTTTGGTAAAATAGATATCCTCGTCAATAACGCCGGGGCTAGCGGGATTATGGGCGGCGAGAGAGAAATAAAGGATTTTGCCGATGAAGTTTGGCATACTACGCTAGCAGTGAATCTAACCGGGACATTCTTCTGCTGCCGAGCAGTAGCCAGGGAGATGGTCACCAGAGGTGAAGGGGGCAAGATAATCAATATTTCGTCAATTCACGGGAAGATAGGAAAACGAGGACAAGGCGCCTACACCGCTTCGAAGTTCGGTGTGATTGGGCTAACTCAAGTTCTGGCACACTATCAGATGTCCTATTTTCCTTCGTCTTATCCATAATTATTCTCTTTCGGACTAGCTTGTAGATTTGAATTTTTGGATAGCTTTGCGAAAACCATCCAAGGAACCTTCCAGTGTCCGGTCATGGACACAGTACGATATTCGAATATGCCCCGGTGCCCCGAAGCCATGACCAGGTACTGCCAGTACTCGCCACTGCTGTAGCTCCCTCACGAAAGTGACATCATCCTCTAGTGGGGATTTCGGGAACATATAGAAAGCTCCCTGGGGCTTTATCACCGAATAGCCCATCTCAACAAGCTGGTCATATAAGAAATCTCTTTTTCTCTGATATTCGGCTACGGAGACGGTCACCGCCTGGAGGTGGCGTACTATATGTTGCATCAGCGCTGAGGCATTGACATATCCCAGCGTTCGGTTGCAGTAGATAAGACCGTCGATTAACTCTTGGCGCTGGCTACAGTCCGGGTGCACTGCAATATAACCGATGCGTTCACCGGGTAGCGCCAGGTCCTTGGAGTGAGAAGTGGCGATGATACTCTGCGAGTGATGAGACAAAGGTGAGGAATATTTTAAGCCATCGTAGATAATCTTGCGGTAAGCCTCATCGCTGATGAGCAAAATCTGTGTCCCGTATTGAGCCTCCTTTTTGTTGAGCAGCTCGCCAAGTTGATGCAAAAAGCCCTCACTATAGACAACACCAGAGGGATTGTTGGGGGAGTTTACGATTACCGCTTTCGTTTTAGCCCCAATAGCAGCTTCGAGAACATGGAGCTTGGGTATGAACTGCTCATCGGTTGGCAGAATCCTAGCCACCCCATAGTGGTTATTGATGTAGTGGACATACTCGGCAAAATAAGGTGCGAAGACAATGACCTCGTCCCCCTGATTGAGTATTGTCTTCAGCATTACATTTAAGGCTCCGGCAGCGCCGCAGGTCATGACAATATCGTTCATAGTGAATTTTATACTTGTCTCCAGTGAGAGCTGCGCTGCTACTGCCGCCCGTGTCTCCGCATAACCAGCGTTTGCCATGTATCGATGCATCCCCGGTAAGGGATTCTCTGCCAGCCTCCTCAGCTCCTGATAGAATTGGGCGGGGGGTTCCATCACCGGGTTACCCAGAGAAAGGTCAAACACGTTCTCCTCGCCGTACTTCTGTTTAAGGCTGGCTCCCTCCTCAAACATCCGCCTGATCCATGAACCCTGCGCCATACCATTCTTAACTCTCTTAGCTATGGACATTTTGGATTTCCTTTCTGCCCGCATCGAAGGCAGCAATATTGATTTGCCGTATGTTTGATGGCAGGCGCCTCGAGATACTATTTTTCCAAATATTAACCTTAAGCGGAAGGAGAAGTGAGGCGCATCCCAACATAAACATATTCAGTGTTCTAATGTTGTCCAATTCTCTGGCACGGCTGGTGCCATTGACGAAATAAATACGCTCTGACCGTTGCCTCAGGAGATTAGTTATCTCCTCATCACTGGGGTAGCGTTCACTGCCTAAATTGACCGGCAGTGGCGGCAGTGCATGGTTGTTGACAATGACGATAGTCCCAGGCTGGAGGAAATGGCCCCATCTAGCCGCCTCCAACTTCTCAAAGGCGACCAGTATGTCTACCTCACCCTCTTTGATCAGGGGCCAGACCTTCTGCCCAATTCGCACATGACTTACCACGCTGCCCCCTCGTTGTGCCATACCCAGAGTATCCGTTTTCTTAACGTCGTAGCCGGCGGCTAAAGCCGCCTCACCCATTATGTCACTGGCTAGAATAATACCCTGACCACCTACCCCAGTAACAAGCAGGTCAAACTTTTTCATAGCTATGTCATCGCCTCGATATTAGATTACGGAGCTATCGCCTGTCGCGGATAATTTTGTTGACAGATAGTGCCGGCGTCGCCAACACACAGAGCGGTGTCAATATAGACCTGTTCATCTTCACTTTGAATGGCCGGGCACCCGGTCAGGAGACAAATACCACACTGGTTGCATTTCTCGACATCGATGGCTCTGGGCTCAGAGCGTCTCGGCACATGCACTGAGCAGGCGCCACGGACTATGATAACGGAAAGCTCAGGACTATTCAGGGAGGCTCTTACTACAGTCCTGAGGCCCTTTATATTGAAGGCATCAACCACCTTCATATCACTCACCCCGATGCCCCGAACCAGCTTTTCTAGCTCCACGGCTTTGGTTTCTTTTCCCTGTGCCGAAATACCGGTGCCAGGGTGGTCCTGGTGTCCTGTCATAGCAGTCGTCTGGTTATCAAGGATGATAACCGTTATTTGTCCCTCATTGTAAACTGCATTTACCAACGGGGTTATGCCAGCGTGGAGGAATGTGGAATCACCGATAACGGCTACCACCTTGTCGCTGATACCGGCTTTCTCCATACCCAGGGCCTGACCAATGCTGGCACCCATACAGACGCAGGTATCCATAGCACCTAGAGGAGGATAAGTACCCAGGGTATAGCAGCCAATATCCCCGGTAATGGTTAATTTCGATTCCTTTGATGCTTCGCCTTTAGAGGGCAGCTTAAGGCGCTGCCCCAGACTACTCAGCACAAAGAATATGCCAGTATGGGGACAACCGGGACACAGGAGGGGAGGACGCCTGGGTAGCTTGGGGGCTGTCTCTGTCTGCTGGGGTGAAGTCCCTGTCAGCAACCCGGCAGCGCGGCTTCCATCCTCAATAATACCTGGATTTAATTCACCCAGCCTGGGAATGAACTCCTTGCCGGTAACCTTTATTCCCATAGCTAGGATACTTTCCTGCAGAAACGGGTCGAGTTCCTCGATTACTATCATCCTGTCTACCTGTGCTGCGAAGTGGCGGATCAAATTCTGGGGGAGGGGATAGGTCATACCCGGCTTGAGAAAGGAGGCTTCGGGAAAAACCTCTCTAGCGTACTGGTAAGCGACACCGCTGGTCACCACACCAAGATGACGCTCACCCCACTCTATCTGATTAAAGGGGAAAGTCTCGGCGTAGGTGGCTAGTTTGACCAAGCGTTTCTCGATAAATGGACGTCTGAGTCGGGCATGAGCCGGCAGCATGACATATTTTGCCACATCGTGCGGGAAACCTATCTGCCTCGCTGGCGTAATCCGCCTCCGGTTTGTCTCCACTACCGACTTGGAGTGGGAGATGCGGGTAGTGGAGCGCACCAGCACCGGGGTATCAAATCTTTCACTGCTGTCAAAGGCATACGTCATAAATTCGTAAGCTTCCTGGTTATCACTGGGCTCGAGCATGGGCACCTTAGCCAGTTTAGCGTAGTGACGGTTATCCTGCTCATTCTGGGAGCTGTGTATTCCCGGGTCATCAGCTGTGATTACGACCATCCCGGCGTTGACCCCGGTGGTTGCGACCGCCATAAACGGGTCGCTGGCCGCGTTCAGTCCGACATGCTTCATCGATACCAGTGAGCGAGCCCCAGCGTAGGCTGCCCCTAACGCTACCTCCATGGCTACCTTCTCATTAGTTGACCATTCGGCGTAGATATCATCAAAGCGAGCTATCGACTCGAGTATCTCAGTACTTGGAGTTCCGGGATAGGCAGCAGCCACCCTGACACCAGCGTGGTAGGCTCCCAGGGCCGGAGCCTCATTACCAGATAGTAGTCTAAACATCAGGCACATTATACCAATAACCCACTCACCAGACAAACAATAGAGAAGGAATGGGCTTATGGAGCTTGTTTATTGACCACCTATATTAACGAAAAGATGAGTCAAATCTGCTATAATACCATAAAGACAAGAGGAGGTAAAAATGTCTGTCTATCTTATGCTCACCACGCTAACTGACGAAGGCAGGAAAGTCATTCAAGACGACCCCGAAAGTCTCCGGGATATCAATAAAGAGGTGGAGCATATGGGGGTCAAATCCTAGACCAGTATGCCCTTTTGGGTCAATATGATTTCGTCAATATACTGGAAGCGCCAAGTAATGAAACTGTAGCTAAACTGGCAATAAGACTCAGCGCCAAAGGAACCACCCAGACCCTGACCCTAGCGGCAATCACTCTTGATGACCTCATTGCTGCCCTGAAGAAGAAGGAAACTCCGTGGTAATTCCTTTTATATCTTGGACTTGGCGGCACTAGTCCTCCTGGAGAGGAAGGAAATTTAACTGAAACCGGTATGAATCTACCTCACCCCCTTTATCCTCCCCTTCGGAGAAGAGGGGGAGGGATTAAAAAGAGGTGTTTCACCCCTCTTAAACACCCCACTAAGTCAGGCTTATTAGCATGACAGCGGGTATCTACAGTTTTGAGGATATGCACAGCAGCCTGATAATTATTGGTTCGCATTGTAGTGCTTCTCATTACTGTCAACAAACCATGATGGCAGCACACTTGACACAGCGGAGAGTAGTCTTCTACTATGTTTTGCAGGCAGGTTAAGAGCAATCCACTCTGAGCGTAATGGTGTTGTAACCGAAGAATTGGAGGGATGGATGACCATGAGAGATGTTGTTGTTATTAGTGCCGTGCGCACGCCGGTGGGCAATTACGGTGGCAGCTTAAGAAACGTCCCAGCATATGACCTAGGGGCTCTAGTTCTCAATGAGGTAGTGAAGCGAGCTAAGGTGGACGCAGCCTCAATTGATTGGGTAATTATGGGGCAAAATTATCAGAGTGGCGAGTATGTGAATATTGCTCGCATGTCCTTACTTAAAGCCGGCTGGTCGCCAGAAGTATCGGCTTTTACACTGGACCGGCGGTGCTGCAGCGGCCTCGATGCCATTGGGCTGGCTACCATGATAATTCAGTCGGAAAATGCCGACCTCATAGTGGCTGGTGGAGTCGAGAGCATGAGTACCGCTGAGTTTTATATCCCCGGCGACTATATAAAGTGGGGAGTAGGAGGAACCGGTGATATGCCACGAGGTCATGGTCGCCTCTCAATGTGGGGACTACCATTCTACGACAGGATACAGCGGGCCAGGGTTATGTCTCAGCCTGAGGAGAGATTTGGTATTATGCCAACGATGATGACCTGGGCGGAAACCGCGGCTAAGGAATATGCTATCCCCCGAGAAGAGGTTGACCGATGGGCTCTGCGAAGTCATCAAAGGGCAGTGGCGGCTACTAAGTCAGGAAAGTTCAAAGAAGAGATTGTGCCGGTACCAGTTCCACAACGTAGAGGCGAGCCGATATGGTTTACTCAAGATGAACATCCCCGCCCGGACACAAGCTTGGAGGCGCTTTCCAAACTGAGACCTGTTTTAGGAGGTGTTTGCACGGCTGGCAATTCAGCTGGAGAGAATGACGGCGCTGCCGTTTGCCTAGTAGCGTCAGGAGAAAAAGCACGGGAATTAGGTATAGAACCGATGGCTTATATTAAGGCTTATGTTTCCAGTGGTGCTGACCCTCGCTATACCTGGAAATCGGTGCCGGTGGCAGTCCATAAAGCCTTGCAAAAAGTTGGACTTACCCTTACCCAGATAGACCTTGTTGAGCTACACGAGGCATTCGCAGTTCAGGTATTAGCCAATTTCAAAGAGTTAGGCATAACGGAAAAGGATTTTGATAAGGTAAATGTTAATGGTTCCTGTGTTGCCATTGGGCACCCTCTAGGTTGCACCGGGGCAAGGATTTTGACTACCCTGCTCTACGAAATGAAACGGCGTAATAGCAAATATGGTTTGGAAGCTATTTGTGGTGGCGGCGGGATGGGTGTTTGTGCCATCGTGGAAAGACGGATTTAACTACAAGCATGGAAAAGGACAGTCATTGAAGAGGGGGGTTATGGAAATTAAGAAAGTTGGCGTGGTTGGTTGCGGAACAATGGGCTCAGGGATTGTTCAAGTCTGTGCCCAGTCAGGCTATCAGGTAGTAGTTTCAGAAAAAAATAATGAGCTTTGGGATAGGGGGCTAGCATCAATCAACTCGTTTCTAAGTAAAGGCGTGGCTAAGGGTAAAATATCGCAGCAGGAAAAGGACTCTACCTTGGCTCGCATCAAAGGTACCATTAAGATTCAGGATTTCTCTGACTGTGACTTGGTAATAGAAGCGGCTACCGAGGATATGGATGTGAAGAAGAAGATATTTGCTCAACTGGATAAAATCTGCCCCCAGCACGTCATCCTGGCTACCAATACCTCCAGCTTATCTATTATTGATATGGCTGCAGAAACCAGTCGGCCAGATAAAGTGCTGGGATTGCACTTCATGACCCCGGTACCCCTGATGAGATTACTGGAAGTTGTCAGGACTATTGCTACCAGTGATGAGACCCTAGAAACTGGTAAAGAATTTGGCAAATCCCTGGGGAAGAGCATCATCGTCGCTCCGGATACACCAGGTTTTATTGTCAACCGCCTTCAATACCCTTTTAGGCTTAATGCTATCCGCATGCTAGAGGCCGGCATTGCCACGAAGGAGGATATTGACACAGCGGCCACCCTGGGCTTAAATCACCCTATGGGACCATTGGCTCTGCAAGATTTGGTTGGCCTCGACGTTACCTGCGCTGGGGTAAAATCTGTATATGAGGAAACTAAAGACCCTATTTTTGCCCCCCCTGTCTTGCTGCGAAAAATGATTGCTGCCGGCTGGCTGGGACGCAAGACAGGAAAGGGATTCTATGAGTATGACAAGTAAACATAGCTGACGGAAAAGAAATCGATAGCCAGCGAAGTAACTTAAGCACGACGGTTTTTCCCCTTGTTAATACGGAGGACAAATATAAGGATTGGCATGAGGAATATAAGCGAAAGTTGGTTTCGGCAGAAGAAGCGGTTAAAGTAGTTAAATCAGGAGATAGTGTCAGTTTTGAATTTCCTCGACAGGCCACTTTGTTGACCGCAGCGTTAGCATCACCCCAGAAGGGCTGATTGCTATTGCCCACCCTGATTTTCGCTCTGAACTCAGGAAAGCAGCCCAAAAGCTTTTCTACCTCCAGCGCGACCGAACCCAGCAATTAGTGTATTTTATGTGCACCGCAGCTACACTTAAAGCATTGTCTGAGGCTGATTGCCGGGGCTATTGTCTCCTAACGTTTAATATGATTTGCAACTCGATGGCGACACGAGGCACAGCTAAACTTCTAATCGAGTCAGTCTCGATTTCCCCATAGAAATATAGAGCAGATGAGAGTCACTGCGACTAGCGTAGCACCCACAATGGTGAAACTGGTATAGAAGCCGAACTGGTCAATGAGATAACCCAGTACCGGCGTTATTATACCGGGGCCTCCCCGGCTGCCGAAGTAGTAGATACCAAGTAGCGTCGAGCGGTTGCGCTTCGAGGTATGGCTGATAATGTACGCTTCCGACACCGGCATACGGGTCATCAGGCACGTACCGATGATAAGTAGTACCGCAGAGACACCCCAGCCGTAGGGCACCAGAGCCAGCAGATAAATGACAGGGCCGGCAACCAGGCTTGCCACCAGTATCACTGGCACTCTCCCTAAGCGGTCGGAGAGGTATCCACCCAGAGGCGCTGCCCAGAACCCGGCAGCGTAGACGAGAGCTAACATGGCGGCGGCAACTTCCTCGCCGACGCTGAAGTTGTCGACGATGAACAGCGGCACGAACGCCACTACGGAGTAAATCAAGGTATGGCCGACTATACTTAGAATTAGAAACGCTACCATCCAGCGTAAATGATTTGGAGTAGATGGTGTCTCAATATCACTTTTGGATATCCCGTGTTCGGTTTCCCTGGTGTATCCCCGCCGGCCCAAGAGCACATAAAACACGATTCCAAACACCATAATGGGGACAGATATTACTATGAATGAGCCGCGCCAGCCCAAGGCAGCGGCAATGGCGACGGCGACTAGTGGGGCCACGAAGTGGCTGGCACTGCCGCCTATCTGATGAATGCCCAGTGCCCGGCCTCGGTTCTCTGGCTCAACTGATGCTGAGACCAATGGTGCCGAGGCTGGGTGGTAACCGCCACCAGTCGCTCCCAGCAGCACTAGGAAGATAATCATCATAATATAGGTTGGTGAAAGACCCACTAGGAGTCCGGCCAGTGCCACACCAGCGATGCCTATGGTAATTAGTATGCGGGGACCAATACGGTCAGCTAACCACCCTGCTGGTAGCTGACTAATGCCATATGACAGAGTGAATGCTGAGGCTACCCATCCCGCCTGAGTGTAACCAAGGGCAAATTCGTCGCGGATGAATGGTAAAAGCGGTATCAGCAGCGCCGCCAGCAGATGATGCCCAAAGTGTGCTAGCACAAAGAGAGGTAGCATTCCTAACGAAAACGAACGGAAACTGGATTTCTTGATGGCGGTTTCCTTTCAATGTCACTTGGCAGCTATTAGTTCAGGCACCTAATTAGACCACTATTATAAATCCTTCTGGACTGAATGTCGAATAGGCTAACAAAATGATGTCATGAAATCACTGACCTTTCAGGACATAATAAGCCTCAGGAGATAAGGCAGCCTTTTCCGGACGAATTGTGAGCCCTGAGCGGGTTGAAAAGGAGATGACTCGGGGATTGGTCTCTTTCGCCTTGCTACCGTAGAACAAACAGCGTAGAATAGAGACAAATTTGAGTCTGAGTCTTTTACTAGCTAAGCAGTCGAAAAACGAGAAAAAGGAGGTTAAATGAAGTTATTTGAGCCTGGCAAGATAGGAACCCTCTCCATTAAAAACAGAATAGTAATGGCACCAATGGGTACAATAGGGCTTATGGAAATGGATGGTAGGTTTGCACAACGAGGCATAGAATATTTTGCGACACGGGCCCGGGGTGGTGTCGGACTGATTACAACTGGCTGTGTTCTTGTGGACAATGAAGTCGAACCAAAGGTAGAGGATTATTGGAGCTTCATGCCCAGGATTGACTCTGTCAGGTTTGTAACCGGGCTGAGTGAGCTAGCCGATGCAATTCATGACTACGGAGCAAGGCTTTCTGTGAGCCTGACAGGGGGATACGGACGGGTTATTTCGAGAAAAGTATTCCCATTAGCACGGCAACCCGTAGCACCCTCCCCCGGACCCTGGCTTTGGGATAACTCAGTAACAACCAGGGAACTAACAACTGCCGAGGTCGAAAAAATAGTAAAAGCCTTTGAATTGGCTGCCGAGAGGGCAAGAACAGCCGGGATAGATGCCGTGGAGATACACGGCCATGAAGGATATCTAATCGATCAATTCATGACGGCGCTTTGGAATAAACGAACGGACAAGTACGGCGGAGACCTAGACGGCAGGCTTAGGTTCCCAATAGAAATAATTGAGGCAGTCAAAAGGGGGGCTGGCCATGACTTCCCCGTAATCTTTAGGTACGGCGCTAAGCACTATTTGCCAGGAGGGCGCGATATAGCAGAGTCACAAGAGATTGCCAAACGGCTGGAACAGGTTGGAGCGGATGCTTTACACATCGATGCCGGTGTCTACGAGACGTGGCATTGGGCTCACCCACCAACCTATCAGCCACCAGGTTGCCTGGTTGATATGGCTGAAGCTATCAAAAAGGTTGTCACCATTCCGATTATTGCCGTGGGCAAACTCGGATATCCAGAGCTAGCCGAGAGAGTCTTGGAAGAGGGAAAGGCTGACTTTATCGCCCTGGGTAGACCCTTGCTTGCTGACCCAGAGTGGCCAATAAAGGTAAAAGAGGGCAGGTTGGAAGATATCCGGATGTGTGTCGGAGACCACGATGGCTGTATCGCCAGGATTTTTAGCTACAAATACCTGAGTTGTACTGTAAATCCCACCGCAGGCATGGAGCGAGAACTCGCTATAACACCAGCCGAGAAGGTAAAATCGGTGCTCGTTATTGGAGGAGGGCCAGCCGGCATGGAAGCAGCCAGGGTTGCCGCATTGAGAGGCCATAGGGTTGCCTTGTGGGAGAAGCGCCGCCAGCTGGGCGGAAACTTGTTAGTTGCATCGGTACCCGATTTCAAACGAGACCTCAGAGAGTATATAAAGTACCTGTCAACTCAAATCAAGAAACTGGATGTAGATATCGAGCTAGGAAAGGAGGCCACTCCGGAGCTGGTGCAGAAAATGGCTCCCCAAGTTGTCTTTGTTGCCACCGGCGCCACACCGATTGTCCCGGGAATTAAGGGCATAGACAGGGATACAGTGGTAACTGCCATTAACCTGCTTCTGGGTAAGAGTGAAGCCGGGGAAAGCGTTGTCGTAGCCGGTGGCGGCATAATTGGTTGTGAGGTAGCAGCCTACTTAGGCTCTAGAGGCAAACAGGTAACGTTGGTAGAGATGCTTGAAGATATTATCATTGATATGAGTAGACCCGGCCGGATACAGCTGCTGGAGATGCTGGGCGAGGCTAAGGTGAAAGTCTTAACTAACACCAAACTCCTTGAGATTACAGAAGAAGGTGTTATTATCGAGAGCAACGGCCAGAAGACGATTCTAGAGGCCGACAGTGTAGTCCTAGCCGTGGGTTTGAAGCCTGAGACAGCGCTTTCAGAAGAGCTGCGAGACAGGGTACCTGAACTTTATGCCATCGGTGATTGCGTTGAACCACGCAGGCTAATAAATGCCGTCTGGGAAGCATACCGTACCGCCCGCTTGATCTAGTCCAGGTATCTTAAGCGAAGACAGCGCAAAGGTCTGGACTACTCCTGCCAGCATGTGTTTGATTAATGGATGGGCATAGGGGTTCTCGACCTTTTGTCCCAGGATATAGGTGGTTGGATGCAAGTCTTTCAGCGATTCGTAATATTGCTCGACTGCCTTCAGTGCCATCTCAACGTCTTCTCTTAATCTCCCAGATTGGGGTGAGGTTAACTCAGATTTCATCCTACATCGCAGTATAGCACTTACAAAAACGGGGTGTAAAAATCAGGTGAAGGGCGCAGCGGTTTACCGTACAATCGAAGACAGCACGCTTCTCAAACTACATTCTGAGCAAGGCATGGCCGTTTAGCACCCCAGTGTGATTCCCCTCATCCACTACCACCGCACCATTGACCAGCACATAGTCAATCCCGGCCGGATGTTTTTTCGGCTCAGCAAACGTGGCTTTATCAATGACAGTTTGTGGATTAAATACGACAAGGTCAGCCGCTAAGCCGTCTTTTATCAACCCACGGTCGTTTAAGCCCAGACGCTGTGCCGGCGCTGCCGTCATATGGCGAATGACTTCCTCCAGATTCAGTATACCCAGTTCACGGCTGCAAACTCCCAGATAGCGAGCGAAGGTGCCCCAACCCCGGGGATTAGGTTTCTCACCAATGAGAATACCGTCACTACAAGCCGTGTGGCAGGGATGTTTCATGATTTTCCGCATATCCTCTTCATTACCGGAGAAATTGACGTAGCCCACGTCCAGTTCCTCCTCCAGTATCAAGTCACAGACGAATTCGGCGATTTCCTTGCCGGCTGTATTTGCTCCCTCAACCAGATTTTTCCCCACGTAAATCCTATTCTTCTCTGTAGACACACCGGATAAAACAAGCCTATCCCAAGCTGGGGACGCTGCCCGCATATCGGCACAGACTTTGTCCTTTGTTTTCGGGTCTCTCAGCCTTTCCAGGATAGCATCCGGGCCACCGTCATGAACCCAGCGAGGAAGAAGCATAATCATTACGGTTGCCGAGGCGATGTAAGGATAGGAATCGAAGGTAACATCAAGACCTTTCTCTCGTGCCTCGTCCACTATGGCCAGCATTTCTTTTGACTTGCCCCGGTTTGCCGGCTCGTTAGCCGCATAATGGGAGAAATGTACTTTTACCTTGGTCTTCTCAGCTACCCTGATAACCTCCTTAATTGCTTCAATCAAGCCGAGGTCCTGAGTTCGCGTATGCCATACCGATATACCATTGTGTTCGGCTACAACCTTACAGATCTCGGTTAACTCTTCCGTATTGGAGTAACGGCAGGGGCAGTAATCAAGACCGGTGGAAAACCCAATAGCTCCCTGGCGCATTCCTTGGGCCACCAATTCCTGCATCTTGGCCATCTCTTCGGCGGTGGCCACACGATCGGTAAAGCCCATCGCCTCCAGTCGAAGTGCGTTATGTGGCACGAGGTAGGCTACGTTAATCGCCATTCGGTGAAACCGGGCAAGATATTCACTCACCGAACTCCAGTTCCACGAAATATCCGGGTTACCGTTCAGGGCAGAAAGATAATGGCGCATCATCTGTAGATTGCCCGGGGACAGCGGGGCGTATGACAGCCCATCTAATCCTATAACATCAGTAGTTACTCCCTGCATGACCTTCGGCTCATGTTTCGGATTAGCTAGGAGCATGATGTCCGAGTGTGAATGCATGTCAATAAAACCAGGGCATACTACCCGCCCAGTGGCGTCAATGACCCGGCTAGCCCTCACCTGGTCAAGCTTGCCGATGGCAACGATTCGGTCACCACGGATGCCAATGTCTCCGTAGTACCATGGATTCCCGGAACCATCTATGATACGCCCCTTTTGGATAACAATGTCTAACATCTTCCCATCCTCCGTTTATTCAACTTGCACTAGCCTATAATGTAAAATCGTCCAGTTTCAGCCATAGTCAAAAGATATGCCTCAGCCATTTTCCCATGTATCAACCCACCATTTCTAGGCTGATTTGCTTTACCTTATAGTTATAGCACTTTAAGTTCTTTTCCGACACATTCAAATACATTGAGTGCAAAGTCCAGGTCTTTGCGGCTATGGGCTGCCGAAATCATTACCCTTATTCTGGCCTTGCCCATCGGTACGGTCGGGTAGCCTATTGCCTGAGCGAATATTTTTTCATCGAACAAGCGCTTGGAAAAGCGGCGCGCCAGGCTCGCTTCACCAAGCATGACCGGAGTGATTGGTGTTTCAGAAAGTCCAATGTCAAAGCCTAACGATTTCATTCCCCCCTTAAAGTAGCGAGCATTTTCCCAGAGCTGCTTTATTAGCTCATCTGAGGATTCAAGCAGCCTGACGGCAGCCATGCAGGCGGCGACATCTGGAGGTGTACCCGCCGATGAGAAGAGAAATGGCCTCGCCCGCTGTCTCAAATACTCCGTAAGTTCCTGCTTACCAGCTATATATCCACCAACGACTCCAAAGGCTTTGGACATGGTTCCCATTTCTATGTCAACCCTGCCAACAAGGCCGAAATGGTCGACTATCCCGCGGCCGTGAGCGCCCAATACACCTTCTCCATGTGCGTCATCAACCATAAGTATTGCCTCATGCTCTTCTGCAACCTCCACTATTTCCGGTAGCGGAGCCAGGTCACCGTCCATTGAAAATACCCCGTCGGTGATTATCAGCTTCTTTTTTACTGATTTTCCTTCTTTCTCCAGAGCTTCCCTTAATCCTTTAGCGTCTCGGTGCGGGTATATAAAGCGTTTCGCCTTGGTGAGCCGGCATCCGTCTATGATTGAGGCGTGGTTCAGTTCATCGGTGAATATCGCATCCTCGCCTCCAACGAGTGCGGCTATCGTCCCGAAATTCGCGTTAAGGCCTGACTGAAAGGAGAGTGCATCCTCCACATGCTTGAATCCAGCCAGGGTCTTTTCAAGCTCTAGATGAAGGCTCATGGTGCCGGCTATGGAGCGGACAGCGCCTGGCCCAACGCCGAATTGCTCTAAAGCTTGCTTGGCCGCTTCCTTGAGCTCTGGGTGATTGGCGAGACCAAGGTAATTGTTCGAACATAAATTTAAGACACGCACGCCGTCGACGACGAACCACGCACCCTGTGAAGACTCTATCGTACGTATCTGGTTGTAGAGCCCGCTGTCCTTTAGCTGCTGCAATTCATCCACAATGAAATCAAATTTGCCCCCCATTCGATTACTACCTCCTTAACGTTTAATTTTTTCCAGTATGCAGAAATGACCTAGCGGTCATCATTCCCCCCAAAACTTACCTTTCACCCAACAGCTTGACCTTAAGTTTCTCCAACATATCCTTGACCATAGTGCCAAGATCATACTTGGGCTGCCAATCCCACTCCTCACGGGCTGTGCTGTCATCGATAGACCTTGGCCATGAGTCTGCGATATCCTGCCTGAAGTCAGGTTTGTACTCACACGTGAATTCAGGGATATGTTTCTTAATTTCCGTAGCCAGCTCTCCCGCGGAAAAACTCATGGCTGCCAGGTTAAAATTTGAATGATGTTTAAGCCTGGAGAGGTCGACTTCCATTAGTTCCACAGCGGCTCGAATGCAATCTGGCATGTACATCATCGGAAGGATTGTATCCTCTTTCAAAAAGCAGGTATATCTCTTTTGCTGGATGGCTTCGTAGAATATGGCTACGGCGTAATCTGTGGTGCCACCCCCAGGAGGCGTCTCACTGCTGATGATGCCCGGATAACGGACGCCACGCACATCCACACCAAAGCGTTTGAAGTAATAGTCGCAGAGTAACTCTCCAGAAACCTTGGTGATGCCGTACATGGTCTCCGGGCACAGAATAGTCTCCTGGGGCGTGTTATCACGTGGGGTTTTTGCCCCAAAGACGGCGATTGAACTGGGACAGAAAACCCGGACCAGCTCGTACTGTCTGGCAATCTCAAGGATATTGTAAAGACCGTGCATGTTTGTCTTCCAGCATAGCTCAGGATTCTTCTCGCCCGCAACTGAGAGTATGGTAACCATGTGGTAGATGGTGTCGATGTTATATCTCCTGACAGCGGCTTCAACCGTTTCCTTATTGGTAGCATCGATGAATTCGAATGGGCCTGAATTGAGAAGTCTCTTGCTGGGCTTTGTTTTATGGCCAGCAGCGACAACATTATCACCACCGTACTTCTGGCGAAGTTCAATTACGAGTTCAGAGCCAATCTGGCCGCAGGCACCGGTCACCAGAATTTTTCTCATTTCTCTTGACATTATACACCTCTTGTACTTTGTGAATATTTAAATGCTTACGCGATAACCGTCACGGTCATAATCTAGTCCTCAGTTTATTTGGCTCCCTGGCTGAAAGATATGCCTCAGCAGCGTGAAAGGAGCTACGTACCAGAGGTCCACAAATAACTGAGATAAATCCCATTTCCTCCCCAATGTTTTGGTATTCAGCGAACTCTTCGGGAGGTACATACCGGACAACCCGGTGATGCCCTAGTGATGGCTGTAGATATTGACCTATCGTTAGAATATCACAATTGGCCTGTCTAAGGCCGACCATTACTTCGATGACCTCCTGCCGAGTTTCACCCAATCCTAGCATAAGCCCCGATTTGGTTAAAAATCCATTATTGAGGAGCTTAGCTTGTTTCAATAATTTGAGGGAGTGCTGATAACTCGCCTCAGGGCGGACCTCAGAGTAAAGGCGGGGCACTGTTTCCACATTATGATTAAGGACAGTCGGACAGGCGTCTATCACCGTCTGCAAGGCAGAGAGTGAGTCTTTGAAATCGGGGACTAGGACTTCAACCATGATTTCAGGGTCATATTTATGGAGTGCCTCAATGGTTTGAGCAAAGTAAGAAGCACCGCCATCAGGGAGGTCATCTCTAGTCACTGACGTAATCACGACGTAGTGGAGCCCCAACTTATCTACGGCTACCCCCACATGCTCTGGCTCTTGGGGGTCGGGGGCTTGAGGCATTCCATGCTTCACCGCACAAAAGGTACAATTGCGGGTACAGATATTCCCCAGTATCATGAAGGTGGCTGTGCCTGCCGCAAAGCATTCGGTGCGGTTGGGGCACCGGGCGCTTTCACAGACCGTGTGTAGCTTTAGACCTCGCATGAGCCTACCCATCCTGCTCAGTATGGTCGGGTCAAGTGGGCCCAGTTTTAGCCACTCAGGGCGTCTAGCATATCCAGACATTTTATCCCTCTTTCACGTTTCAATCCAAATGTCTCCGAGAAGGAGCTAAGCCAGTTCCCGATGACGGTTTCAACTTCTACCGTATGCCCCAGTAATTTTGAGAGCGAGGTCATTACTTCGCCTTTGATACCGCAGGGCTTTATATACTCAAAATTTCGTAGATTGGTGTCCACATTTAGAGCGAAGCCGTGCATGGTAATGCCGCGGCTAACATGTATACCTAAAGAGCAAATCTTTTTCCCATCAACCCAGACACCAGGGTACTCGGCAACCCGATGACCTTGGATACCAAAAACAAGCAGCAAGTTGATGATGACCCCCTCTAATTTCCAGATATATTGACGTACACCAAGGCCATTTTCTTTGAGGTTAAGGATGGGATAACCGACAAGTTGCCCTGGACCGTGATAGGTGATGCCACCTCCCCGGTTACTGTGAAAGACGGTTATCCCCTCTTTGGTAAGGGTCTCTTCAGAAACCATTATATCTTCTGTTCCCCTAAACCGTCCGATGGTAAAGACTGGTGGATGCTGGAGAAGCAGTACTACGTCAGGGATTTTACCCTCAGCTCTAGCTTGCACCAGTATTTGTTGGCGCTTCAGAGCGAGCCCATATGGTATCACTCCCAGGTAGTCGGCAACATATATCTTATTGGACATCAACAAATGCTCTACATTCGTCGGAAATGGATTGAGCCCTCTAGCTGTCCCATGGCTGCCTCGTGCACTGCCTCGGACAAGGTGGGATGAGCGTGCATAGTATGGGCAATATCTCCGGCTGATGCCCCCAGTTGTATAGCCAGTGTCCCTTCAGCAATGAGGTCGTCAGCATGTGGCCCCATAATATGCACGCCTAGAACCCGACCATTCTCGGCGTTACAAATCAGCTTAACTATACCCATTGTCTCATCCATGGCGACAGCACGGCCACAGGCAAGAAAGGGGAATTTGCTCACTTTATAAGGAATGCCGCCATCCTTGGCTTCACTCTCGGTAATGCCAACGCTGGCGACTACGGGGTAGGTATAGACAACAGTGGGTACAGCCCGATAGTCTGCCTGACGGTGATGACCAAGAGCATTTTCAACGGCTACCTCTCCTTCATACGATGCCACATGAGCCAGCATGTTTTTACCAAGAACATCGCCGATGGCATAGACTCCAGCAACATTTGTCTCCAGATATTCGTTAACCAAAATGGCTCGGTTGTTCATCTTGATACCGAGCTCTAATAATCCCAGCCCCTCAGTGAAAGGTTGGCGTCCGGTAGCCATAAGAACCATCTGTCCTTCAACCCCCTGCTCACCCTCCGGGGTATTCCAAACCACCTTGAGAGCGGCTCCATGCCGGTTAATAGCCTTGACAGCAGCCCCAATTTTGACTTCAATACCTTGCCTGGATAGGGTTTGGGCAAAACGTCGGCCAATCTCTTCATCAACCGGCTCCAGCCGAAGGGGACGTCTCTTCACAATCGTTACCTTTGTCCCCAGTGCATTAAAAATACTGGCAAACTCAACACCCATATGACTTCCTCCGATGACAACAAGGCTTTCCGGGAGTTCTTCCAGTTCAAGGATATCATCAGTAGTAAGCACTCCCGGCAGGTCAATACCCGGGATAGGAAGTAGCGCCGACTCGGAGCCAGTGGCGATGATAATCTTTCTGGTGGCTATCTCTTCATCATTTACCTTAACCCGGTGTGGTGACAGGAGGCAACCATTACCCCTATAGACACTTATCTTGTTTGATTTCATTAACTGCTCGACGCCGGCCACCAGTTGGCTAACTACGTTGCTTTTGCGAGCCATAATCTTCTGGAAATTTATCTTGATGTTACTAACCTCTATGCCGAAGTCGTTAGCTCGTCTCGTTTCGCGGAGTACCCCCACACTTTTAACCAGTGCCTTGGTAGGAATACAGCCTCGGTTAAGGCAGGTACCACCCAACCTATCCTTCTCAACCACAGCCACCTTCGCCCCCAGGTGAGCGGCGTGGATTGCTGCCACATAGCCACCGGGACCACCACCAATTACCACTATGTCCTTCTCATTCACAACTTTGACTCCTCAGCCAATTTTTTGCTACCAACCAGCCTTTAATCCCCTCCTCTGCTCCTCAGTTAAAGGGGGTAGACCGAAGGGGTTTCGCCCCTTCAAAACTAATCCCTCTCCCTCTCCTTTATAAGGGGGGTGATAAAGGGGGTAAGGTCAATAAACAATCTCTACAGGATTCGAAATGAAATCAGCCTTTTGCCTTTTGCTTACCTATCTCCCAACGCAGGTCTGGCTGTCTGGCGGCTCTGACCTCGTCCAGACGTCTAACCGGTGTGTTATGAGGGGCGGTGTGCAGGATTTCCGGGTTTTCATCCGCCTCCCTGGCTATTTCTTTCATCGCCTCAATGTAACCATCCAGTGTCTCTTTGCTCTCCGTCTCGGTCGGTTCGGTCATGATGGCTTCGTCAACCACCAGAGGGAAATAGACGGTAGGGGGGTGAAAACCATAATCAAGCAGGCGCTTGGCAATATCTAGTGTCTTAACACCCTTTGCCTTTTGCCGCTTTCCGGAAAACACTACTTCGTGCATGCAGGTACGGTCATAGGGCAGGTGATAGTAGGCTTTTAGCTTTTCCTTGAGGTAGTTAGCATTCAAGACAGCATCCTCACTGACCTCCTTTAACCCCTCCGCACCAAGAGAACGTATATAAGCATAAGCCTTAACCATGACACCAAAGTTTCCGCAAGCCGCACCTAGCCTACCTACAGACCTAGCTGGTGAGGTGAATGTGTAGCCTCTATCACTTCTAACCACCAGAGGCGAAGGTAAAAAGTCAGCCAAATTTGATTTAACACAAACCGGGCCTGACCCCGGCCCCCCACCCCCATGGGGCGTGCTGAAGGTCTTGTGCAGATTCAGCTGAAC
>SDBV01004945.1_pt1 | contig 18944 bp, 16 predicted proteins | sample 2277081 | NCBI WGS metagenome assembly SDBV01 (sample SAMN10402039, study PRJNA504765) | marine sediment metagenome | isolation source: marine sediment core GS10_PC15, 223 cmbsf | place: Arctic Ocean: Southern Knipovich Ridge | collected 2010
GAGAGGGTAAGAAGCTGATGGTTTTTTGACCGTATTGTATCCAGAGCTTCTTCTTTCCCTATCGCGATATCATCGGTCCAGAGGATTGCTGGAGTTTGAACCTCCATATTATCATCAACATTCAATAGATTGATAAACATTACATCAAGAACATTTTGTTTATCTATCAACAATGCCAATCGATTTTCGAGATCACCAATTTCCATTTCAATTCTGTATTCATCAACTGCCGATACTTTACCCGCCTCCACCTTGATGTTAGCTAGCTTTTGAAATATTCCCAGGATATCGAGATTTTCTCTCATAATCTCAATAGCTCTCACATTGAAATAGATATTGAAATAGGTCGATCTTACCTCGTTAAATAATCTTGATTTTGATTCTAGAAACACTTCATACTTAGCTTTAGCTGCTTGATTAGCAACATTCTCTTTTGTTTGCAGAGTCCCAAACCAAGGAAACATCTGAGAGGCCGAAAATTTGAACCTCTGAGGACCAACCCTGGTTTCTACCGGACTAATGAAGTAGGCAAAAGCAACTTGAGGGTCAGGTAAAGCATTTACCTGGGGTGCTACCTCTAATGCAGCCATGTATTCATTGAACTTCGCTCTTAGTCCAGGATTATTCTCTGCAGCGATAAGCAAGTAGTTTTCTAATTTTTGTTGTGCTGAGACCATGAAAGATATCAGCAACAAAAGCAATCCAATTATATATTTGTATCTCTTCATGATTCTATGCTTTGAGTTTTTTCAATTCGCGTTTAATTCTGCCCTCCTGCCACATACTGTAAAGCACAGGAACCATAAACATGGTCAAAACCTCGATTGTCATTCCTCCGAACAGTGGTAAAGCCATAGGTACCATAATATCTGAACCTTTTCCGGTAGAAGTAAGAACAGGTAATAATGCTATTATTGTTGTGGCAGTAGTCATCATAGCAGGCCGTACTCTTTTTGATCCGGCCTCCAGAATAACCGCACGTAGTTCTGTTACGGATTTCGGCTTATTCTTTTCCATTAACTGTTTAATGTATGTACTGATTAGTACCCCATCATCTGTGGCTACACCAAACAAAGCAATAAACCCAACCCATACTGCCACACTCAGGTTTATTGTATGTACCTGAAACAAATCTCTTAAACCGATCCCCGCCATGCTGCCATTTAGAAACCAAGGTTGACTGTACAGCCAGAGCATAATAAATCCGCCCGATATGGCAACAATAATACCTGTAAAGATCAGAGAAGTGGAAGCGACCGACTTGAATTGGAAATAGAGGATGAGGAAGATCAGGATAAGTGAAATGGGTACAACGATCAGAAGGCGTTTGGCAGCCCGGGTCTGGTTTTCATAATTCCCCGTAAATACATAACTTACTCCTGCAGGCAACGCGAAATCGCCTGATTCCAACAGTCCGTTAAAATAGTCCTGGGCATTTTCAACCACATCCACTTCGGCATATCCCTCTTTTTTATCAAAGATCACATATCCGACCAGGAAGGTGTTTTCACTTTTGATTAGTTGCGGTCCACGCACATAATTCATGGTGATCAACTCTCCCAGTGGTATCTGAGCTCCTGAAGGGGTTGGAACGAGTATCTTTTTCAAATCTTCAGGATTATCCCTAAACTCACGTGCATACCGCATACGAACAGGGAACCGCTCTCTACCTTCCACGGTAGTTGTAAGTTTCATACCGCCTACCGCACTACTTATGACGTTTTGAAGATGTTTAACAGTCAGACCATAACGTGCTATAGCATCTCTGTCTATCTCCATTTCAAGATAGGGTTTCCCTACTACCCGGTCGGCAAATACTGACATGGTTGAGACTCCTTCCACCTGCTTTAGGAGTTGTTCAATTTCAAGCCCTACTTTTTCGATGGTCTCCAGATCAGGCCCGAACACCTTAATTCCCATAGGTGCACGCATTCCTGTTTGAAGCATTATCAGTCTAGTTGCTATGGGTTGCAGTTTTGGTGCTGAAGTTAAACCTGGTACCGAGGCCTGTCGAATGATCTCCTCCCAAATGTCATTCGGGGAAGTAATCTCATCTCGCCATTGGCGGAAGTATACACCTTTCTTATCCTCAATTAGATTCTCTTTTTCAATAATGCGGAAATCCTCTTTACCAGGATTATATTTGCTTCCATCGTTCAGTTCAAATGCTCCTTCTTTATCCACTTTGAAACGGATACGGTGTCCCTTTTCATTAAGGATGTATTCAGATCTGTAATTTATCAGGTTCTCGTACATGGATGTTGGGGCCGGGTCGAGGGCAGAATTTACACGTCCCCATTTCCCCACTACACTTTCAACTTCAGGAATTGCATTGACTCTTTTATCCAATATCTTGATCACTTCCAGGTTCTCCTGAATACCTGAGTGAGGCATGGTAGTGGGCATGAGTAGAAAAGAACCCTCATCCAGTGATGGCATAAACTCTTTGCCCAATCCAGGAATGGAAGCATCAAGGCTATGATAAACACTTGATTTCTTTACAAAATCCGGCATAAATCCAAAAATGCTGCCGAATCCTTGCCATGCGGTTATCCCAAACAAAACAATGAAAATTGGAGTGATCAGGAATTTCCATTTATTGTTCAGCGCCCATTTCAGAATCCTCGGATAGAAGGCAACTACCATGGAGAGTGCACCCAACACGACCACCACAATGGCAATGACAAACAGGAAATTAACAAGCAGTGAGTTCTGCGCACCAAGGGGCATCCATGCCTTTGAAAGGAAGAAAACGATAATTACTCCGGTAATGGCAATGTTGATCACATTCACCCATGTTTTTTTTGTTTCGGGCCACTTATCGCCAAAATAGCCGTTCAGTCCATAAAGCGTAAGTGCAAGCGCCACATAATATCCTGTGGCAATTGAGAGTCCCAGACCGGCTATAATGAGCACCAGATTCCGGATCTTCTTGTACCTGTTCCTGTCAAAACGAATGGAGAAAACCATATGGGCCAGGGTAGGAATGATAACCAGACCAATAAGTAATGCAGCCAGCATGGTAAAGGTTTTTGTAAAGGCAAGCGGTTTAAATAATTTGCCCTCGGCGGCCTCCATGGCAAAAACCGGAAGGAAGCTCACAATAGTTGTGGTCAGCGCAGTGATAACCGCCCCTGCCACTTCCACGGTAGCTTCGTAAATTATATTCAGCAATTTCTTTCCACGAGCCGCTATATTATCCGGCATCTCCAAATGCCGGACGATGTTTTCGGTAAAAACCACCCCCACATCTACCATTACTCCAATGGAAATGGCAATTCCTGAAAGCGCTACAATATTTGCATCCACTCCGAATTGCCGCATAGCGATAAAGGCAATCAGTACGCCCAGTGGCAACAGGCTGGAAATAAGGAACGAAGCCCTCAGGTTAAGCATGAGTACGATAACTACAAGGATACTGATCAGCAACTCCAGTGAAATGGCTTCCTCCAGTGTACCCAGTGTTTCCTTGATCAATCCTGTTCGGTCGTAAAATGGCACGATGGTTACCCTTGATTCGGTACCATCAGCCAATATTTTGGATGGCAGGCCTGGTGCAATTTCATCGATCTTGGCCTTAACATTGTCGATGGTGTGTAAGGGATTGGCACCGTAGCGGGCAACTACTACTCCTCCCACAGCTTCTGATCCGCCTTTATCCAAACCCCCTCTTCGGGTTGCCGGGCCATAATTTACTCTGGCTACGTCTTTCAGACGAATAGGAACATTATTGTTGACAGCAACCACACTTTTTTCCAGGTCCTCAAGGTTGGTGATATAACCAAGGGCGCGAACGAGGTACTCTACACGGTTAAATTCGATGGTGCGTGCACCCACATCCAGGTTGCTGTTTTTAATCGCCGCCATGATCTGTGATATATTAACTCCGTGGGCCTTCATGGCATTGGGGTCAATATCCACCTGGTACTCCTTTACAAAACCACCAATGGAGGCTACTTCGGAAACTCCTTCCGCTGCTGTTAAAGCGTAACGCACTTGAAAATCCTGAATAGTCCGTAGCTCATGGGGATCCCAACCACCTGCCGGTTTTCCGTTTTTATCCCTTCCTTCAAGCGTGTACCAGTAGATTTGTCCCAGGGCGGTCGCATCAGGACCCAGGGCCGGGTTTACGTCCTCGGGTAAGGTTCCTGCTGGAAGGGAATTCAATTTTTCGAGTATCCGGGTTCTACTCCAATAGAATTCCACATCATCCTCGAAGATGAGATAGATGCTAGATATTCCAAAAATAGAATTGCTTCGAATAGTCTTAATTCCTGGAATGCCCAAAAGGGAGGTGGTCAATGGATACGAAATCTGATCTTCAATATCCTGGGGAGATCGACCGGGCCATTCAGTATATACAATTTGCTGGTTTTCCCCGATGTCAGGTATAGCATCAACCGGAACGGGATCCCTTGGAAATATGCCAGTATTCCAATCAAAAGGCGCTGTTACAACTCCCCAACCGATAAATATCAGAAGCAATAGAATTGTCACTAACCTGTTCTCAAGAAAGTATCGAATGAATTTTTTAAGCATTATTCAGTATTTTATAATATGACATTTTACTTGTTGTAATAGCAATTACAATAATCATCAAGCACCACAATAGTATCCTAATGCAGTGTTCAACAGTAAAATATCAAATCATAAAATGTAAACCTGAATCCTCGAGAGCACCTGTTTTATTGTAGGCGGAGGTGGCTCAATAAAGGATGAAATTGGGAAGATCTTTGCTGAAAGTTCTGCTATATAAGAATTAGAATAATCCAGAATAAGTGAAACTAATAGCTTGGATTCGAATAGAAATGAGGAGGAGGCAAAATCGTTCTCGACACGAAAGGTTTCTGCTTCGTCATGGCAGCATCCATTTGGTATATCACAGCAGGAGTCAGGATCATTAATCACACTAATGGATTTCAGATTCTCCCCACAATAATGTGCAGATATAGTAAGTCCAATTGTTGAGATCAACAACAGGAGAGAAAGCACTATATGACTTGTTTTTTTTAACATTGTTCTCGCGAACCTAATCAGCAACAAAAGTAACATCAATATCTATTATCCTTGTATATTATTGTGGAAATGATGTGCACAATTCCATAATTCTATGGTAACTATCTAATTCACTGCCAGAACTGTGTTTGTTATTTCGATCAGCATATCCCCGGTTGGCCTTCTATCCAGTATGAATCCTTCTACATACTGTTGATCCAATTGCATTGAAATATTCAACAAACAAGCGATGCTGGCATTGGAATATAGATGACTGAGACCTCCAGTGGCGTGTATTTCTAACTCTTGGCCTGATTCGGTGCTTAGCCTTCCTTCAATACCGAATATTTGATTTGGATGACTATCAGTTTTTATATATTCAATCCCTAATTTCCCGTAAAACTGAACCTGTTCAGGAATGAAATGTTGCAATTCAACAATATTATTTGTCCTAATGCTATTCTTTTTCAAAGTAAATCTAATTTCTGCTGTCTCATAATTCAATTGTACATCAAGCTCACTAGAAACAAATGTCACTGGCTCATTATTGACCTCTGTGGAGAGAACAATTGTTCCGCGCAAGGTCCTATAGTTATCTTGGGCAAAGATCTTCCAAGTGGGAATCACTATCGACGATAAAGTGACTACCAAAACAAAACACCACCTCATATTTCCTATTCCATCTTGCATATCCCTTTAGTTTCCTAGTTTGAGAGTGATTAAGTTTTAGTTAATTACCTAATGTTCATGAGAACTATGATCATGTTCATGAGATTCATTATTCTCTCCGGAGTTGAGATTTTCTAAAGAATCATTGCCACTTTCTTTCTCATGATGGTCAGCTGTTCCATCTTCATGCTGGTGATTATGATCTTCTCCAGAAATAACTTTCTCCATAGGAATCACTCCCGCACCTTCCTTATATACCATTTTCCCTCCAAGGTGTGCGCCATACCCAAGAAGACCAGATGAAAGAACCAGAATAATAACTATGCTCGCGAACTCAGGGAGCCTCATTTTTGATTTACGGAGAATCATCCATATCAACAGCATGAGACTTATAACAGAAATGACATAACCAATGAGTTCATGGATTTCCAGAATCTTATGGATTGCATCATTATGAGCCAGGTTTTTTTCTTCTTTCAAACCAGTTATGATAGCTATGATGGCACCAGCAATTCCAATAGCAAGGTTCCATATCAGAAGCTCCATGAACTGTCTTCTTTTGCTGCTATAGACCAGTGCTAGGATTCCAAATACTGCAGCAGTGATTAGGAGAGCAACAGGGAAATGAACGATTCTTGGATGTATTGGTATCATATTTTCGATTTTATTGAATTTCCGTGTGATTAAATTTATTTATAAGAGCATTATGAGCATCATAGCACCGGCTGCTGCTCCCCAGAATCCCCAAGTAACTACATTATTATTAGTAGTCCTTTGATTCTCTGATGGCTGGGGGAGAATGTATTTTTCAGGAGTCACCTTAAATTTTTCCATACATTCATTTGAAGAAAAATAATAATTCTTCCCCTCAACCTGCCAGATTAAGTCTTCTTGGGGAGTTTCTATTATTTGACCGCATACCGGGTCAATGATTTCGATTGAACTGTTCGCATTTTCATAACCAACAAAGGGTCCTACCTGAACAGGTTGAAATGTCTTACAAGAACTCAATAAAATGGCCATTCCAAATAATACGAGTCCAAAATCTCTTAACTTTTTTATCGTCTTTTTCATGATTTCAAGATTTTGAGGTATAAAAGTGGCTCCCACTAACTGCTTGGATTTGTGGGAGTCCATTTACCAAATCCCTATTTGTTGGATGTATCGATTATAATTGGTAATCCATCCTTTCCAATGGGAACAAAATAGAAGGTAGAGTTTGGACTTTCGGATAGCTTATTCTGCACCTCCAAAGCTTTAAACTGCAAATATTGCTGTGTCAGACCTTGATCAATTATTTGTTGTGCATCTCTTTGTCCACGGGCATTAATTCGTTGAATTTCAGCATCCTTTTCCGCAATCTCAATTTCATATGTTTTTTGTTCAACTTGTTGTTGTGTGGCTAACTTCTGGTCAGTTGCCCTAGTCACTACAGGTGAGTACATGATGTGATCAAGGGTAACTTTATCCAGCTCAATATGTTTACCTTCCAGCCTGCTCTTTAGTTCCTCCGTAATCCTTTGTTCAATTTCAGGACTTTTTATAGACAGCATATTATATTGGTATTCAGCCATAATGCTTCGGGAAACGCTGAAGAATTCTGGTTTCACAATACTGTTGTAATAATCATCACCAATCTCCAAAGCCAAATATGGCAGATCCTGTGGTATTGGTCTCAGAATTACAGAAAGCGTGATAGTCGTATGCAGTTCATCAGAAGATAGGATTGAAACGTTCTCCTGATAACTATTCAGTTGAATATTATATTTAATCATTCTGTTCCAGGGAGATTTCCATGAAAATCCGTCCTCATAGACTTTTTCCACCTTTATTCCATCCCCAAGTGGTCGGTATAAGACACCATTGAATCCTGGTTTAATTACGGAACATTGAGAGAATATGAATACCATTCCTGCAAGCAGGATCATTATTGAAAAATTCCTTTTTAAAGTTTCCATTTCTTTTACTTTAGTTGTTCTTACACATTCTATTACATATAGGACACCAACTATTACGAATTTTTATGCTAAAGGGAGTAGCATTCCATCTGTGACCCTCAGCACATTGCCATTGAAGCTTGGTTTTCGAATTTATATATGTCTTTGAAAGACATTCTCCACCTCTACTTCTTGCAATCTCGCCCATTTCACTTATGGTTAAGATGTGGTTTCCAGCACACACCGGACACCAACTTTTTGCATATAGGATACTGGTTGCGGAAGCCCTCCATTGATGCCCATCAGCACACTGCCAGAGAAGTTTTTGGTTCTGATTTTCAATATTAATTGAGAAGCAAAAACCTCTGTGATTATGCACGAGAGATTGTATCTTTTCCAGGTAACCTTCATATTGAGAGTTACCTTCATAAGAGTGTTTAAAATAGATTGATTTATTTGTCTCAGACATCATCATTTTGTTATTGTTTTTTCAACCTGATTATTGAGCTTATTCTATTTGAAACCTAAAACAGGGGGATAATATCCCTCCCGTCTTAGGTTTCTCCTAACCCCAACCTACTAATCATCAAATTTTAAAAGAAGACCAGGTTTAATAGAGTGGGCGATAGCAGCATTATCAAATACTCCTATACCAAAAACCTGGTCTTCAAGACTACCGAAATCAATATCTTGCTTATCTCCATTTTCTCCTTCCGGTGAGTCAACAGTAAGTTTTCTTTTGAATTCGAGGATCCAACCTTCACCAGTAAAACTGGCACGGGATGTTATATCACCTCGGCTTCCAGATAGTTTCGCTGTATAGATACTGGGTATGCCGAATATCCCAACATCAGCTCCTTCCCGCTGATATTTCATCTCTGTGTTTGGATTTATACTTCCTCCTCCCTCAATAGACAATATCCCTTCAGCATCAACTGCGATGATTTGTTTTGCTACGACATTGTCTATTTCCTCCTGTGTGATCCAGAAATAGGCACCTCTTTCAGGGATATAATAAAGCGGCACTTCAACTTCTTCCGAGGTACCAGTTATTGTTAGGTTCTGCTTATTGTTGGAATATCCTCCAGATGATTTATCATCACTGTGTCGACCATTCCCTCCACCTTCAACGAAAGACTGATATTGATCATCAAATTGCCCATTGGGTTCAGTCCTGACACTTTTCCAGTGCCACATATCCACAAACTCTCCTTCGCGAGTATAGTGTCTTACCTTTTGCTCTTCCTGAACAGAATGACAGGATGCATAACACGAAGCAGTATTCCAACCTGTGACCGAATTGTCGATATTATACAACATGGCAAATTTATCCTCATAAAATGGTTCTCTTATTTTGTTGCCATCCTGGTCAAACTGAGGATACCGGCTCTCCTGCTTCCACCTTTTCTCTGATGGATCGAAATACCAAGTTTCACGGCTTGCGTCTTGCTTTGAATCCTTCCATTCTGCTAAGAAATACACATATGTATCGTCATACATAGATCGAATTTGAACTTCAGTCCCATCTCCTACATACCCCCTGAAGTTTTCAAAATCCACTAAAGGGACAACCGTCTCCGTTAATAGGATTTGAGATTCATCCCAGACTCCATCGATGCTCCCATCGATTAATGGTGGTGTTTCAGACACACGATTAGATAATAATTCAGTTGTACTTGTCCCTGGGTCCTTTGGATCATTGTTATTTTCCTGACAACTGGCTACAATAAGTAATATTATAATTGCTATTGATATATTTGATAAGATTTTAAGCCGTTTCATGATTTATGATTTATTAGTGAATAGAACTGTTCTAATGCATAAGCGTATTCTAAAAGAAATCAGTGAATCTCAACAGAACTTGTTACCAAGGTATGGGCAATAAGAATCCAACTGAATTCAATAGAAAACAGCAGTCCCGCACTTCATATCAACTGGATATCAAGTATGCGGGAATTCGCTAAATCATAAAATGTAAACTTGGATATTGGAAAGTAATTCTTGAATATTTGGAGGTAATGGACCCTCGAAATGGGATATTAAATTCGCATTAGTAGAAAGCTCTTCTTCAATGATGACAAGAGGTCTTGAAGTGAGAATTGCTAACTGGCAGAAATCAGAATTACCTTTTGAGGATTCAAATTCACTATCGAGACGCAAAGTATTGGCTTCATGGTCACAGCATTCAGAATCTTTATCGCAACAAGAAGATGCTGCTGATTGATTTGCCATGGCTCGCATTAATTCGCCACAATAATGATGGCTAATAGTCAGTCCTGTGGTTGCCACCAGCAGCAGGATACTTATTGCTATATGACTAATTCTTTTTAGCATGTTGACTATTTATCATAGTACAATTTTAAATCAATTTTGCATAGCTGACGTACAGAATTATGGATAAAATGTGCATAATTTCAATTATGTAAAAAGACTGATCCAATAAATCCTTAGATCAGTCTTTTTACAAAACTCAAAGTGAGCTTAAAAAATCGTCATGCATGATGTGAGATTATATTCTTGTCCCAATGAAATGATAATCTCCGTTTCCAGCCTTAATGGTATAATCGAATGTATGGTCTGTCATGTTGAACCCTCCAAAATGCTCGTCGCCTTCGCTGTGCTCACTATCCATATGGTCCATCCACTCTGTGTTTCTGTTGTTATGATCACCCATCATACCACCTGAGTGATTATTATTCTTGTGGCCTCCACCCATCATATGGCCATACATTCCTTCAAAAGCTTCACCATCTAAACATACCATTAGCATGTTATCATGCTCATACCCGTTGAGGATAAATGTTGTATCCATTTCCTCACCAAAGCAATGTACCTCTATTTGCCCATCACCCAAATCGCTTATCTCAGCTGTGGCTTCTGATGCCCCATTGCTGGCAATAGGACTGGATTTAAGACTACTTTCATAGGTCAGTGATCCTCTATAGGTTCCTTCGAAAGTTGAATCTGACAGGTCAGCCGATTCTTCACAACTGCTAAGGCCGATTAACGCGGCTACACTCATCATTACTAATACTCTGGCGTTTTTCATCTTTTAATTTTTAGATATTACAAATGCTACTTTTTATTCAGTTAATTTTCTACTTTGCTTATATACCAGGTAAGTAATGAATTACCCTACCTTACATTTCAAAAAAAATAAAACCGGCTCTTATAAGGCAGTAGGTGAGGCGAATAAAAAGAGCTAGAATCTCACGTTAAGAAATAGAGCCGGAGTAAAAGGAAGTGCTTCTGAATAGATACTAACGGAATTGCTATCCTCGACAGGAATTTGCGTAACGTTTGTAAATTTAATGTTTTCGCGATTGAATAAGTTTAAAATTGAGATTCCCGCCTCAATTCTTACACTTTTTAATGCAAAACGATAGGTTGCAGCAATGTCTGCCCTTTTATAAGGATATCTGTCCACAGGGTCAACTGAATTGGGTGGATATCCTAAAAATCCAGACCCGTATACGTAATTGGCTGAGATGAAAAATGGAGAAAGGTTGAATATCCCGGAAAATTTAATTTCGTGGCGCTGATCCTGCAGCGAACTCTGGTACTCTGAATCAGTGAAATAAGGAAACCATTCCAGAGATTGGGAGATTGTGTATGAGAGCCATAGCGAGTGACCTTTGTAATTCTGTTTCACATAAAAATCAATCCCTTTTGTCTTGCCCCTTCCTTCATAGGGTGAATTTTGACCATCATTTTGTAGAATGCGCGTAATCCCCTTAGTTATTTTATAAAAACTTTCGATGCTAAAACTAAAACCATTATTCCGGTAAATTCCTCCAATAACCAGGTGCTGGGAGTAAAGCACCGGGAATTGATCGCCATCACTCACCATCCATAAGTATCGATAATTCTCATACTCATCTACAACTGAACTTAGATTAATAAACTGGTTATAAAGGCCCCAGGATCCATTGAGCTTAAAATGGGAAGATGGCTTTATTGATATTTTAAAACGGGGTTGTAAATAGAATTTTTGAATGTTAATGGAATAATCTGCACGCAGGCCCACTGTAAAATTCATCATGCTATTAAGAAAAATCCGATCCTGGAGATAGGACATTAGCTGTGTGCCTTGTTCATTTTCATCAACCTGGTTGATGTTGTTAGAGATTTCTTTTAAAATAGTTGAATTGCGTATTAATCCGACCCCAAACTTCGTTTTATGACCCGGGTACAATGTGAAATTTCCCGAAATCTTCGCTTTTAATTCGCTAATATCATTCTGGGTCTGTTTATTTTGTTGATGCGTCGAATGCCCCATTCCTGTTTTCATGCTATTCTGTACATCGCTGACTCTGTTCTGTAAACTTGAATAGGCCAGGCTAATCTCTGTAGTGCCTTTGCCTTTCCATAACTTATTGTATTGCGTTCGTATTCCATATTGACGATTCTTTTCCTGGAATTCCTGGGATATAGCCGAATTCATATGGTCTTCCTCTACAGAATAAGAGAATTGGTCCTGCCCCATTAAAGTACTTACCTGGTAAGAATCGCCTTTAGGTGTTAGGCCCGATATTTTAAGATTTCCATCTCTGAATTGATAATCCGGGCTTACAATTATACCATCTTCACCAAAGTGTCCGTGGCTCCCTTGGGTAATCTGTAAGTCTTCCGGAGAATACAAATTATAGTAGGTTTGCCGGTAAGCACCAACTATCGAAACATTATTTCCCAAAGGCGCTTCTGCCAGGATATTTGCCGTCATGTTATTGACATTTAAATTCAAACCTGGCTTTATTTTATTCCCTTCTATTCCTGTTATATCTACGATTGCGCCAACACGCTCTCCCAGGGTTGCATCGTAACCTCCTTTATAAACCCTGATATCCTTCGCCATATATGGATTTACAGCACTAATGTTATCATTATAATTCTTGAGACTAAATAGGGTTATTCCGTCAAAATTTATTTGACTTTGCCCGGCATGACTTCCCCATATTATTATGTCACTGGATCGTTCTCCTGCGGCTAAAATTCCAGGCTGAAGTCGCAATAAATTAAATACAGAGTTATCTCCGCTACCCGGAATGAGGATTGCTATATTGTGATTAAGTCGCATGAGACCTGCTTCACTTCCAGTCTGCTCCTGAGACATTGAAGGATCCGGTCTAACTACTACTTCATCAATTCTTAGTAATGCTGATACTAGTTTTATCTGATGATGCAGGCCATGATTTAACAGCGTGTCAAGCACCTGATAACCCAGATGCGATATTTTCAGTCTGAAGATGCTGTCTTTCTTTGATTCAAAATTAAAATTTCCAAACTCGTCCGTAATGCCACCACTGCCATTAATTATCACATGCGTAAAAGGCAAACTTTCTAAGTTCTCCGAAGCAACTGTTTTTCCTGCCAATCGATAAATCATGGTTTCTTCGTGAGAGCGCTTTTTTGTGTAAAACAGGTAAACCTCCCCGGATTTTTCATAGGTGACAGGTAAATCTTTCAATATGAAATTAAGGGCCTCATCTGGCGATTCAAATTCTTTGCTAAGGGTGATGCTATATTTAGAAAGTTCTTTGTCGTTGAAAGATAGATTTAGCCCATAATTATCCCGAAGGGCTATTAAAAGCTTATTCAGGGCCAGATCATTAGCCTCAATTCTCAGATCCTGTGAGAATGCAACTAAAGTTGGCAGCGCAATGATCAATATTGTAATAAAAACTCTCTTCAGGTCAGATTATTTATGTATTGTTCTGTATTTATTGCTCCCCGTTCTATTTTGAAATATAGAATTGATTATTATTCGATTTCTGAACCTGAAGGTCAAAGGGACGGCAAATTAATCTCAATACCTCTGCAGCTGATTCTGTTTTTTCAATACTTCCTGTGTATTCGAGCATCAGATCGCTCTGAACCAGAATCTTTACATCGTATTGCCTTTCAACCTCTTCGAATACATCCTCCAGAGGTTCTGAGGTAAATATCAGTTTGTTTGAAATCCATGCTTTCTCATTTTCCATATTGACATCTTCTTCAACTTTCAACTGACCTGACATTAGAATACTTGCTTTCTCAAAAGGATGGAGAATTACACTATGTTTTGTGTCTGACACCTCTACCCTGATTTCGCCGGTTTCACATGTAACTTCATAGCGCTCATCACGGGAATAAATATTAAAGCTTGTGCCTAAGACCTGGGTGATTCCCACATCAGATTCCACACTGAAAGCTTTACCATTCGTTACTTCAAAGTAAGCCTCACCCTGTAAAGCAATTTTTCTCTCTCTCCACCACCAATAAGGTTTATAGTGAATTTCGGTCCTTGCATTGAGTTCAACAGCAGAGCCATCCGGTAAACGTACACTCAGATGTTGAGCAGCCACTGTATTCATCTTTACTGTATACGTCCCTATGAAAGTGCCGATCCCAAGCAATAGGGCCAGGCTGGCAGCCATGGCGATCTGCCAGGTCCTGATTGTAGGCCTCATTTGAACGATGACAGGCGATTTCAACCTACCTGACAAGGATTCCCAGGTTTGTTCCCGTGAATCAGGCCATGACACCCTAAGTAATGAAAACAACTCCTTCGAATTGTCATCAAGATTATTCTTATTTATAATGTCGGTGGTCATTATACATTTGATTTAGAGTTATTCATGAATGAAAAAATATTTTCTGCCATGGTTGAAAGGTAAAAGAGATAAAAGAGTGCCGTCATTGCTGCTCTGAATGTACCCAGAGCACCTTTCATCCTTTTTTCAACAGCCTTTACGCTAATCCCCAGTCTTTCTGCAATTTCAGTATATTTAAGACCATCCAAACGGCTCATTAAAAAGACTACCCGCTGTTTTTCACCTAAATCCGCCAGTGTAAGCTCATATTTTTCTTTCAACTCTTTATACTGCATCTCTTTTTCAGGAGTAGTGTTGGTGAACTCAAATTCCAGGGAGTTCAGATAATTTGCTTCTAAAGCACTCCTTTGATGTTTGTTAAGAAAAAGGTCGTTGGCAATTTTATATGCTAAACCAACCGTTTTTTTTCCTTCATCGTTTATCTGTTTCTCCCACAGTTTAATAAAAGTATCTTGCACAATATCAGATGCCAGTTCCTTATCGCCGGATCGATAATACAGATAGTTGCGAAGGCCATCGAAGTTTCTATTAAAAAACTGCTTAAATTCCTCTTCTGTCAATGTTTATACTTTAATGTGTCAATATCAAACTAAAGGAACCAATCATTAAAATTTTGCCTGCAGCGTGCTCCTTTATCCCCGGCTGTTAACAAAGCTTTATCTTACACCAGTTAATATTTACTTTACCCTACCTGCAGCTTGTAAAAATCCAACAATTAATCGAAAAGCTGCAAACCTGCATTCGCTCTTCTGAAATTAGATTCACTATGGCAATTGCATACCGGTTTAACGAATAATCATTACAATTGTTCATCCCCGAATTGTATGTATATTGAAAACTTTCATTGTACGCTGCATATCTATATCTTCCTCAATCGCAGTGCATTCGCTATCACCGATACCGAACTGAAACTCATGGCTGCAGCCGCGATAACAGGGCTTAATAAAATACCAAAGAAAGGAAACAAAATGCCTGCGGCGATGGGGACACCAAGGGCATTATAAATGAAAGCAAAAAACAGGTTTTGCTTAATATTTCGCATGACTTTATGACTAAGCTCATGAGCCCGGACAATTCCGTTTAAGTCACCTTTTACCAAGGTAATCTCCGCGCTTTGCATGGCAATATCTGTACCTGTACCCATTGCGATTCCTACATTAGCCTGCTCAAGAGCTGGGGCATCGTTTATACCATCTCCCGCCATAGCGACGATTTGTCCTTTTTCCTGCAGATCTTTGACTTTCTCATACTTATCTTCTGGTAAACAGTCCGCCTGGTATCCGTCCAATTCCAGTTCTTTTGCTACAGCTCTGGCAGTAAACTCATTGTCGCCTGTAAACATTAATACTTTAATCCCCCTCTTTTGTAATAATTTTATAGCTTCAAAAGAAGTATCTTTAATGGTATCTGCTACACTAACAATGCCTTCTACTTTGCTTCCTACCATCAAATACATGACGGTTTGCCCGGTTAATTGCCATTCTTTAACTATTTCTTCCAGATCTGCCCCGATGCTTACTCCAAATTGTTCCATGAGGCGTAGGTTTCCCAATGCGACTATTCTCCCTTCGTGAATACCCCGAACACCTTTTCCAGTCACCGATTCGAATCTGTCTACAGTGGAGATCTTAATTCCTCTATCTTCTGCACCCTTTACGATAGCTTCTGCAACCGGGTGCTCACTGTAATTATCTATAGATGCAGCCAGGTGAAGAATTTCATCATCAGACAATTTGCCGAACGAGAGATATGATTTTAAGGCGGGTTTACCCTCAGTAATTGTCCCTGTTTTGTCCACGATTAAAGTGTTTACTTTATTCATCTCTTCAATTGCCCTGGCATCTTTAACCAAAACTCCTGATTGAGCCCCTCTACCTGTCCCGACCATGATAGACATTGGTGTGGCAAGACCCAGCGCACATGGGCAAGCAATAATTAATACTGAAACAGCATTAACAAATGCATATACATAAGTCGGTTCAGGACCCCAAACGGCCCAAACTCCAAATGTTGTAAGTGCAACTCCGATTACAATCTGCACAAAATATTTTGCAACATCATCAGCCAGTTTTTGGATGGGTGCCCTTGAACGACTTGCCTCGTTTACCATCTGGACAATTTGAGAAAGAAGGGTGTCAGCCCCGATCTTATCGGCGACCATTTCGAAGGAAGTTTTCCCATTGATGGTTCCTCCGGTCACCCTGTCATTTTTTGATTTATCTGCAGGAATGGGCTCCCCTGTAATCATGCTTTCATCGATGACAGCTGTACCTTCAGAAATGATTCCATCCACGGGGATCTTCTCACCAGGTTTAATCCTTAAAACGTCACCAACTTTGACATCCTCTAAAGGAATTTCAAATTCTTGACCATTGCGGATAATTCTTGCAACTGGAGGCACAAGACCTAACAAGGCTTTAATCGCTGAGTTTGTTTTGCTGTGAGCTCTTAATTCAAGTACTTGTCCCAACAGTACGAGTGTAAGAATAACCGCGGCGGCCTCGAAGTACAAATGAGCATTTCCTAATTCATCCTTAAATTGGTCAGGGAAAATCCCTGGGAATAGCAGTGCAAAAACACTGGAGAGATAGGCTGCTCCAACTCCAATTGAAATCAATGTCCACATATTAGGTGCCCAACGACGGATCGAACTCCAGCCTCTTTTAAAAAAACTCCAGCTTGAGTAAAATACCACTGGAGTAGCAAGAACCAATTGAACCCCAACCCCATATTCTTTTTGAAGCGATATCCTCCAGATGAAGAAAGGAGAAAAGTTCTGACATGGCAATTACAAATACCGGGATACTAAATGCCAGCGCAATCCAGAATTTCTTTGCCATTCTCTTATATGCCTTCTCTTCTTCGCTATCATTTTCCACTTTCTCAGGTACCAGATCCATTCCACATTTGGGACAACTACCAGGATGATCCTGTTTAACTTCAGGATGCATGGGACAGGTATAGCTGGCCTCAACTCTAGATTCGACTGTTACTTTTTTATTCAGGTGCATTCCACATTCAGGACAATCACCTGGTTCATTGTAAGTTTCATCACCTTCACAGTGCATTGGACAGTAGTAGTCGCCTGAATCCATAGAGTGAGTCTCTTCTTCATGACTGTGGTGTTTATGGGAATGATACTTATCACTATGATCCTGGCTCATACGATGATTCTCCTCTTTCTTATCGCCGATTGGTTTAAGGTGCATATTACAGACTGGACAGCTCCCTGGTTTATCATAGGTTTTATCTTCTTAACAACGCATGGGGCATATGTACTTTGGGTTAACCCCATTTGACTCAGAATTTCGCACTATAGCTTGAGGAATGAACGGTTGACCATTTGATTTCTCTTTCATATGCTTACATTATTGACTGTGTTTTTTCTTTTCAAGGTACTCATCCTTATCAACGTTACCTTTCACAATTCGCTCCTAAAAGATATCTATAGGTGACTGAACATCTTGCTGTGATGGATTTTAGATAGATTCAATTACCCTTTCAAGCTTATCTTTTATTTCATTAGCAATCCCACTTAAACTATCGTTGCCAACAGCCATCATGGAAACCACAGGGTCTACTGCAGCCACTTCAATTTTGTTTTTCCCGATTTCCTGTAGTATAACATTGCAAGGCAGCAATGTTCCAATCTTATCCTCCTGTTCCAATGCCTGAAAAGCTTTTGCGGGACTGCAGGCCCCTAGTATTAGGTATTTTCGAAAATCAATATCCAGTTTCTCCTTTAGTTTTTGTTGAATATCAATTTCAGAAATAACTCCAAAACCTTCATCTTTCAGAGATTTTGTAACAAGATGAATTGCCTGATCAAATTCTGAATCTATATACTGATGTAATAATTCATAATTAATATACTTCGTGATTTTCTTATTAAGTCTATATAATATCTTATATCTTGGTCCTATAGTCCAAAATTTAAGATATTATTGTTCAGTATGTTATATAATTATGGATATAACATACATAATTCAGTCTAAATTCTATTTATGTTCGTATCTAGGACGTGGCTTTATTGTATACTTTGCATCATCCTTTTCTAACAGCACTTTACCAAGTTGCTCTAGAATCTGGTCATGATCAGATATCTTTTTTGACAGGTTTTTGCACATAGTAGAATCCGTACAACATTTCATCATTATACTTGACATCATGACATCCATGGCATCTTCATTCTTCTGAAGCTGCACCACAAAATCTTGCATTAAATCCTTGTCATTCAGAATTTGGCTGAACACCTGTTGTTGTATATCAGGAGTTTTTAAGTCTATTTTATTTTCCTGTGAAATTCCTGCTATTGAGGTCATCGTGAAAATGGCCATACTTATTATAAATGATTTTATTTATGTTTTCATGTTTTCAAATTTTAATAATATGTTAATGTCATTCTTAAGTGGCAGATCCATACAATCTTACGCCCAATACTGAAAAGTGGATATTAAGTCCTTATTCAGTATGAACAGGTGCTAATTCTAATTGCTTTGCAGGAAATCCTATTTTTCGCAATTCTGCAAATACGGAAACTTTTGTGAGGAAAACAGGGCTGTACTCAATGAATAATTCCTCCTTACTTAGGCAGATGCTTTCTATCCCGGATAAGCTGTTTATTCGTCTTAGGGCTTGCTCAAAAATAACTTCCGATTCTATGATGGAGATATTGTATAGTTCCATTCTGGTAAAACGTCATGTTTTTTCAAGTTAATTCTTTTCATTTCTTCATCTGAAATCTTAATAC
>SDBV01004946.1_pt1 | contig 18943 bp, 13 predicted proteins | sample 2277081 | NCBI WGS metagenome assembly SDBV01 (sample SAMN10402039, study PRJNA504765) | marine sediment metagenome | isolation source: marine sediment core GS10_PC15, 223 cmbsf | place: Arctic Ocean: Southern Knipovich Ridge | collected 2010
CCGCCAGGGCCCACGTCCGCGAACGCGAACTGACCGAAGTTGTAGCTCGCCGCATCGAGCAGCGGGTCGAACTGGCCCGACACGCCAGTGTCGAACACCACCGCCACACCGTTGCGCTCGTAGTACCACACACCTGTGTCCGGTCGCATGGTGACAGCTGCCACGCCGCCGGCTACGACGAGCCCGCCATCGGTGATGGTGCCGGTCGTGCGCGGATCGTTCTCGTCGAGGATGCAGTAGTTGCGCTCGGTCCAGTCGTCGAACTGCTCCGGTCCCGTGCCGCCGGTAGCCTCGGTGAAGTCGTTGGCGTTGCCACTGAAGTCTTCGCCAAGGTCCACCGTGCGACCGAAGGTCAAGTTGAAGCCGTGATTACCCCACGGCCCCGGAAACTCAGTCCGCTCCCAGGTGCCGCTGCTGTTGAACGTGCCGAAGCCGAAGAACCCCGGCGTACCCAGCGCCGAGCCGCCGACCACGTTCCAGTCCGCGAACATCCCCGACAACGGTGCGCCGAGAAGATCCGCGCCGATGACGTGCTCTGCCGTGGAGTCGAGCCACGAGTAGCCGGGGATGTTGGTGGGCGCGTTGAACGTCGTGAAGTCGGCATAGATCTCGCCGTTGACGAAAAACTGGAACAGGCCCGCGCTGCGATTGAACAGCAGATAGAAGTGATACCAGTTGGTGGTGTCGCGGAAGAGCTTGCGCGTGACGAACTCCGCTTCCTTCACGTTGGCGATCACCATCTCGCAGTGGACCGTGCCGTCCGCCAGGATGAACATCGTCGTGAAGTTGTTGCCACTTATCTGCGCATGGAAGAGCCGGCGCCCACCCGCCGCCAGGTCACTGCTCTGCTTGAACCAGAACGACAGCGTCCAGACATCGCTCTCGGTCGTCGCGCTGGGGAAGTAACCGTTGAGCCGAGAGAACTGCGCAAGCATCATGGACTGCTCTGCGACAGGCGGGGCAACGAAGCCGCCGGCTGCCGGGATGATGGTGTTCTTGGGCATTACGGCAGCAACAGTGGCACGGTGATCGCCATTTCAGCGATACCGTTCACCGCTCCGGGTGAGACAATCTCGATGCGATCTCCTGCAGCGAACGTCACGTCGCCGCCGGCCACGTCCGCCCACACACCGTCGTTCGCCGACATGGCGAAGGTCATGGTGCCGAGCGCGGTGGTGCCGCCGGCCAGGAGTTCCTTGTTGACCGTGAACACGGTGCTGGCGGTGGGCGCGGTGGCGGCGAAGCCAGTGCCGGCGATGCCGTCGAAGTCGTAGGTGCCCGAGCGCGACATGATGTGGCGCACGATGCCGGTCGCGACAGGCGCTTCCTGGTACGTGCTTACATCGAAGAAGGCGGCGACCGCAGCCGACGCAGCCGCAGCAGCAGCGCTCGCAGCGGCATTGGTTTCGGATGTCGCGGCATTAGTTTCCGAGGTGGCCGCGTTGGTCTCCGACGTTGCAGCGGCACTGGCGCTGTTCGCAGCGTTCGTCTCGCTCGTCGCAGCATTACCTTCAGAGACAAGGGCAGCCGCAGCGCTCGCAGCCGCGTCGCCCGCGCTGGTGGCGGCATCGCCGGCACTGATGGCCGCATTGTTCTCGCTGGTGAGCGCCGCGCTCGCCGAGTTGGCGGCGTTGGTTTCCGAGGTGGCGGCATTGGTCTCGCTCGTGGCTGCATTACTTTCCGAGGTGGCGGCGTTCGCCTCGCTGGTGGCCGCATTGCTCTCGCTGTTGGCCGCATTACTTTCGCTCGTCGCTGCGTTGCTCGCGCTGGTCGAAGCGTCGGCGGCGCTGGCGGCTGCTGCAGCGGCGGCGGCTTCGGCGTCGTCCACCAGCTGCTGGAGCCCGCTCGCATTGACGGTGCTGTTGACCAGCCGGTTGGGCAGACCATCGTCTGCGAGCACCGACCACTGCAGGAACTTGCCCTCGTCGTAGTCGGGGATGGTGAGTTCGGTGGTGGGATCGTAACCCGGCACGGCGAAGAACACACGGTCCTGTATGTCACGGTTCTCCTGGGCCACCATCATCGCCTTGTCGAGCCCGGTCTCGTGGGTCTCGGCAGGGAACGCGTCGAAGGGCACGTAGTCGGTCTCTTGCGTCTGGTCAGTGCGACGCTGGATGGTGAGCGTACCGGTGGCCGGCGGGGTGTTCATCACCACGTCGCCACCGTCCTGGCCCACGGGTGGACCGACACTCAGGTTGACCGTGTACGTGGCCGCCGACTCTGGCGTGGTGTTGTCGTCGAGGAACACCTCCACGTCGTCCTCTTCCAGAACGCGGAAGGTGAACGCGAAGGTGTCCTGCACGCCGTTGGTAACGTGCTGCACTCTCGGTGTCGTGTCGTTGACTGTCATCGTATTAGAACCTCAAGGGTGCACCGCCGCTCTGTGCCGGCACGGGCAAGCCGCCCTTCTCCGACTTGCGGCGAACACGGAAAATCTTTTTCTGCTCGTCAGTAAGCTCGAACCCGGCCTCGACGCGAGCCTTCAACATATCGACCACCCGCTCGGGGTCCATGCCGAACATCTCTGCGATCATGGACATGGCGTCGGGGTCTTCCATTGTCAGCCGCTTGAGATCGTCTTCGATGAACTCCTCGCGGGCGAGCACGGTTGCCCGGCCCACCGTCTGGCGCAGTGCGTAGAACTGAGCACTGCCGGGGCCGGCTTCCATGGCCTTGAAGCCATCGCTGGCGATAAGTTCGTCAACGAACTCCTTGCGCAGCTTGCCCACCTTCTCGACGTAGGCGTCGTAGATCCAACCACGCCCACGGTCGAGCGCGAGCAGGCTGAACTCCACACCGCCGAGCGCCATGATCGACGGTGGGCGTGCGGGACCGTATCCGTTCGCAATGAGCGCGGCGTCCGCTGGGTTCACTTCTTTCTGTGTGCTGAACTTGACCGGCGACGAGTGCCACATCGCGTGGCCGGGGTTCGGGATAACGTAGCTGCCGTCCCAGTAGCGGCGCTTGGGCAACTCGCTTGCACCAGGCAGCAGCGGCACGAAGTCAGGCGTCGACTGCGCGGTGCGCTGCCAGATTTGATGTATCAGCCCCTGCGTGTACGCGTCGGTGTAGCGGGCCCCGATGTAGTCATCGTTGTGCCGTTGGATGGAACGCAACGCGCTGCTGTAAGGCACGAAGCTCGCGGCGTAGTTCGCGAGGAACGAGTTCCGCTGCTTCTCACTGCCGTCGATGGCCTTCAGCATATCGTTGATGCTGCGCATATACGTGGCGTCGAGCGTGTGCTCGGCGATGCCGAAGGTGATCTGCATGATCGCCTCCTCGGTGGTCGACTCTCTGCCGGCGAACTTCGCCTTGTCGAGGTGATCGGCAATCGCGGAGATGGAGGCAGCGAACGGGTCCATCCGGTTGTAGGTGTAGTAGTTGTCGCCGATGCGGATCGCGTTCGGCAACCACCCGGTCTTCAGCAACACTTGTCGCAGGTTGTAATCTTCGGGACCGTTGCCGGTGATCATGCCGCCCTCGTAAGCTGCGAACGCAGCAACCGTCACGAGCAGTCCCAGCGACATCTTCGCGAGCGCGATGTCAGCATCGGCGCCGCCCTTCTGCACCTGCTTCCACAGCCTCGGCGAGATCACCGCCAGCGCACTGGTCTCCATGGAATAGCGCAGCAGGTTCGACGGTGTCGTGATGAACGGCATCAGGAACTTCGCCATGGGGTACTCTTCCACGATGCCACGTGCACCGTTCAGCAGCGCGCCGGCCAGGCCGCCGAGGTCACGCTCTTGGAATGTCATCTCGCGGGCGCGCTTCATCGCCACGTCGTAGAACTCCGGGGGTGGGTTGGCAATGGCTTCCATCACGAAGGCTCGGAAGTCGTCGCCCTCCAGGTTTCTGCGCATGGCATCGCGCAACACCAGCGACGTTATCTCCTGCCGGTACGCGATGGTCTTGAAAATCTCGTCACCAGCCTGCAGCGCTTTGAACGGGAGCGCGGCAGCGTACTCGCCGACCTTGCCACCGATGGCGTGACGCTTCGTGCCGACCTGGCCGCCTGAGAGTTTCTCGCCAACCCAGCGGCCTGCCTTCTCCAGTTCGCCAAGCTCTTCCGGTGATCGGTAATCAACACGGCTCCCCCTGAACTGTCCCTGCTTCCCCGCGAGCACCTCGACAGCGGCAGCGACACCGTCACGAGCCCCTGACCAGCCGGCAATGAGATTGGCAATGGCTTCCTCGCCAGTCACCCGGTCTTGCTTCGCACCAGGGAGTCGCGTGCGTACAGCACCGATGGCGGCGGCGAGCGGTCGCACCGCTGCAGCCTCCCACAACATGACGGCGGTGTTGCCGGTCAGGTTCACGATGTGCGTGGTGGGGCCAGAGAGGATAGACATCTGCCAGTACTGGATCGCGAGGTCCATGCCCCGGCGCCACTTGTTCCCCTTCACCGCGTTGACCATGGTCATCACGTCGTCGGGATCGCCGTCCTCCATCGCTCGCAGCATCAGCGCGGCGCGCTTGTGCGAGTCGTGCGTGGTGCCGCCCTCGACAGCCATCACCTGCGCAATGCGTTCGATGTCGCCCGAGTCCAGTGTCTCTGCGATCATCCTCTGCGAAGCGAGAGCCTGGGCGACACCACGCACATTCTTGCGGAGCCCGTCATGTATCGCCATGAACGCGGCACCCTTCTGCTCGAACCGGAGTATCACTTCAGGCGACGTATCGCCGAGCTTGATGCGCTGGGCGAGTTCACGCAGCTGCCCACCCACGGTGGTGAGGATGCGCCGCGCAGCGAACAGCTGGCGCGCAGTCCACAGTCCCTTCTGCCCTTCGAGTATCGGCTCGAACTCCTTCAGGATCTGCGCGTGCGTCGCGGTGCCTTCGCGGATCTGGTCGAAGCTGATCTTCTCCAGCGTCTCCATGCGACTGGCGGTGTAGTCAAGCAGCTTGGCGATGTCGTCGCTCTCCACCACCTCCAGCATATCCGCTGGCTCGAACTCGAAGCGCGCAGCCGGCGCGCCCTGGTGATGGCGCTCGATGTTGATGTTGCGCTGCTCGGTGAGCTTGTCGGTCGGCACCTCTGGCTCGGCCATGGCGGCACGCATGGCGTCCGCTTCGGTCTCGCTGATACGGTTGGGCGCCGCGATGTTCGCACGCTGGGTGTCCAGCATCTGGCGCGTCTTGACCTTCGAGCCTCTCGTCATCATGCGGATGACGGAGCCAAGGCCTGCGACCTGTGTCTCTTCACCCGTGCTCGGGACACCGAACGGCGCATCCTTCTTCGGCGGGATCGGGATGGTGAAGTCGCCAATGGTTTTCTGACGCCCGAGGCCGGCGGCGTTGCGATCAATGTCCATCGCTTCGTGCCGCACCTCTTCAGCCAGGTACGCTTCTGCAGCTTGTCGGTCGAGTGCCATCAGGGCGCCTCCGCTCTGCTTTCTGCCTTGCGCTTGGAACGTGGTCGCTTGCCGGCAGCTATTCCTTCGGCTGCGGCTTTGGCTGCGGTGCGCCCTTCGGCTTTGGCGAGTTCTTCGTCGAAGACTCTCTCAATGTTCCGCCGATGCTCACGCTCCAAGGTTCCTGATACACGGGATCCGTATCGTCCCTTAATCCGCGCCAGGTAGTCCTCGCCCTTCTTTCGCTTTTTCCAGTCGTTGCCATGGTAAGACGCCTCGATCTTCGTAACAGCCGGGGCGATGGCGCGAATGTCCATCTCCTCGGCGATGTCTTCAATGATGTCGATGTACTTTGCTTTGAGCGCCGCAGCGAACTCGTCGCCGCCACTCTCGAACACAATGCGGATCCCTTCGCCGTCGGCTTCGCGCATCGGCATGAAGCCTAGCTCCTTCAGTTCCGGCGCCGCTTCCTGCATCCGCCGCCAGAACTCGGTGACACGCTCAGGGTTGGTGAGTTCCTCGCTCACGATGTCGAGCCCAGCTTTCCACCCGCCCTTCTTCACCACGGGGCGCGACACCATGACCGAGTTCTGCTGCAGCAGGTAGCCCACGATGTCGGCTGTGTCTTCGGCGGCCTCCTTCGAGGAGATCACCTTCTGGTGCACGCTCGGCATTGGCGGCGCATCCAGATAGCCACCGGGCCCGTAGAAGCGGATGGTCTCGTGCTGGCGCACTATCGTCGTCGCAACTCCCATGGCGAGACTGGTCACCTTCCGGGTGACGCGAGACTTCTCGTTGTAGTCGAGCGCCTTGAAGCGTGCACCGTAGCGCGCAGCGAAGTGCGTGGCCGTACCCGGCTCAAGCTCGTAGCTCACCTGGCGTGTGTTGCGCTCGATGCTCTGCATGGCGTTGTAGGCTTCACTGCCGGTGCGCCGCGCCTGCGCTGTCCAACCGATAGCCTGCACCTCCAGCGGCATCAGATCGCCACCTGCGAAACCTTCAGTGTTCAGTTCGTCAGTGAGACTGCGCACACGGTTCGCGGCGTGCTCGTACTGCGTGTCGGTCACGCCACCGCTCGCCGTCGGCTTCCCGGTCTTCTTGTCCAGGTACTCCTTGCCAAAGTCGAGCTTGGCGCCCCACTCGGTCGGGATCCCAGCGGCCTCGACAGCTTCCTTGCCGAAGCGCGCCACCAGATAGTTGCGGTACGCAGGATCCACGTAGCCCATGTCGCGAGCGGTGTGCACGTCAACGACTGCCGGCGAGCCCATCTCGGGAATGTTGCCGGCGACGGTGCGGTAGCGCTTCGCCATCGCGGAGTCGATGAAGTCGTGCAGCTTTGGCCCCATGCCCTTGTCGGGTATCCCGCCTGAGAAAAGCTCCCTGACCATCTCGTCGGAGAGGCCGCCGAGCTTCCCCTTCGCACCCGACGCCACCTGTTCCTTCACCCGCAGTGCGTTCATCAGCGCGCCGGCAGGGTCGATGTTCTGGTTCGACATGAGCCAGCCAACCATCATCTGCTCGGCGTCGTCGCCCCACACGCGCTCGAACACCTCAATGATCGTCGAGTACCACTTCCTCGCTTCGAGGATCTCCTCGGGCGAGAGCACCTCCTCGACGCGCTGCACCCAGTGCTCCTTGGTGGGGAGCCCTAGCTCGATGCAGCCATCGTCATCGCACAGCCGCGTTCCCGTCCACTTGGGCTCCCACTCCCCGCTAGACTTACGCTTGAGCGCCTTGCGTGTGTACTCCAGCGCTCTGCCGAAGGTGACCGGGCTGTCCACGTGATCGCTGGAGGTCTCCATCATGGCGATGACGTCGAGGTCGTCGATGGTGTTCCGCTTGCCGGCGGCGATCTTGTCCCTGGCCGCCTGAGCGCGGGCGAGAGCCTTCCCAGCCCCCAGGTCACCCACGGCACCCACCTGGGCCAGGGGCGTGCCAGGCTGCACGTAGCGGACGCTCCTGGCGTTCTCAGCGATGTGCCGGCCTGCCGTCCTTGCCAGCCTCGCTGCCGGCGGCACGAGCGCCACAGCGCCCACCAGGGCGGGTCCGAGCACGGCGCCGGCACCCACGCCGATGGCGCCGGCAGCTGCGGTCTGGCCCAGGCTCCGGCCCTCCTGAGCGCCGGCCTCAATCGCCACGGTCTGGCGTGCGGTGTCGTCGATGAGCATGAACACCCCGCCCTCGGCAGCACCCATGACGGAAGCACCCAGCGCGGTCCTGGCGATCATGCTCTTCAGCGGGATGGACGCTGCCTTCGCGGCCAGGCTGCCGGCACCGAAGGTCATGTAGGTGGTCGGATCGCCGAGCACGTTACCGATGGCACGCCCCGACGATCTCCCGGTCACTTCGAGGCTGTCGTACACGACCATGGCGTTGTACATCGCGGCGGCGAACGGCTGATCACCCTCCATCGTGCGCAGCGCGAGGTAGGACATATACGGGATGTTCCAGTTGAACGCCGACATCGTGCCCACCAGCCACTCGCTGAGTTCAGCCGCCGGCAGCGGTGCGCGCTCCTCGGGCGGGGCGAAGTACTCGCCCTCGGTCCCCTGCGTGATGGGGTTGTCGCCTTCGAGTTCCTCCCACAGGATCTGCGCTGCTTCCATCCACTGGGGGTGCGTCGGCAGATCCTGATAGAGGACCGTCTCTTCTAGCTCGGGCACGGCTGGTTCGGTGGTGGCGGCGGTCACTGCTTCACCATATTCGTAGGCGAAGTCTTCGAGCGCCTCACGCTTGCGCACACGTTGCGTGGCGTTCCAGGCGCGCTGAATGCTTTCGTCGTTGTGGTAGCTGCCGAGCGCCTTCTTGTAGTCCTCGACAGTGCCACCGTCCTGCTGGATCCCGTAGGCGATGTGCGCCAGCGGCTCGATGTCTTCGACCGGCGGGCCCTTCATGGTGTTCGAGGTGGAGTTCCTGATCCCCTCGATGCCTCTCTGAATGAAGCCGTCCTCGTCGCTCCACTGGTTGGTCACGCGTTCGCCGGTCGCCACGTCGAAGCCGGCGATGCCGTAGGTGTTGGGCTTCCAGTACTGGTTCGGCAGACTCACATCGCCCTCACCGCTCGGCTTCGGCGTGTGCCCTTCACCGACCATGGCGGTGTAGTCGTACTGCTCGTGGGGCGGGCCCGAGTCAGTGATTCCGGTGTCCGCAGTGTAGGCCTCGGTCTCCTCGGCGATAGCCTGGATGGCCGCTGCTTTGTTCTCCCGGTCGGCTTCGATGACATCGGGCATCGCCTCGATCTCCATCACCTCGCCGCGCTCTTCGATGAACTGATCGGTGAAGTCCACCGAGGGATCGGGCGAGACGCCGGGCGACAGGTCTTCCGCCATCGGCGACTGCACGTCGGCACGCGGGATCCCGACACCGATGGGGCGCTCCTTCGTCGGCGGCAACCAGAACAGATACTCGTCGTTGGGGCCTGCCATTACTGGTTCATCCTTTCTGCTCGACGCTTCAGCAGATCCATGTGCGACGCACGCTTCCCGCGCCAGTAGTCGCGGACCATCTGGTAGGTTTTATCGGTGATGGTCCCTGCATCGTAATCCGCCCGCGCTTTGGCAAGTGCCTCGGTGACGTTGAACGGTGGCGCCCCCTCGACGTTGCTTGCAGCAGTTGGCACGTAGTACCGGTCGGCAACGGCAATGTCAGCCTTCGTCAGGTTCTTCGCGGTGGCCGCGCCGCTGTAGTTCTCCTTCTCCTGCTCCCACCAACCGACCGGATCCTTGCCGCCTTGTTGAATGTAGACATCCAGATCGCGCACGGCTTCGTAGAACTTCAGCACCTGCGCGCTGTTGTTGTTCATCCCCATGTTGGTCTCGCTGCCACGGGTAAGCATCCACGACATCCGATCACGCGCATCCTGGTAGCCAATCGGTTTCTGCTTCGACTTCAGCGCCGTGTAGGAGTTAGAGACCAGTGATCTGGCTTGCTCGGGCGTGATGCCGGGGCGCCCCTGGGACAACTCAACCACTGCGTGGTAGACCTTGTTGGTGAAAGCATCGTGACTCTGCTGCGGTGCCATCCCCTGACTACGTCCGCTGCTCATGGCAAGAACGTCAGCCTGCAGCCCTGCGTAGATGGTGTCGTCGGGCTCTGCCGCTTCCTTCTCGGCTTCGTCCATCTCTAACTGGTTGAGCGTCACGACGAGTCGCGCCGAGGCCGGCGGCATATCCCGCACGAGCTTGCGGATGTCGGGCCATGGCTTGGCGCCGCCCTCCCGAAGATCGATCAGCGTGTTGGTGACGTAGCGCTCGCCTTCGGCCTTCTCGGCCTTCTCGCGGTTAGCCTCCAGTCGTTTCTCACGCGTGTCTATCTGCGTGTACAGCGTCTTGCGCTGCTCAAGCGTCAGTTCGAGCCCGGTCTCTGCCGGTGGCCGGGCGAGCATCTCCTCCACCTGATCCAGTTCGCTGCGCCCGCCCTCTCTGATCAGTTGCGAGGTGACGTGGAAGTCCACCTTCGAGCGCTCGATGCGGTTCTTCTTCACGCCTACCGAGGCATCTATGGTGCCCGAGCGCACCTGATCGTTGATCGTTGAACTGATCTGCGCTTTGATTTCGTCCTTGATCTCGAACGTCGCGGAGTTCCTGAGCGTGTGCACCTGCTGGTCGGCTTTCGCGTTGAACTCGTCGTTACGCCACTTGAAGGCTTGCTGCTGCACCGTGCCGCCCATCTTCGCGATGGAGCCGGCGAGCTTCGCACGCATCAGCCGGCGCTGCCCTGGCGCCATGCCCTCGCTGTACTTCCCCATGATCGTCTTGACGCCGTCACGCCACACCTTGTCCATCACCGTGTGACTGGAGATGCTTTTTATCGGTTCGCCGTTGACATCTTGCGGCTTGTAGTCGACGCCGGCAGTCAGATCGTAGCGGTCCACGTCGACCACGCGATCCTGTATGAGCGTGGTTCTCAGCTGCGTCATCTCCGACTGCGCGCCGGCTACACTTTCTCCCATCGCCTGGTCAGCCATCTGCTGGGCGAAGTCGACCACGACACCCTCGATAGCGCCATACAGCCCCATCTGCGCCGTCAGCATCTTGCCGGGCAAGCTGATGTCCTGCCGGCCCAGGCCGGGCGTCGCGGACAGGTATTGAATGTCGGGGAGTTTAGCCATCAGCCCCAGTAACTCGCTGCCCCACCCGCCGCCTTGCCGACGCTACTGACGAGCGCCTGCTGCCCACGGGACGACGTGATGTCGGCTTGCATCGCGCCCTCTTGGCGCACGATGGACTGCTGCGAAGCGCTGGCCGTCTGCAGCCAGTCCTGCTCTGCCTTGAACGACTCGCGCATCTGCTCGATGTAAGATTTCTGCGTGCCCTCCAACGTCATGCCGCTGGCAGCCGCTGCGGCCTGCGCCTGGCTCAGGGTCTGCGCCTGCGACGCCTGCATCTTGCGTAGCTCCTCGGCCTTCTCTGCAGCGATGCGCGCCGCGTTCGCTTCGGCGATGCGCTTCTGTGACTTCGCTTGCGACTGCGCCGCCTTGTAGCTCATAACGCCCGAGACAACTGTCGCCACCACCATGACCACCGCAGCGGTGACGTGCCCGCAGTAGTCGTGATGGTCAGGCTCGCGCATTTCGAGCTCGAACTTTCTGCCCATGGGGCCAACCGTGAACGGCGTCCGCCTATGCCGGTATTTCATTGCTTCCACCTCTTAACTCTGGCGCGGGCCGGTCGAAGCCTTCCCACTCTGCCTTCGGTCGCACCTCCATCTTCTTCGCCTTGTACCACTTGACCATGCCGATCACGTCCTGCTGCTGCGGGCCGTAGCGCTTCTTCACCCCTTCGTCCACGAACCCGAGCAGCTGCATCCACTTGTGCTGGTCATCGTCGAAGGCCTGCGCGTTGCAGCGGTACACCCCGTACACCTGGCAGTAGTCCTCGATGACCTTGCGCGTGTCGCGCACCAGGGTGAGTGCCGGCACGCCCGACTCCGGGTGCACGATGCTCCAGATGTCGGCGACACCAGGCCACAGCATCGCGCTGCCCATGCACAGCACCACGTTGTTGTTGTCGTCGGTCAGCGTCACCGCGTGGTCGCTCAAGATGATGATCGAGTCGAACCACCTGCGTTGCAGTTCCCATGCACGGCGCGGGATCTGATCCACGTCCCCAGTCTGATAAGCGCGCACCTTGGTCATACGTGTTGAATGTCCGTCTTGCCGAAGAGACCGAGCACCTGCACGTCCTTCGGTATGTCCTCGAACACCTCGACGCGACCGAAGAGATCGTAGCCGAGGTCCATCACTTTCACGTCGTCAGTCTGCAGCGGCTCGGGCGTGTCCATCGGTGTCGATGGCGTCCGGTCTGGCGGGCGCACGCCGTTCAGGAACGGACGCGTCGATGTCAGCAGCCGGATGAAGATTTCGACGTTGCGCCTGAGCGTGCCCTGCGACGTGCCGGCCTGGTTGCCGCCGCTCTTCGGGAGGGTCAGCAATAAGCACGGCGCACGCAACCCGATCTTGAAGTTGAAGCCGGCCAGCTGGGTCGTGATCTCCCCGCCGACCACGGTGTTGTCGGGGTCGACGGCGTCGTCCACGAGCACCTGCACGATCTCGCCTTCGAGGTGTTCGAGCCCTGTCACCGTGTTGGTGAGGTCGGGCAGCGTGAACTCCAGCCACGACTCTTGGAAGATGGGCGTCGCGATGTCCATCTCTTCGAGGTAGATCCTGGGCTCACCGTCGATGATGCGCCGGGTCACCCCGATCACAAGGTCGAGGCCTTGGAAGTTGAGCGGCGCGATGTCGAGGATCTCGGCGGGGAACTGACGCTCCTCGCGCTCGTCGGGATCGCTGATGATGGGACCGGTGGCGCCGATCTCGTGCTGATGCCAGCCGACGATCTCCAGGCTGCGCTCGTAGGTGCTGCCGGCTAGCGTGCCGTCTTCGCGCAACAGCCAGATGATCTGCTCCGGGTCGCGGGCGAAGGCGATGCGCGTGGCACGTTGACCGAAGTCCTTCAGGATGTGCTCCGAGGGGAACGTAAGGTCGATGGCAACCCAGCCCTGCTCGATGAAGCTCTGCTGCTCGGCGCGGAGCTTCGTCTGGTCGGCGGTGATGTACAGCACCTGATCGCCGATCTCTGCGGACTGGATGAAGGTCGAACCGAAGGCGGACTGTTGCACCACCTCGACATCGCCGGTCTTCAGGATCCCCTGCTGCGAGGTGAGGATGTTCTCCTGGTTCTCGGTCGCCACCAGGAACTCGCGCAAGCCCTGCATCCACTGGATGGCACCACGCTGGTTGAGTTCCCACTCGATGGCGTCAGCCGCGTTGGGCCCCGTCAGGAAGTTGCGGTACTGCGACGACACCGAGCCCCAGATGGCGCCGCGTCTGTCGGGCGTGCGTGCGAACCAGCTGCGCCCCTGGAAGAAGGCGACCACGCCGGGGAAGTTCGAGCCTGTCCACTCTGCCGGCGGATCGGACAACGGTATCGTCTGGAAGGTGAACGTGGCTGTCGCCAGGTCCAACAGAAGCTCGGTGGGATCGTGGTTTTCCTGCACCAGGAAGATGGTCTCCTCGTTCGGCGGCAGTGCGAACTGGATCTCCCCGATCTGGCGCTCGGTCCACTCCGTGACGAACGTCACAGCACCCGTGCCGGCGGCATCGAGCAGCTGGATGTTGTCGATCACGAAGTGACCTGAGCCGGCAGTCATCTCGAAGCGGATCCACACCGCGCCGGCAGTGAGCGCGATGGGCCCGATCACCAGAGCCGGGTTCGAGTCAGTCTGCACGTCGAGGATGTCGGCAAGGCCTTGCGCCGTGCCGAGCATGACGCGGCACAGCGCGCCCGAGCCTGGCACCTGATTCACGAACTTGCCGCTGAACGTGTGGTCCCCCGTCGTGATCGCCGTCATCTCTTGCTCGATGAAAGCAGTCGAGCCACCCTGCGCCGTGGCGTTGAGTTCCGCGCCGCGCTGGTTCCGGTTGTAGCGCACCCTGCCGGCGTTCGTGGTGAGCAGCAGCCACGCCGCAAGCTCCTCGAAGAAGTCACCGTCCTCGACGATGTTGTTGTCGACCGCAGGACCGTTCAGGTTGTAGATGTCCATCCGCAGGTGCGTGAGCACCAGGATGAAGGTGAGGTTCTCACTGAGATCGAAGGGGATGACGCGAACCGGCTGGGTCTCGTCGATGGCACCAACGTCGGCGAGGTCAGCTATAAAGCGGAACGCCGACCTGCGCTTCGCGGGGCCCTGCGAGATCGCAATGAAGTTGCGCATGATCTCGACGCCCTTGAGATAGACCGGGGAGTCTTCTTGAGCGAACACACGCGGGCTGATTTCGCCGGCTGAGAACGATGACTGGATGGGGTAGTACGCCATGACATCAGAGGTGCGGAAGCGTGCCGTACTTGCCGTTGACGTAAGCGACCAGCTGCGCCCGTTCGGTGAGCGTCAGCGGACGATCCCAGAAGAACGCCTCGGCCTGTTCCATGGTGGCGATGCTGGTGCCCCAGCGAACGTCCGCCAGGTCGGGGATGTCGGTGGGATTACCAATCGCCGCCACCACCTCGGGGCCTGGGCTGCCGAACACCGCATCGTCAACGGCACCGGCTGGGTCAATCGAGATGTAGATGAGGTACCACGTATCGAGAACAGTCGCCGCTTTGAGTGTCTCGTTGGCGATCCCGTCGATGATGGTGATGAAGTCCTCAGAGGTGCTCGCGTGGCGCAAGCCTGGACCGGGCGTGCCACCGGACGGTGTCCACCGCCATAGAATCCCGGTCCCGGCACCGAGAGCCTGACGACGCCGCACCACCGCCGCCAAGGTGCAGCCGGTCGTGCTGATGGCGAGCCCTGGTGACTCGGCAGCAATCGTCAGCTGACCGTTGGCCGACTGGAACTCGATGACGTTCTCGCCGCTGAGAACGCCGGTCTTGTATTCAACTCCACCGAAGCCTACCCGCAGGAACGGCGTGCCACGCGTGCCCTTGTTGGTGATGCGCTCGACGGTGTCGCCGTTGACCGCAGGGATGAGGCCGGCGGCATCCGAGAACACCGTGCTCGCGTCACTGGCATCGACGTGATGCAGGAGGTTGCCCACCGCCGGCACCGAAGTGTCGCCGTGCGGCAGCGTGCCGTACTTCGCATCGGCGTAGGCTTCCAGCGCCGCAAGCTCGGGATCGGACAGTGGCCCCTCCCACACGGCCCACTCGGCAATCTGGAAGTTCTGCGAGAGGAGGTGCGTCAGTATGATGGCGTCGCCTGCGGGGATGCTGGTGGGTGCCAGCTGGGCGCTCGCGATCTGTAGCTCGCCGCTCAACCGGGAGCGGTCGTCCGAACCTGCGAAGACACCCGTGGCCGAGAAGTACCAGAGATACCAGTTGCCGGGAACGTGGGGCGCCTCCGAGAACTTGCCCGGTGGGCCGGGGTACTCATACGTCATGTTGCCGGCACCGAAGTCGCGCAGGATGCGCAGCCGGGTCACCCCGGTGGACCAGTCGGCAATCTGCACCGCAGGGCCGATAGCATCTTCAACGCGGAAGATGATGGCGTTGGTCAAGCCCTTCGTGCCGGTGGTGCCGACGGCGTCGATCCCCGACATGGGCTTGCTGTTCGCGCCTGGGGAGAAGTCGGCGACGTTCTCACCGCTCACATAAGCCACGCGATAGGTGGGCGCATCGGTGCCGTTCGGCGTCGTCAGGTCTGACGCGTGGGTGCCCTTGTCTCTGAGCACGCGGATGGTATCGCCGTCACGTGCAAGCTGCGTGGCTGACGGGTTGCGGAACACCGTCAGGTTGTCGGTGAAGTCGTAGTGGTGGATGAGCGTCGCCTGTGTCGGCGGCACACCTTGAATCGGGAACTCCCCACCGTACTTCTCCTCGAAGTAGGCGATCAGGTCGGTAAGCTCCGACGCGTCGAGTTCGTCCTCCCAGAAGATCACCTCGGCGACATCGACCACACCGAACGCGAACACGAACAGCCCGCCCCCGGAGAGGCTCGCCCACGGCGCGCCACCGGTAACTTGCGCCGAACCTGACGACTGGACCTTCGCGCCGCCGGCACCGTGCGTGGTGTAGGCCCAGTTCCACTCGTTGTCGATCACAGGCTTGAGCGTGTCGCCCACGAAGGCCGGCAGCCCCGTTGTCAGTTCCCAGGTGGAGACGGGAGGTGGGCCCTGCTGCACGAACGAGGCCACCGCTGCCGGGGCGCCTGTGTTCTGCTGCTCGGACGTGTCGGCACCCTTCTTCGCGTTCGTGCGATGAACAATCGCCATGCTCATGCCGGCGCCGCTGAAGGCGTTCGTCATGGTGACGCGCATCTCGTCGTTCGACTGGTTGACGCCGCGAGCTACCGACTGCCCGTTGATGACATCCTCGTGGAACTCCAGGTCGCTGCCGGCGTCGATCAGATCCTGGTTGTCGGTGCCCTTGTTGTTGACGCGCAGGATGAGCCCGCCATCGACTGACGGCGTGGTGCCGGCGACATCGCTGAACACCACCGAGCCATCGGTGAAGTCCCACCAACGGAACGGCGTGCCAGGAGGCTCCAGTCCTATCGGTGTGCCGCCACCATCCCAGAACTCGCGCTCACGGTCGTTGTACTGGTCCTCGGTTGCCGGCGAGAGGATGCTGTCCATGTACGCCATCCACCGGTCGTTGTGCTGGCCGGCGGCGATGGCGGCGTTGTCGAACACCTCGCCCCACATATCGACGATGGTCTTGCCGGCGGTCGCGCCGAGCAGCACGAGGTACTCGGCTTCGAGGTCGTTGATGTGCCCGGTGTTGCCGGTCAGCGTTTCGAGCGCGGAGAGCTTCGAGTCAGCGAGCGTGGTCATCGAACTCTGATCACCGCGTTGCTGCGCTTGATCTCCATCTTGCCCTGGATGCCGTCCATGGAGCCGGCGATGCGGAGCTTCGTGCCGTACAGGGCCCACATATCCTTCTGCAGGGTACGGTTCTGCGTGAGCGGGATGGCGAGATCGGCGGCGATGCGAGCCGCCAGCGCTTGGATGAACATCGGGGTGTAGAGGCCGATGTTGGTGACGCGCCAGATGACGCGCAGGAACAGCGAGTCGACGTTGGCGAGGATTATCTTGCCGGTCGCGCTGGGCTGCTCGATGCTCTCGACGCGGAACGTCCCCAGCTGCGGCTGCTGGTCAGGCCCCTCGGTCCTACCGCCGAGCCCCGTGCCGATCAGATTGTCGTCAGTGTCACCGAAGCGCGTGTCGGGAACATTGAGGATGCGGATAACCTGGGGCGGAATGAGGAACTGGTTGGTGTACCCGTAGATCGGTTCGAGCACCAACGGCGCCAAGCTGATGCGGCGCACGCAGAACGTCCACTCGCGCTCTTCGAGCACCGCGTTGCGGATGTCGGGGTAGTTGGTCTTGCACAGCTGCGCTTCCCTGTTGTCGTCGTTGAGCGACGTGATCAGGTTCGCACCGAGCCACCCCAGTGCCTGATTACAGATCGACACCTGGGAGGCCATGGTCTACTCCTAGCCGGCGTCAGCAGCTTCAGCTTCCGCGTTGGCCCTACGTGTTGCCGCTGCCTTCAGTGCCGTGTTCCGGCGCTTCTGCTTCGCAGCGTCGAGTTCATCCTTGGCGATCTTGTCCTCGATGTGCAGCACGTTCTCGGCTTCGCGGATGGTGGCGCGCACCTCGGCTTCGTTCTCCTCGGTGAAGGCCTTCACGACACCGATCTCGATGTTGTACGACGCAGCGATGGCTTCGGGCGTGTGGCCCTGGCGTAGGTGCTTCTGCACCTTGTTGATCATGGTGCGGTTGATAGCTTTCTTCGGCATGGTGCCTCCTAGGCTGCTTTGCGCTCTTCGAGGAAACGCTCCCATAGCTCGACGTGCATTCCCCGGAACAGCTGACTGGCTGACGGTCGCCCGGCAGCCTCGACGTAGGCCTGGTCGTAGAACATCGCCACGTCGTCTTCGGTCGGTAGCGCGGGGCCGGCACCATCAGTGACGACGGCAAGCGATGTCGCATCGCCCGGCGTGAACACGACCGAGGTCACCTGCGCGCTTGTCGGGAACGATGGGATGTTCTCGCGCAGTCGGTCGTAGCACGTGTTGAGCGCCCGCATGATGTCGGCGCGTTGGTGCGTGGCGTCCACGGTGGCACCCACCCACAGTTGGTAGTGAGCCGCGTCGACTACGATGGCGGCGGCGGCCTCGGTCACCACCTCGAAGTCCTGCTTCGGCTCGTTGTAGAGCGCCTTGACCGAGGTGCCCATGACCTAGTTGGTCTCGAAGGCGTCGAAGTGCGCGAGCCTCGCGGTGTCGTTCGCCACGCGTGCGGTGAGATCGGTCTCCAGCGTTTCGAGTCGAAGCTCGGTCTCGCTGCCGGTCGGGTAGAACGTCCGCTCGGTGGTGATAGCGGCCAGGCGCACGACGTTGCGGTCGGCCTGGTTCTGTTGTGCGTTGTAGGCGTCTGTGTTGTTAGCAGCCATGATCTATTCCTCTGAAAGCAGGGGGAGGTGTGTCACCCTCCCCCAACGAGTTCAGCCCCACTCTCCACTACTAGGCGAGGGCATCCTTCACGTGCAGGTTGACGATGTGCTCGTCTTCCACACGAACGCTACCCATCGACCAGTAGCCATAGATGCGCCACGCAAAGCTCTTCGATGGGTCTTCGGCCACACGCACCGTGATGTCACGTGCGATGTGCAGGCCTAGGGCTCGGCGGGTGAAGAAGAGGCAGAACAGTTCGCCCGGCGCGGGGGCGAGCAGTCTCGTCGACATGATCCAGGTGAACCCCATCCAGCTGGGCACGATGCCGTACTGGCTGAGTTCATCGAGTCCCTGGCGGACGTAGTCCTTCGAGGTCTGCTCGGTCAACTGCATGAGCTTGCGCACTTGCGTTGGACCGACGATGGCGACCTTCGGTACGTCGGGGTCGATGTCGTTCTCCATGAACCGTTCTTGAATCGCGGTGATGTCGTCGAACGAGATGGGCACTGCGCCCGTCCCGATGATCTGGCTGGCGGGGAGTGCTACTGCACCGCCGCTGCCATCAGTGGCGTCACCGGTTGCGTTCTCGATAATCAGATCATCGACGGCCCGGCGTAGGGACATGGCGATGTTCTGGGCGATGTTGCTGTTGGGGTCGACCAGCATCTGCACGATGTCTTCCTGCTCGGTCGCCTCGCCTGCGTCGAACGTGCGCGTGAGCGATACGCGTCTCGACCAGGGAAGTTCCTGCACAGGGGTGTCCTGCAGTACGGTGGTCTTCTCCGATGCGACGCCGGCACCGAGTCTCTCCCAGTTGTGCTTCTCGCTCTGCTCTGCCCGCTCGGTCACGTGTGAACGCAACTTCGTGGCAGCCTGCTGCGCGAGATGGCGCACGATCTGCTCGAAGGTCTCGATGTAGACGTTGGAGATAGAGACGGCCATAAGGCTGCCCTCCTACGTTGGTCCACATTGTCCTTCGCAGGGGTAGCCCGGTTGCCCGGACCCGTTGCTTGCAGACAAGCCTGGTCTGCCGGCAGGGGTCGAGGGGGCCGCGAACGCGGTAGTCCCCTCAGTCGTGGTGTATAGCGCCAGCGTCCGCTGACTGCAACCCATCAGTGGATTCTACGAACTAGGGGTAGTTCGTGGAAACCTAGCCGAGCCCTGCCCTGGCCGGCGGGTCTTGGCTCGCGTTGGGG
>SDBV01004947.1_pt1 | contig 18940 bp, 10 predicted proteins | sample 2277081 | NCBI WGS metagenome assembly SDBV01 (sample SAMN10402039, study PRJNA504765) | marine sediment metagenome | isolation source: marine sediment core GS10_PC15, 223 cmbsf | place: Arctic Ocean: Southern Knipovich Ridge | collected 2010
AACGGGCAAGAGCTTAACACCGAGATCGTTGAAGACGAGAAGAGAAAAGGATTCTTTCACATCTACTGGATGCCCGAGGAGCCGCTAAAGCCCCAGGAAGCGCTTTACTACGGCTGGAGCAAGAATGACAAAAGAAAGCTCAGCCCCCTGCCCGGATCAGGTAAGGGCATCGTGACGATGCAGAATCAGTATGGTCCCAAGGTTCTGGAAACGTTCTTTCTGGTCCTGCCTGAGCAGCTTGAAGTTTCAGACGAAGCAACCCCCACCGACAGCCGCGACTTCGGCGATTACAAGGTCTTCTGGTGGACCAAAGAAGTGTCCCAAAACGCCAACCATGTTGAAAATGTCATGATACAGAAAAAGGTAAAGATCGAAAATGCACGCAGGGTAGTAGAATCGTTTTTGTCAGATGTGATTGCCGGCAATACCAGTAAAGCTATTAAACTCGTCAAGCCCGGCAGTGCCGTTGCCCGGCAGGTCGCCTATATGCAGGAATTATGCCAGGGAAGACAGATTCAAATCACAACCGTTCATGCCAATGATAGAATTGCGCTGGCCTTTACCAATGAATTCACCGGCGACGACAGCGAAGTCGCAATGTTGGAAATTACGCTCATCAAGCAGCGGGGCATCTGGATGATTGAAGATATCGACCTTGAAAACACCGCCAAGGCAAAAGCCGATCTGTCTGATTTTCTAAAGAACAACCCCGACGCCGGAGAAGTCTCGACGCAGATCAGCGGCAAAATCACCGATCCCAAAGAAGTGGGCAAAACAGTGAAGAATGTGATCCTCACGATCTCAACATGTACCGAATCCGATCCAAAGGTCGCCCGCTCGCTAAAGAAGCTTAAGACTCTGGACGAAACGGCGGCGGTCAGTGCGATTGCTGAATATCTCGATTCCGATAAACCCACGGTCAGACGCTCGGCGATTTTTGTTTTGTGGCGGGGCGAATTTGACAGTATTGCTCCCGCGGAACAAAAACTCCTTGAACTTTGCAGTCACGACGAAAACGCCACAAGGGGCATGGCGGCGATAGCCTTAGGCGCCGCCAGGGTACCTGCATCGTTTGCGACATTGACCGACATGACGCTCAATGATGCCGACGGGTATGCAAGAAGATGCAGTGCATATGCATTAGGGCTCTACGGTGACAAAAAGGCGCTTGAAGTTTTGAATAAAGCACTCCAAGACAAGGACCCGATGGTCAAGCAGAACGCTCAGGCGGCGATCACCATGCTGACCGAACTAAAGGAAACGCAGGACTGAAGACTCACAGTTTGACAAGTCAATTACGGTGGGTGGTATTGTTGCTTGCAGTAGCGGTGATACTGCCCACCGTATGCCTGCTCTGGTTTATGACAAGAGTGGTAAGAAATGAAAGTCTTGCTGTACGGCAGCAGTTAAGCAACTTCTACATTGACCAGTTGGGTGAACTGGTTGACAAGTCTGGAAGACGCTGGGGCAGGACCAGGATGGGACTGGAAGGCAATGCAGAACAGCCATATGATCTTCTGCTCTCCCAGGCGGTTGAAAATGGTATCAGTGGCCTCATTATTTTCGATGATGAAGGCAAAAGGACGTACCCGCTTTTATCGGATGCGATTCAAAGAGACGGCCAGCCATCTCAGGAAAACCAGAAAGTATGGAAGTTTGAATTTGTAGACGGCAATTACGAGGAGGCTGCAAAACTTTATAGAAAACAGGCTGACAGCGACAATGTTATAGTCCGTCTTGGCTCATACTTAAATCTAAGCAGGTGCATGGCAAAGCTAAACAGACTTGATGAGGCCGTCGAAGAATGTAAAAAGGCTGCTTTCAGCGACTTGCAGGACAATGCAGACGCGGATATATTGAATGTTATCGGTAATGCGAGAGTGCAGCTTTTAAGTCTTACTACCGGAAAAGATCGATACAAGAGTTTATATGAAGATACTTTCGGTAAGCTGGTTTCAATGATATTTTCGGTTAACAAGGCAGGAACTATGTTGGCAACCGATAGCAACATGTTTTTGACCGAGAGGGTTTTGCAAATACTGCAAGAGGACCCTCATCTTAACGACAAAGATCAAGAAGCGATCGAGCGGATCAATAAATATAAGGCTATTGAGGAATATTCAGTTGGTTTTGTTGAAAGCAACCCGGATATTGATCTTTTTTACGGCGAAGATCACAGGCGCCGAGTCGGCAAACACCAGGCAGACGGCGAAAGTGTTTACAGCTTACGTCAAAAGGGCGACAAAGCCGGCTTTTTGTTTTTGTTCACCGGTGAAGATCTAAGCAGGGCTTTGTTCGATTTTGAAGAAAGGTTTGGCGACGATGTTGCTTTCTGGATAGGCGATGAAGATGGGGTATATGTTTGGGGCGAAGAAAACCCTGCAGGTGAGCAGTTCTTAACAGTTTCTCTAAAAAATGCTCTTGGAAGAGGCTGGAGGGCAACGCTGTATTTTATCGGGGAGAATCTTTTCGATAAAGCCGCAAACAGACAAAGAACTATTTACACATGGACAGGCATCCTTGTAATAGGCCTGATGGCGGTATGCACATGTTTTGCCGGTGGTGCAGTCGGCAGACAAGCCAAACTCAACAGGCTTAAAAACGATTTCGTCGCAACGATAACACACGAGCTGAAGACGCCGCTTGCATCGATGCGGGTTCTTGTCGATACACTCCTGGACGGCAGCTACAACAACCAGCAGCAGGCTACCGAATACCTCCAGCTTATTTCAAAGGAGAACCGTCGCCTTACCGGTCTCATAGATAACTTCCTTACATTCTCCCGAATGGAACGCAACAAGCAGGCCTTTGGACTTGATCCTGCCAGTCCAGCCGATATCGCGACCTCCGCCGCAGATGCCGTGCGGACCAAATTCAACAATGAAAAATGTGAATTCACTGTCAGCATCGATGATAATCTGCCATCTATCATGGCAGACAAAGACGCAATGATAACCGTACTGGTGAATCTGCTGGATAACGCATACAATTACTCGCATGACGACAAACGAATTGAACTGAAAGTCTTTGCCGAAAACAATGCTGTTTATTTCTCGGTCGCCGACAACGGTATTGGAATGACGAGCCGACAGGTCAAAAAGATATTCGACAGGTTTTACCAGGCCGACACCTCTCTTACCCGCCGCACACAAGGCGCAGGTCTGGGCCTTTCCATCGTAAAATTCATCCTCGATGCACATAACGCAAAAATGACGGTCGACAGCATACCCGACAAAGGAAGTACCTTCACAGTAACGCTGCCGGTCGCCGATTGAGATAAGACAACACTATGGAAACAGTTCTGATAATTGAAGACGATTCGACAATGCTGCGGGGTCTCAAGGACAACTTCGCGTATGCGGGCTACAATGTCCTCACTGCCGCCGACGGGGAAGCGGGCCTAAACGCCGCGCTCGATGGGGCGCCCGATCTGATCATTCTCGATATTATGCTGCCTGAGATTAACGGCTATGAGATATGCCGATTGATACGAAAAGAAAAACTCGATATGCCTATCATCATGCTCACGGCCAAAGGCGAGGAATCCGACATCATCCTGGGGCTAAACCTCGGCGCTGATGACTACGTTACCAAGCCATTCAGTATCAAGGAACTGCTCGCACGCGCCGCCGCATTCGTGCGCCGAAGACGACAGGGCCAACAGGATACATACGAATTCGCCGATTTCGTATTCGACATTGGCGCTCGAAGACTCACAAAAAACAACACAGAGATCAAGCTTTCTCCCAAAGAATACAAGCTGCTTGAGCTTTTCGTAAAACGACAGGGCAAAGCCCTCACCCGCGACGAAATATTAAACGTCGTCTGGGGCTATAACAGCTTCGCCGGCCACCGAAGCGTTGACCGATTCGTAACCACCCTGAGAGGCAAAATAGAGCCCGACCCCCATAACCCGGCCTTTATACACACCCTTCGGGAAATTGGCTACAAATTTGAACCACTCTGACTTATTCAACGCCCAAACGCACACAGGCTGTTCGTTAAGGGATATCTTGCCCGTTTGGCCACAAGAAAGCGGCGTTTTCGGGGCAGAATCGCGTGTGGGCTGCTCGAAATCGGCCCGGAAGCTTCAAATGGGGCCGCCATTGGTTCCTGACACTTCAATTATCTATGATTTCCCAGAAAAGCGATAGGCTTGGTAGTATATGGACAGGGTTGATTTTTTTAATTTTTTTAGATTTTTTGTTGACATCAAGATAGGCACTTTGGTATAACTGGGATAGGTGGTCGTCCGTGAGTATTTTATAGGACAATAGCGTTAACGTAACGTGATGAATAGTTGTTATTTTGGAGGTATGGTGATGAAAAGTAAACTGGTAGTATGTGTGGCCCTTGCCGTGGTGCTAGGGCTGGTAACGGGTGTTCAAGGAGCGACGCTGATAGACAGCTTCGAGGGCGGCGTTGGCGGCTGGGACAATCTGGAAGGCGACACAATCGGACCGGGTACGGTGGGTGTTACGGACGGTGCCGCCAGTCTTCAGCGGAATGGTATTGCCGGCTGGAGGGCTATCGATCTGGATATCAGCGGCATGATTGACGAACTGAATGCCAATGATACGCTGCTGGTCGATGTGACCACGTCACAGCAGGCCGACGAATCCATAGGTTGGTACCTTGAAACCGTTTTTGTCCTGCAGGGCGGAAGAGAGTCGGGGCCAACGGACGATTATTACAACCAGGGCCCTCTGGTGGGTGTGGCCAGTCCAGACGGAAGCCTGACTACGACCACGGTTGCCTTCAATTACGGTCCAACTCTGACCAACGGACCTGTTGTGTGGTGGGCGAAGATTCGCATCATCAATAACACCGGTGGCGATGGCGTCGTTTATTATGACAATGTGAGACTCACACCCGAGCCGGCGACAATGAGTCTGCTGGGGCTTGGGGGTCTGGCTCTGCTGCGTCGTCGTAAATAGAACTGACGTCCGGAAAGCTATTTGTATTTGCTACAAGACTGGGGCAGGTCTTAGGGCTTGCCCCATTTTTGCGCGCGTCCGGTGAGCACGCAAAGAGGCCCGGGGGATTGACCCGCAGGCCCGGTTTTGGTATAATACGAAATGTCTGAGAGGGCGGCGCGGTGTGCGAAGACCGGTCTCATTGTATTCTTATCCTTGAGTCAATTAGGAGTAGGTGGATGTTTGCGAACGGTTGGGCAATACTCCAACGTTGTGTTGTGTCAGGTGTGTTGCTGTTCATGCTGGTCTTTGGCACAGTCGGCGCCAACGAAGCGCACTGGATTGAAGGAGAAGATTACTCCACCAGCACATTTATGCAGTCCTGGGGAGCCGGGCCCTGGTATAACAACGACAATATCAGCAAAGATCTCCTCTCGCCGGGCGAACCCGGTGTCTCCAACGGCGATTGGCATTCACATTACACGAGCAACACGTATCAGGATTCCGGCACGGCGGTGTATATCTTTCATGTAAATGAGCCGGGGACATATTCATGGTGGATTCGGCTGAATCCCTTTCAAAATTCAAATGGGGGCGCAGACTACAGCTACAGGATCGACAGCGCCGAATGGCAGCCGATCGATCTGTCCTACGTAACAAACCGACTCGACCTGGTCGATCCGGGCATTGACATCCGTTTCATCGCGTGGACCTTCGGCGACACATTCGACTTGACCTGGGGCACGCACAGCATTCAGATACGCATTTCAGATCGCGACGGCGCCGACAGAGAGGCCCACGGCGGTATCGACGTAATGGCGCTTGTGAACTTTCCATGGGCGCCGACCGGCGTTATTCCGCCCGATCCGGATCCTCCCGCGCCGCAAGCCGCCGACTGGATGATGCTGATGGCCGGGCCGGACGCGTTTTCCCAGGAGTCTATCATCGACATGAGCTATCTCCTCGACAAGCCCGCCGGCATACACGGTTTTCTAAAACGCCAGGGCAAAGACTTCATGTTCGTGGACGCAACCCGTGTCCGGTTCTGGGGCGTTGGTGCAAGCATGACCGACACGGTCGGCGCCCAGCAGCGGCAGGCGCGATTCTACGCCAAGCACGGCATCAATATGGTGCGCCAGCATCCCGTGGAAGGCGTGCTCGGATCGCTGAAGGGCAGCCCGGGCAACCGCTATTTCGATGCCGCCAAACTCGATAAGTGGGACCGGTGGTTTTCCATCCTCAAGGATGAGGGCATCTACATGACCTGGTCGATTTTCTATCATCATGTGGTCATGTCCGACGAGGGTATCGACAGCGGGCTTTACAATGAATTGCCCGCATCAGGCGCAGGGCGGGACAGCTACGGCTTAGCTTCATTCGTGAAGGAATATCAGGACTCCCAGTGGCAATACGCCGAACTGCTGCTCAACCACGTCAATCCATATACGGGGCTTGCATACAAAGACGACCCGGCCCTTGCGATTGTCGAATGCCGCAACGAAGACAGCGTCTTCTTCCACAACCCCCTCGTCGACGATTTCGTCAGGGGCCAGTCGCAACCGAATCACGCCGCCCGTCTAAAGGCCATGTGGCAAGAGTGGGTAAAGAGTACCTACGGCAACAACACCGCCCTGGCGACGGCCTGGGGCGCCGGAATGAAAACAACACCCATTTTCAACGGCGACGGATCGGTGCGCAGCTACCCCGACTCCGTCAATGAAGCAAACATGTACATCTACGCCGCCTGGGAAATGACCAAAGACGGACCTTTCTGGAACACCACAGCCGAAAGAAAACGCATGGGCGACTTCATCCGATTCCTCGCCGAAATGCAGCGCGACACCTACGAAACCTACCGGCAACGACTTCAGACCCTCGGATTTCGCGGCGTCACCGTCAGTACGGCGTGGCGGGCGGGCGGCCCGGCGGCATCGGCGGCGAATTTGTGGACGGATGACGCCATGGACGCGATCGACCGCCATAACTACTTCGGCGGCGGCGCGGGTGGCCATGGCATAACCGCCGGTTACGTCAACAACGACACGCACATGAACAAACCCGGACGAGGCATCCTGTCGACAGGATTGTGGCAGGTAGAGGACAAGCCCTTCATCATCACAGAATGGACGCAAAAACCGCCCAACCAGTGGAAGGCGGAAATCGCACCGCTGTTTGCATTCTACGGCATGGGGCTGCAGGGATGGGATGCATCCTATCACTTCGCCGCCTCCCGCCCGAACATGGGCAGCGGCTGGCCGGCCATGAGAGCCTACGTTACGTGCACCCCTCACTACATCGGCCAATTCCCCGCACTTGCCTTCGCCATCTACAACAATCATTTCGACGAAGGCGACATAGTCTCTGCCCGGCGGCTCTCCAGGGCCCAGGCTTTTGGCGGTACCGACGCGCTGGACCAGGAATACGGACTCGTCGGCTATGACGAGAACGAAGTGCTGGCTCATGGCGACACGCCCGTCGAAGCACTCGCTATCGGACGCGTCACCGCTAAAGTGGACGACGCGCAGAATGCCTCCTACCTGGCGGACCTGTCGCAATGGTGGGACCAGACCGCAAAAACCGTTGTCAGCCGGACCGGCCAACTCACGTGGGATTACGGAAACCGGGTGGTCCTCCTGCATTCGGAAAAAACCCAGGGCGTCATTGGCTATGCCGGTGGCGGTACTTATGATCTGGGCGGCGTTACCGTTGAGGTCGGCGAGACACCGTTTGTGAGCCTGATCTTTACGCCCCTGGACAATCGGCCGCTGATTGAGTCCGAACAGATACTGATCACTGCAATGGCTCGCGATAAACAATATGGAACCGTCTACAACGAAGACGGCACGGAACTGCTCGAAACGGGCGGACCACCCCTTTATCTCGAGCCTGTGCAGGCGACGCTGACATTCGCCGGCGCCCCAGTGACATCGGCGCGAGTCGTTGACGTATACGGCCTGCCGGCAGACGCGCAGATTCCACGCAGCGGCAACACCATCACGATTGACGGTCGATACGCCACGTACTATTACGAGGTGCGGCGTGACGTGGATTGCGCATCGGCCAATATCGACGGCGAGACGCTCGTCGATCAGCATGATTTTGCGATGTTGGCTTTCGACTGGATGGTGACCGAGACGGGGCTCGCCGGCGACATCAACGCTGACGGCGCCGTGGACACGTGGGATCTGCTGCAATTGGCTCGCTACTGGCTGGAACTCTGTCAAGATTGATTGTGTGGGGGTGGCAGCCTTTTCGGCGCAGCCGAAAGGGATGGCTGATGCGTTGGCGAATCATCCCTCTGCTGCGCTGCGATTCGCAAAAGGATGAAGCCGGATGAGCCCACTTTCTTGACAGCTCAAGGTGATTTCGGTAAGATTATTAGTGCCTCAAGGAGAAGTATGCTCTTTGACCGTCTAAATGGGAAATGTCAGCTAAGGGTTGTTAATGAAAATACGAGGTTTATATTATATTTTCACATTGATGTGCATAGCATCGGCTTGCATCGGTTCTGTGTCGTCGGAAGATATTTCACATTCTCTTGTCGGTTACTGGACATTCGATGAGTTGGAGGATCTGGTATTGGGGGACAAATCCGGCAGCGGGCTTGACGGAGAAGTTACAGGGAGTGTTTCGCTTGAAGAAGGCGTTTTGGGATCGGCTGGGAAATTTGACGGCGAGCACAAAGGTGTTCGTATAAGATCGGATAAGACCTTTGGGTCTTTGCCGGCGATTACGATCTGTGCATGGGTAAGTCCGAGTGAGCTTTCAGGTTATCGTGAGATTTTCCGCAAGGAAGACGGTGATCGGAGGATTCTGTTTTCGTTTCAGCATGACGGGCGGATTCTGGCGTTAGGGTTGAATGTCGAAGGATCCGGATACGAAGAACTGGATGCGCCGGTTAATCCTGCGGGGCTTAAAGATCTTCAGTGGCATCATGTTGGGGGTACGTTTGACGGTAAGCAAATGCGTGTCTATCTTGACGGTGTTGAGATCGCCTCGAAAGACAGGGCCGGGCGGTTGGTTTCCGGCGGCGGCGCAGATGCTTATATAGGATCCCTTGGAGGGACGGGGGAATTCTTCATCGGCGGGATAGATGATCTGCGGATTTACAAAATTGCGCTGAGAGCCGATCAGATTTCCGGATTATATGAGGAAGGAATTGCAGGTGAAGCTGCAAAGCTTAAATTATGCAGAGAGCAGCTTGCAGGAATATACCACGAGGCCGATACGTTTGCAGAGACTATCGCTTTGACGCGGAGCAAGCTGAAATACACGAATGCACCAAAGATTTTACTGCGTCTCTTGCAGGCGAAGCTGAATGCGAAATTTGCCGATAAGTGCGCCGAGTTTTCAAGCATAACAGGCAGCGGGGTCTTTGAATATCTGCAAAGGACCGATGACAGGTGGCTCTTGGAAAAAGTCGAACATGTCGTGGGGCTTGCGACGGAATACAAGCCGTTGACCGTATCGCAGTGGGCCCGTCTAAATGAAACCGACCGAAAAAGTTGGAAGGAAATCGGGAGACTCGAAGAGGATTTCGAGCGGCTGAAGAACTCGCAAGGCCTGAGGCGCGACTGTGAACTGATGGAACTTATGTTCGAGGCGGGCGGGAAAATCGTTTATCGTCCCGTTCGATATGAGGCGGTTGCGCCTTATGTCAAGGCATATACGCCCGCAACAAGAGATCAATCTGTCAGTGAGGCGGATGCAGTACTGATACGTGATTGGCGGTATCAGGCTGACGGTATTGCAACAGTTGGACATATAAGGGATGAGTTACGGTGGACAAGGCAGGTTGCAGGAAGAATTAAACGAAGGCAGGGTTGGGAGTATGATTTCTCAAAGGAACTGGCCGAGCTTAAGAAGCTGGAGTCGCAGGTCGGAGAAGTCAATGACGAGCAATTGTATTTTGCCGTTCGCCGGATTAAACGTCGTATTATGTTCAGCGATCCGGTGATCGATTTTGACAGTGTGTTGTTTGTCGATATTCCGTTTCCGGGGGGTTCTGAGTGGCCCCATGAGACGCGTCATCGCTTAGGGTATATGGCCGTGCCGGGCGGCAGGCTCTTGACGCTGAAAGGGCTTGGGCCCGGTGGGCATTTAACGAAGCTTATGCCTCAAGCGCCTTTGCACGGCACTTTCTGGCGGCCTGATTTGTCTTTTGATGCCGGGCGTGTACTGTTTTGTTTTCATCCGGCCAATGAGAAGAATTTTCATCTCTATGAGATCAATATCGATGGTACGGGTTTGAGGCAGATAACCGACGGTATCTATGACGATGTTGATCCCATCTATCTTCCCGACGGTGAGCATATTATTTTTCCATCGACTCGCGGCCATAATTATGTTCGCTGCATGCCACCGACGAACTCGTTTTCTTTAACGCGGTGCGATCTTGACGGCGGTGATATGTATATTATCTCTCGCAATATCGAGCCGGATTATCTGCCTTCGCTGCTTGATGACGGACGGGTGATCTATACACGCTGGGAATATACCGATAAACCTCTCTGGCGTGCTCAATCTTTGTGGACCATGAATCCTGACGGTACGGGTGCTTCGACATACTGGGGCAATCAGAGTGTTTGGCCTGATCTGCTGAAAGATGCTCGTCAGATACCCGACAGCAAGAGAGTAATGTTTACGGGCTCTGCTCATCATGACTGGTTTTCGGGAAGTACCGGTATTGTCGATACGCGAAAGGGGCTGAACTTTCCCGGAGGACTTACGAAAGTTACGGCCGAACTGGCGTGGCCGGAATCCGGCAACGGTCCTGTGGATCCTGTTGAGTCAAAACACTATCACAACAGCGGAAAGCACAGTGCTTATCAAAACCCCTATCCATTGAGTGAAGAACTGTTTCTTGTCTCTGCAAACCGTGCGGGCAAGTTTATATTGTACCTGATGGATATTTTGGGTAATAAGGAGTTTATCTACGAAGGTGAGCATAATATATTCCACGCCATTCCGATTCGGCCGCGATTTAAGCCTCCTGTAATTCCTGATAATGTGAAATGGCCCACAGCGGATGAGCGTTATAATCCTGCCGACGGTGTGATATTCAGCAATAATATCTATCACAACGCCCCCCAGAAGATTCGAGGCAAAGCAAAGTATCTTCGTATTCTGACGATGGACGCCAAGACATACAGCTACTGGTACAAACGTCCATACGCATCGACGGGTCCTGTTGTTTCGATGGTTATGAGCGAGGGAGTCAAGCGGATACTCGGAACGGTTCCGATTGAAGCTGACGGTTCTGTTCATTTTAAGGCGCCTTCGGGCAAGGGGCTGTATTTCCAGTTGCTGGATTATAAGTTTCGGGCGCTTCAGACGATGCGTTCAATATCAGGCGTTATGCCTGGTGAAACCCGGGGTTGCCTTGGTTGTCATGAAATGCATAGCGTGACGCCTGCGGCAAAAGGCAGAGCAATTGCTCTTGATCGAGAGCCTTCCAGAATAGTCCGGCCGCCGTGGGGTGATGAGTCTGTGAGCTATATGCGGTTTGTCCAGCCGGTGCTTGATAAATACTGCGGCGAGTGTCATCAGGGCCAGGGCAAGGCGAGGAAAAAGTTCGATCTGACATTTCGAGGTGAGGGTTTGTTCAAAGAGCCTTATGTGACGCTGATAGGCAATCCTACATGGGGAGCGGCTTATAACCCGCCAAAGAATCCCCCTGCCGGTTTTGGTATCGCCGATACTTTACTCGTCGAAGCTTACGACCAGCGAGACCCTGCCGCATACACAACTCCTGAGCCGATGACCAAACTATCATACAAAAGTCGTCTTGTGAAAATGGCTTCCAGCGGAGAACATTATGATGTCAAGGTCGACGAGGTTAGCCGTCGCAAGCTGATTGCCTGGGTTGATACGATGTGTCCTTATCGCGGTGATGAAGAAGTGAGGCAGATCGACGATCCTCGTTTTCAGGGTATCGACTGGCTGGCGATTCGTCCTCAGATTAAAAATGCGCCTGTAGTGATCAGGCCGGGTCCTTTAGACGATGGTTTGTAAAATTATGAATATTGAACAAGGGCCTTCTGCCTTCCGTCGACTACTTAATAATCTGCGTTCCGATACCTTTATCGGTATAGATTTCCAGCAGGAGGGAGTGGGGGATTCGGCCGTCGATGATGTGGGCTTTTTTTGCACCGCCGTTCAGCGCGGTGATACACGCCTCGACCTTGGGCTTCATACCGGAAGTGATCACGCCCTCGGCGACCATCTGTTCGATGTCCGCTTCGCCGGCGCTGGAGATCTGGCTCGTCGGATCATTGATATCGGTCAGGATGCCGTGCGTGTCGCTCAGCACAACAAGCTTCTCTGCCTGGACACCCGCCGCGACCATCCCGGCGGCGCTGTCGGCATTGACATTGAACTTCTTACCCGTCTTGCCGCACGCGACCGATGCAATGACAGGTATAACCCCGTTGTTGCAGACGGTGACGAGCAGATCGGAATTTACGCTAACGACTTTGCCAACAAGGCCCAGATCGAGCTTCCTGCCGTCTTCGCCTTCGAGCTTCAACTGCTCGGCGAACAGAACACAACTGCTAAGTGAATGCAGCCCCATCGCCTTACAGCCTAACTTCTCGATGGTCTCACAGATCGGCGTGTTGACCTTATTAACAAGCGTATGTTCGGCAATAGCCAATGTCCGCTGGTCGGTATACCGACGGCCGTGGACCCAGGTTGGCTCCAGGCCCGCCTCGGCCATCGCTTTGGTGATCGCTTTGCCCCCGCCGTGCACGATGATCGGCTGCATCCCCACGCTCGCCATAAAGGCGATATCCGTCAGCAGTTTTTCCTGCAGATCAATGTCCTCGAGGATACTGCCACCAAGTTTGACGACCACAATCCGGCCGCGAAACCGACGAATATACTCCATTGCCTCGATTAGCGAATGTGCTTTTTCAATGGCTTTTTCCATAAGAAAACACTCTCAAAACCGTCCAAAAACTGCTCAAAAACCCGGAAAATTGCTGAAAAACACGCCTAAAACCAAAAAACCAAGCCAACGAAGGGAATCGAACCCTTAACCGCTGGTTTACAAAACCAGTGCTCTACCGTTGAGCTACGTTGGCGTATCTTCATTATTTACAAAAATGTTCTATAAAGTCACCCAAATAGATTCCCGCTTACATTACATCCTATCGGCCAGTATTGCAAGAAGATAAGGGGAAAACGGTATTACTTTGGGGCTGATAAATCGCCGGGAGCCTGCCGACTATTTCCCAAGGAGTCTTGTTATTGCATCAACTGTTTTTTGGGTAGCGCCCTGGTTTTGCTTCATTACCTCCCGGGCGGCCCGTGCGATGGATTGTGCGAGGTCCTTGTCGGCAAGGCAGTTGCGCATTGCTGTCAGCAGTTCGTCGCCCCCGGCTACATCAATTGCCCCATTGGCTTTAAGCAGCGCGCCTACTGTCTGCTTGAAGTTGAATGTGTGCGGCCCGAAGATGGTGCATTTGCCCAGTGCTGCAGGCTCCATCATGTCCGAGCCGCCCATTGGCACGAGGCTTCTGCCGACAAAGACGATAGTTGCGAGGCTGTAGAATTTCGGCAAATCACCCATCGTATCGCCCAGGATGACCGCCGGAGTGCCTTCGACGACTTTGTCGGTATCCTTGACTGCGCTGTAGCGGGCAGGATCGAGACCGGCCCGCTCGATCAGCGCGGCGACTTCGTCGAATCGTTCGGGCTTTCGCGGCACAATCGCCAGCCGCAGGTCAGCGAACCGGTCGTCTTTCTTGAGTTCGCAGAAGACATCCAGGATTATCTTCTCTTCGCCGGGCCCTGTTCCGCCCGCCACCCACAGGCGCTCATTGCCGATATTGAGTTGGACGGCGAGTTGATCTGCGCCTTCGATCTTGTCGGTAATCCGGGCGGTGTCATATTTGAGGGAGTTTGTGACGATGACTTTCTCGTCCGGACAACCTAAGAACCTGAAGCGGTGCGCGTATTCTTCGGTCTGGGCGAGCACGAGACTGAGCCTGGCGAACATGGGCTTGACGATTGGCTTTACGAGCTTGTAACGGGGGAAGCTCCTGTCCGAGAGCCTGCCGTTTACGACGACCAGGGGAATATTCTGTTTTTCTGCGATCCGTGCAAGGTTGGGCCAGACCTCAAGTTCCATCAGCAGGCATATATCGGGACGAATCGTCTTAAAGGCGCGTTTCATTACGACGGACAAATCAAACGGAAAATAGAAAACGTCCAGCTTCTCGCCGTAGAGCTCTGTCGCGCGGGCCATGCCCGTATCGGTGGTGGAACTGAGGACGATCTCGTAATCGGGCAACTGCTTTTGAAGTTCGGCGATGAGCGTCTTTGTGGCGTTGACTTCACCGACACTGACGGCATGAATCCAGATGCAGGGTCTGGCGGTGTCCTTGCGCGTGATACGGCCGAGGCGTTGCGACCAGCCGGCCCGATAGCGGTTGTGGCGCACCATCCGGTATATGATCTTCGGGGCAAGCGCCGCGATTCCAAGCAGATATAATAAATCAATTAACAGCTTCACGTTTTAGTCTCAAAGGATTTACCGGATCAGGTCCTGTTATGTTCCGGTGTTGGTCATCAGTTGGGGTTGGCCTGTGGCTTCGAGGACATCTCGCCAGAGAGCCCCTTCCGGGTCGATGGCGTTTTTTCTTTTCACCGCCAGCGCGGTTGGTACGTGGACGAGCCTGTTGTGCAGCATGCTTATGATCATTTCGGTTTTTCCGGCCATCGCGGCGTGGACGGCGCCGGTGCCCAGCCTTTGGCAATAGATCGAGTCGTTGGCGTTTGCCGGTGTGCTGCGGATGATATAGCCGGGGTCGATGTATTTTAGATGGATTTCCGTGTGCTTTGCCTTGAAGTACTCGATGATTCGCATTTTCAGGTACAGCCCGATATCGTTAAGCACGATATTGCCGGATGTGTCGGTCTTGCCGCTCCGGTCCAGGAGGTCCTGGCCTGCGCCTTCGGCGGCGAGAATGACGGCGTGGTTTCTTCTTTGCAGGCGTTTTTCCAGGTGGGCGAGCAGGCCATTTTCGCCGTCCAACTCGAAGGGCACTTCGGGCACAAATACGAAGTTTACATCGTTTATCGCAAGCGCCGTATGGGCGGCAATGAAACCGGATTGCCTGCCCATGACCTTGACCAGGCCGACGCCGTTTATGGCGTCGTAGGCCTCGGTGTGCGCAGAGGCCACGGCGTCGACCGCCCTTGCGACCGACGTTTCGAATCCGAACGATTTCTGCACGAAGCTCAGATCGTTGTCGATGGTCTTGGGGACACCGACGACGGCGATCTTGAGGCCGCGTTTGTCAATCTCGCGACAGATTTCCAGGGCGCCCTGCTGCGTGCCGTCGCCGCCGATGGCAAACAGTATTTTCATATTCATTTTTTCGAGCGTGTCGACTATCTCGCTGCTGCGTTCGCCGTAACCTCTTGACGAGCCTAAGATGGTCCCTCCGCGATTGTGTATTCTCGTGACATCATCGGGAGCAAGTCCAACGGGCTTTCGGTCGCAATCTGCGAGCAGTCCCCTGTAGCCGAATCGAAAACCCGTAATTCTCCTGACGCCGTAACGATACCACAGGCACATGACAATAGCGCGAATGACGTCGTTGAGGCCCGGGCACAGGCCGCCGCACGTTACGATGCCGGCGCTGACGTTTGCCGGGTCAAAATAAATCTTTTCGCGGGGACCGGCCTTTTCAACAAGCTCGCTTTCTTCAAAACTCAACGACCTCGCGTGGGACCGGGTGGCGATATCGTAAACGATGCGTTCGCTGTCGTCGGTGTAGTTTACAAAGTGGTCGCCGCTTCTGCTCGACAGCCTGACAGGCGAATCAATCGTCGGCTCGCCAAGGGTCTTTATCGTAAAATCCGTTTTATCCATTTCCTCTTGCGCTTTCGTCGTAACAGGCCGCATCCGGCGGTAGTTGGTATTTACGTTCCCGCAACGCTGTGGATCACGATGGCGTTAGTTGTGCCGCTTTCGCCCAGGGGGCTGCCCGCCACCAGAACGATCTTGTCCTGCGGCCGGACCCACTTGCTCTCAAGGGCAATCTCGTCAACCACGCGGGCGAACTCGTCAATGCTGTCGGGCACGGGCCCGCATCGCGGTATCACACCGTAGTGAAGGCACATCTGCTTGCAGACCCGTTCATTGGAACTCAGCGCGACAATCGGCACATCGATACGCGCCTTGCTGAGCAACTGCGCCGCCTCGCCGGTCTGCGACCAGACGGCGACGAGTTTCGCATCGGTATCGTCGACGAACTGGGCGACGCTGCGCGCCATGGCGGCGGTTATGGCAAGTTTTTCGGAGGTTACGATCATCGGGCGAAGCCCGCTGGAGGCATCGAGAAACGCTTCGGTAACGCGGGCGATTCGCTGGATCGTTTCGGCTGCGGCGATCGGGTGCTTGCCGATAGCCGTCTCGCCGGAGAGCATCACCGCATCGGTGAAATCCATGATCGCGTTGGCGACATCGGAGACCTCGGCACGTGTCGGGGTAGGTGAATCGATCATACTCTGGAGCATCTGCGTCGCCACGATGACCGGCGTTCCGAAACGGCGACAGAGGTGGGTGATCCGCTTCTGGATCAGCGGCACCTCGGCAAGGTCCATCTCTACGCCCAGATCGCCGCGGGCGACGAGAACAACGTCCGAAGCCGTGATGATATCTTCCAGATGATCCACCGCCTGGGGCTTTTCTATCTTGGCGATGACCTTGATATCGGAGCCTGCCTTTTTGATATAGTCCTTGAGTTGGTGTATCTCGTCGGCTGTGCGAACGAAGCTCAAGGCGAGAAACTCCAGTTGATGCTCAATGGCCCAGTTGACGCACTGCCAGTCGCGATCGGTTATCGACGGCGAGGAGATGTCCGAGTCGGGCAGGTTGACTCCCTTGTGGCTGTACAACGCTCCGGGCGAAAGGACTCGGCACGTGATTTGGTCGTCTTTTTTGGCGATGATTCGCAGGGCGATCCGGCCGTCGTCGATGAACATGCGATGCCCGACCATGACGTCCCGGACAAGGTTGTCGTAGTTCGTGCCAAAGCATGTCGGCGAACTGTCATTCGGGTCGCTGGTTACGGTGATTTCGTCGTCGACGTTGAGCGTTTGTCCCTCGGGCTCGATGCAGGCGGTTCGAATCTTCGGCCCGCACAGGTCGCCGACAACGGCGGCGGTGTGATGATGCTCGCCGCGTGCGGCATTGATGGCATCGAGGAACCGGCCGTGATCATCGAGCGTGCCGTGCGAGAAGTTCAGGCGAAACACATCCACGCCATGGTCGATCATGGCCTTGATGGTCTCAACCTCGTGACAGGCCGGGCCGATCGTCGCGATAATTTTCGTTTTGATCATCATTACAAATCGCCTGTCAACTGTTCCGGGCAAGCGGAAAGGGCAGGCACACGGGCCTGGCCCTACGTTTTCTTATGCCTTTGGGAAATTGCCGAGGTATTCGGTTTTGGGCAGTTGCCCGACCAGCGGCATTGCATATTCGATGAAGGCGTCGGTCATGCCGTTGCCGTCGTCGTTGATGAACTCATCGGGTACGCTCTTGGTGTGCTCCGCCACATCGCTTAGGTTGGTCCTGAACAGTTCGACGGCGTAGTCGGCGCCGTTACCCAGGCGTTTCATCGCCACCGAGCCGTTGTCTTCCTGCATCGAGTAAAGCACCGCCTGTCTTCCGCATCGACGGGCCTCGTCGACATCCGTTTCCGACTGCAATCCCGCAAAGCTTCTCTGCAGATAACCGAACGTATCGGCGCGAACTCGCTCGACACTGAGGTTGCTCTTGATCTGCCCGGCCAGATAATCGGCCAAAGCGCCTGTTCCCGAAAGCTGGACATTGCCATGTGCGTCTCGTTCGACTTTTTCAGCGAGGATCTCTGCATAGGTCTTCTTTTTAGTCTTGCGAATCCCTTCGCTGACGGCGATGACGCATCGACCCAGCTTCTTGAAGACGCCTTCGACATCGGCGAGAAATTTTTCCATTGTAAACGGTCTTTCGGGAATATAGACCAGGTGCGGTCCGTCGTCGTCTCTTTTTCTGCCTAATACCGAAGCACCCGTCAGGAAGCCGGCGTGTCTGCCCATGATTACGTCGATTTTGACACCCGGCAGCGCCCTGTTGTCGAGGTCGTCGCCCATCAGTGCACAGGCGACGAATTTTCCGGCAGTACCGAAGCCGGGGCAGTGGTCGGTCACCCGCAGGTCGTTATCCACCGTCTTGGGCACGTGGAACGCCCGGAGCTGGAAGCCTTCTCTTTCGGCCATGTTGTTGATCATGTAGCAGGTGTTGGCCGAATCGTTGCCGCCGATATAGTAAAAATAGCGGATATCGCGCTTCTTGAGGACCTCAAGAATGCGGGCGCAATACTCGTCGTCCGGTTTATCCCGGCTGGAACCCAGCGCCGACGAAGGCGAGCCGGCGACCCGCTCGAGTGTGCCGACGGGGAGTTTCTTCAGATCGATGAAATCTTCCTTGACGATGCCTGCGACGGCATGCAGGCCCCCGTAGAGGCGGTCAATCTCCTTGTGTTTGCACGCTTCTTCGATTACGCCGACCAGGGACGCATTGATAACGCCCGTGGGCCCGCCCGACTGGCTGACAACCGCGTTAGCCATTCAAAAACCCTTCCTGATAAGTTGATTTACACCAGTATTCATATCGCCACGCGATTATACGCAACGCCGCCCAAATATCAAGCCCAAAGCCAACCATGCGGGTTTCACAATGCCTCGACGGCTCACTCATCCTGCGTCAGAGGCCTTGGCCTGTAGAGCTTGGTCTCGAGCGCTCTTTGATAGGCGGTCCAGTTGGTGTTGCCGGGGTCGTTGTCGATGAGGTTGGCGACCTGGTTCATCTTGGCGTCGAGGTCGTCGATGTAATTGACCATAAAGGCTTCGGCGGTGGCGGGCAGCTTCGGCGAACCGAACTCATGGCAGCCGTGGTGACTTACAATGATATGGAGGAGATTGTCGAGCACATCCTGATCGATGGGCGTGCCTTTTTGCGCGATCTC
>SDBV01004948.1_pt1 | contig 18938 bp, 19 predicted proteins | sample 2277081 | NCBI WGS metagenome assembly SDBV01 (sample SAMN10402039, study PRJNA504765) | marine sediment metagenome | isolation source: marine sediment core GS10_PC15, 223 cmbsf | place: Arctic Ocean: Southern Knipovich Ridge | collected 2010
GGTCGGTTGATCGTGATGTAGGCGATTTTGTCTTTTACTTCGTAGATGAGAGCCATTATCCGTCCCCCTCTGCTAGCCCCTGAGCAGGTTTCTGGCGATGACGAAGCGGTGAACCTCCGAGGTGCCTTCGCCGATTCGCCGAATCCTGGCCTCCCGGTACCAGCGTTCCAGCGGCAATTCCTTGGAGACGCCGTAGGCGCCGTGAATCTGGACGGCGCGGTCGACGACGCGGCCCAGTACCTCACTGGAATACAGCTTGGCGATTGACGCCTCCTGCCGGTAGTCCTCGCCCCGGTCAACCTTCCAGGCGCCCTCCCAGATGAGCCAGCGCGCCGCCCGGATTTCCACTTCCGAGTCCGCCAGCATCCACTGGATCGCCTGTTTCCGGCTGAGGAGTTCGCCGAAGACGCTGCGCTGCTTGGCGTACTCCACCGCCATCCGCTGCGCTGCCACGGCTACCCCGAGGTTGGCCGCCGAATAGGGGAAGCGCATTATTCCGAGTAGCTTGGTCGTCAGTTCGAAGCCCTTGCCGACCTCGCCGATGACGTTGGCGTGGGGTATCCGGCAGTCCTCGAAGACCAGTTCGTAGGGGGACATCGGGCGGATTACGGGGATTGGCGTCAGCGTCAGTCCCGGCGTCTCCGGCTCCACGATGAAGGCGCTGATTCCGTGACGGCCCTCTCCGGGGCCGGTGCGGGCAAAGACGATTCCCCAGCTAGCCGCGCCTGCCCCGGTGATAAAGACCTTGGAGCCGTTGAGTATCCAGTCATCGCCGTCACGGACGGCCCTTGTCTTGATTGCATTGGCCGGGTCGGAGCCGCCGCTGGGCTCGGTGATAGCGTAGAAGGAGTGTTCGCCGTTTGCTATCGTTGGCAGGGCGTACTTCTCTATCTGCTCTTTGGTCCCCTCGAAGATGGCCGGTGGCGGCGGATTGCCGAAGAGCCGGTAGCCGGGGTTGTAGAGGCCATTGCGGTGCTGGGAGAGTTCTTCCCCGAGGACCGTCGTCGCGAAACAGCTCAGGCCCCCGCCACCGTATTTCTCCGGGACACCGAGGCACCACATACCGGCGCCTTTGGTTATCTTGCTGAGGCGGTCATATTCCTCAGGCTCAAGCTCCGTTGCCTCCGGGTCCATCTTCTTTTCCAGCGGCACAATCTCACGGCGGACGAAGTCCCTCACCCAGGTTTGAAGCATCTTGATATCTTCCGGTAGCTGGAAGCCCGTTTCCATTTGTCCTCTCCCCCGTCACGGCTGGATGGCACCAAATGGTAGCACGCGCGGCCTCTGCCGGTAAAGACTTGAACGCCGCCGCCCCATGCTATACTGAGCCTATGGTGAAGCTACTGGTATTGGCGGACACCCACGTTCGGACGATTGCGGAGCTTCCCCGTGAGGTTATCCGCGCCGCTGGTGAATGTGACTGGCTCGTCCATTGCGGCGACTACACCGGCGCCGCCGTTGTAGATGAGCTGCGTGGTCTCACCGGACATTTCTCCGGCGTTTGGGGCAATTCGGATCCGGGTACCGTAAGGGTGAAGTTGCCCCACCAGTTGACGCTTGAAGTGGAGGGGAAGCGGCTGTTGGTCGCCCACCCTCACTGGGGGGAGCACCATGACGGCATCGGGGAGGAACTGCTGAAGCGCCATCCCGGCTACAACGCGATTCTCTTCGGGCACAGTCACGAGCCGGCCCTGGTGCGTCACGGGGAGACGCTGCTCGTCAACCCCGGCCAAGGCTATCATTCCTTCATGGTGCCGGCGACGATGGTCCGGCTGACGGTTTCGGACGCGGGCATCGAGGGCGAACTGGTTACCCTCAGCCCCACTTGAGCACCGCGGATTCACTGATACCCCGTCGGGAAACGAACAGGCCCGCACCGAGAGGTGCGGGCCTGTTGCTTGCTGCAAGTGTCAGCGTCTAGGAATTGAGGATCTTCATTGCCTCTTCGTGGGAGTGATCCATCAGGTAGGGGATACCCGTGACTTCGGCACATTCCTTGGTCAGTGACATCAGGTCGTCGCGGGATATGGCCGGGACGGCGAAGTTCCGCGAACCGGCCATCAGCTGCTGGAGTCCCACCCGGAGCTTCTCGGCGTAGCTGTAGATGCCGATTGCCCCCAGCGGGATGTTCTTGATTTCGCTTGAGCCGACGATGTCCTTGACGTCCTCGTAGTTGACGAAGATTTCCTCGACAGACGAACCGAACTGGCTGACGGTGTTCGGCAGCTTGCCATCCTTGAGCCACTTGTCGATGTTCTTGCCGACGAAGCCCGGAATCATCAGCGCCCGGCCCATGCAGACCGCCTTCGTGAACGGTGCGCCCAGGGCGAGTGCCTTGAAGATCCCGTCCTCGCTGCTGAAAGCGCCGGCGAAGGCGATGTCCGGCGGTCGCTGGCCCTTGTCGGCCAGCGTCTGGCAGAAGTCGCGGGCGGCGGCGTGTAGGTAGAGACTGGGCATGCCCCACTCCTCCATCATCCGCCACGGGCTCATTCCAGTACCGCCGGGCGCGCCGTCGATGGTCAGCAGGTCGATCTTGGCATTGGAGCACCACTTGATCGCCATTGCTAACTCGCGGAGGCCGTAGGCGCCGGTCTTCAGTGTGACCCGTGAGAAACCGATGTCTCGCAGGCGCTTGACCTCGGCGTAGAATCCCTCTTCGTCGATGAAGCCGAGGCGGCTGTGGCGCTCGAACTCCTTGATCGCGCCGTCCTTGTGGGCTGCCTGGACAATCGCGTCCGAAGGATCGGGGGTGACGATGTAGCCGCGGCTCTGCAGTTCCAGGGCGCGCTCCAGGGTGTTGACTTTGATCTCACCGCCGATGCACTTGGCGCCCTGACCCCACTTGAGCTCGATCGTGTCCAGCCCGTGCTTCTTGCTGACGTATTCGGCCACACCGAGCCGGGTGTCCTCGACGTTCATCTGCACCAGGATCTCGCCGAAGCCCTGGTGGTAGCGCCGGTAGATCTCGATTCGGCTGTCCATGTCCGGCGCCGCGGTGACCTTGCCGTTCGAGTCGCGCTCGAGCTTCGGGTCGATGCCGCAGACGTTCTCACCGCAGACCAGGGTAACCCCGGCCAGCGCCGCGCCGACGGCGTAGTGCTCCCAGTTCTTGCGGGCGATCTCGGTTGAGCCGAGCGCGCCGGTGAAGACCGGCGTCTTCATCTTGACCTTCTTGTCCCAGCCGTACTCGGTCTCGGTGCTGACCGCCGGGAAGATCGCCGTGTCGGGCCCGGCCACGACGCCGGCCGGCAGACCCTTGGCGCCGAGTGCGTAACCCTGAATGTTGAGGTGGGAATAGTCGATCGGGTAGTCCTTGTCGCCTCCGGCAGTTATTTCGCCGAATGGGCCGGGATAGATCAGTTCGCGGCCGCGGAAGGAGGCTTTGAAGACCTCACAGTTACCGGTGCAGGTGTCCGTGCACCGGGAACACAGCCCGCTCATCGGCACGACGCTTTTTGAGCGGTTGGTGGTTCTGGTGGCATCGTTGGCGTTCGGTGTGGATAGGTTCATTCTGGCACTCTCCTCTCTTCTTCCGGGTGGGTCACCCGGCTACTTTCACCGGTCTTGTTGCGGATCCGGGCGCCTCCGCGCCTGGTCCCGACCGGTATTCCACATACTTGAGTTCCATTGCTGATGGAGCTGGTCCCGCGGACGAAGTCCGCCGTCCAGTCAGACGGCGTCGTCGAACCTGGCGAGGCGGTTGTACTCAACCAGCGTGCTCATCGCCCGGTTCTCCATCGGGATTCCCGTCTCGCGGGCGGCGGCCACCGGATTCAGACCTCCCTGCAGGACGATGCCGACCCGATTGAGGTCGACCGGGACTTCGCAGACCGGCTCGCTGGGATTGCCCATGACGACCAGCCCGCCCAATCCAGCGCCGGTCAGCTTATCGAAGACCTCGGCCGCCAGAGGGCGGCAGATGGCCGGAATCTCACGATAGTTGGCCAGTATCCGTCCGTTACCGGTGCGCACTGCCTCGCCGACCTCGGTCATCCGCGCCTGGATGAACACCTCCGACGGGTCCAGCGAACTGCCGCCGTAGTTTATCAGATCGGTGAACCGTACCGGCTGGCCCCGTCTCATCTGGAGAATCGCCCCGAAACGGGAGTCCATCGGGATGCCGGCGCCGAGGAGGACGCCGTTGACGACGATGCTGCACACCGTCGCCAGTCCGACGCTGTCCGGCGGGACGACGACCTCGCCCAGGCTTTCGCCGGCGCGGGCGAGGGCGACCAGTTCGCTGACGCCGAACCCGGCGCGGAAGGCCGCCTGCAGGACGCGGACCGCCTTGGGGAACTCTTTCTTCGCGAAGAAGGAGACGTTGACCGGCACCAGGCCGGCGCGGCGGTCGGGGTCGAAGCTCGTCTGGAACGCCAGCCGCTCGATTCTCGAAATGACGAAACCGACCTTGTCACGGACGAGGGCGGCGTTCAGTTCCTCGGTACCTGATTTGGTGATCAGGCGGCCGTTTCGGCCCCGCGGTTGGGTCAGCCCGCGTTCGTCCATCAGCTTGAGATGGTAGCGCACGGCGCGCTCGCTGAGTTCGACGCCGCTTTCCTTGAGACTCTCGGCGATCACCGTCGATCCCAGCGACCGGTTGGCGTCCTCCAGGACACGCAGGATCGAGACTATCTTCCGTTCGACATCGACTGAATCTGGATTGAACGTCATCGGCACACGACAACCGGCAACCTATTTCCGCAAGGACATGATAGGTTACTTCTGGGCACTTGTCAACGACCGGCAAAACGGGACGTACCGGGGACTTCGGAGGCCGCCGCGACTGGGAACCCAGGGCGCCGACGTGGTATAGTCTCTTGGAAACCGGCGGCTCATGAGCCGAATCAACAAGGAAGGGAGGCAGAATTCGTGGCAGGAGTCAGTCCACGAATCGCCGGCATTATCCTGGTCCTGACGACGTTGCTTCTGGCGTCCTGTTCTGTTGCCGTCTCGGAGACGACATCGCAAGAGACGACATCGCCAGAGATTGTTCTGTCGGAGACGAACCCGGCAGAGACGGAATCAACGGAGACGACATCGCCAGAGACAATACCGGCGCCAGAGAGAATGAGCTATTCATCACCACCGGAAATGGCAATCGACCCCACCAAGAGCTACACAGCCACCATCGAGACCGAGAAAGGCAACCTCGTCCTTGACCTCTTCGCTGCCGATGTCCCGAATACGGTCAACAACTTCGTCTTCCTCGCCCGTGAGGGGTTCTACGACGGCCTTACCTTTCATCGCATCATTCCCGACTTCATGGCCCAGGGCGGCTGTCCTGATGGCACCGGCATGGGCGGCCCCGGCTACAAGTTCGCCGACGAGTTCACCAGCCACGGCCACGGTGTCGGGGCGCTTTCGATGGCCAACAGCGGCCCGAACACCAACGGTTCGCAGTTCTTCATCACCTATGCTCCCCAGCCCCACCTTAACGGCAAGCACTCGGTCTTTGGCCAACTGACGGACGGAATGGATGTTCTCACGTCGCTCGTGAACGGCGACAAGATGATTAGTGTCGTCATCGAAGAGAAATAGGCTCTGTTATCGGCCCGGGTATCGACAACTGAACAGGATACTTCTGGGGATGGCTCACGAGGGGCCATCCCCCGGTTTGCGGGACACCGGAGATTGACAGCCAAAGCGGCAACCAAGTACCATATTTCCAGCAACGCTCGCGTCCTTGGCGTCTTGGCGTGAGTTGGAACATGGGAATCCCAAACAGAAAGGAGTTGTGGAAGAGAAAGTGGGCAATATGAGAGAAGCAGTAATTGTTGACGCCTGTCGCACCCCGATAGGCCGCGCCGGAGACCGTGGTGTCTTTCGCAGCATCGGTTACACGGACCTGATGGCGCCCCTGCTCAACGCCGTGCTTGAGCGCAATAGCCTTGATCCGAACCTGATCGATGAGGTCGTCATTGGCTCGGCAATGACAATCAACAGCTGCCAGACGCGAGATATCCTGCTGACCGCCGGTTTCCCGCAGTCGGTCGCCGGTTGTGATACCGCCCGCCAGTGTGCCTCCTCCTCCAACGCAATCGCCGACGCCGCCCGCACCATCGTCAACGGCGATGCCGACATCGTCATCGCCGGCGGCCTGGAAACACAGGGCCGCAAGGGGCCGGTGTCGCCGACACAGATCGGCGCGCGTGGTGCCGCAGACTATAGTTACTTGGCTGGTAGTGGAGGTGGCGGCCAGAAGGTCGAGTACCCGGAGGGCTGGAAGACCGCCAAGCTCTGGCCGGTAATGGACCCCGCTCTCCCTCCCTGGATCTATGACATGGGCCGTACCGCCGAGGAGCTTTCCGAGCGCTTCGGCATCAGCCGCGAAGACTCCGACGAATTCTCACTCCACAGCCACGAGAAGGCGATTGCCGCCCAGGACGCCGGCCTCTTCAAGGACGAGATTGTACCGGTCACCATCAACTATACCGACGGCACCAGTGAGGTAATCGATACCGACCAGTGCCCGCGCCGCAACACCTCCCTGGAGAAGATCAAGGCTGTACCCCCCGCCTTCAAAGAGAACGGCCTGGTGACTGCGGCCAACTCCTGCCCCCAGAACGACGGCGCCGGCGCCATTCTGATGATGAGCAAGGAAAAGGCCAAGGAACTCGGCTACAAGCCGATGTGCACCTTCCGCAATGCCGTCGCTATTGGTTGCGACCCCACCGTCATGGGGATCGGCCCGGCGCCTTCGACCTGGAAGCTCCTGAAGCGCACCGGCATGAAGATCGAGGACTTCGACGTCATCGAGATCAACGAGGCTTTCGCCTGCCAGGTAATCTACTCAATGCGTAACCTGGAAATGAGCCCTGAGGAAGAGGCCAAGGTTAACCCCAAGGGGGGCGCGGTTGCCATCGGCCACCCTCTCGGCATGACCGGCACTCGCCAGGCGGCGGTCATCGCCCACGAGCTGGTTCGCCGCGACCTCCATTGGGGACTGGCGACGCTCTGCGTCGGTGGCGGCCAGGGAATGGCGACCTCCTTCGAGCGCGAGGCCAGCTACTAGCAGGAAACAACCAGGCGTTGAGAATAGCGGCATCCGGTGGGCTAACCGCTGGGTAATACAATACAAGAGGTGACTGACTGTGGCGACGGAAGTAATTGAGGCACCGATCACCGGTACTGTCATCAGCATTGAGGTCAAGGTTGGCGACAAGGTCGAAGAGGGAGATGTCCTTCTTTACATCGAGTCGATGAAGATGGAAAACCCGATACTCGCCCCCGTAAACGGTACGGTTGCCGAGATTTCGGTTGAGGCGCAGCAGGTAGTGGAGACCGGCGTCAAACTGGCCACACTGGACTGCTAGGCATCCCAACTGCATCAACCTACCCATCACGGTTTGCCGGCGTGCTCTTGCTGTGCGCTATCGGATTGGCGAAGGAGGGTGTCTATGGTCTGGCAACCCGAGATAGACGAACTCAATCACCGCAAGCGGCTGGCCGCCGAGATGGGCGGGCCGGAAGGCATCAAGAAGCAGCGCATTCGCGGCAAGCTCACCGTCCGCGAGCGCATTGCCAAGATAGCTGACCCCGATTCATTCTCCGAAATTGGCGCCTTGGCTGGTGATGCAACCTACGACGACGACAATAACCTCACAGCCTTCAAGCCAACCAGCCTCGTTGTCGGTACCTGCAACATTGAAGGCCGCAAAGTCTTCCTCTCCGCCGGTGATTTCTCTGTCCGCAGTGGCGACGCCGGTAAGCACAATTACATCAATCACCTGCCCCTGAAGTGGCGGCTTCCCTTCATCCGCATGATTGATGCCGTCGGCGGCAGCGTCGGCACCTTCGAGAAGCTGGGTCGCACCTACATCCCGACCAACGCCGGTACCTACGGCATCGAGGAACTGCTCAACTCATCCCCCGTGGTCGCCCTGGCGCTGGGGGCAGTGGCCGGTTTGCCGGCGGTCGAGATGTGCCTGTCCCACTTCAGCATCATGGTCAAGGGCATCAGCCAGGTCTTCCCCGGCGGCCCGCCGGTGGTCAAGGCGGCCTTCGGTGTGGATATCACCAAGGAAGAACTCGGCGACGAACGCACCCAGATATTCGAGAGCGGCGCCATTGATATGCTCGCCGAGAGCGAAGACGAAGCCTTTGAGATGGCACGCAAGTTCCTCAGTTACCTTCCGGCCAGTGTCTGGGAGATGCCTCCGCGTGGCGACACCTCGGATGACCCCAACCGCCGTGACGAGGAACTGCTTTCGGCCATCCCCAGGGACAGCCGTAAGGGCTACAGTCCGCACACCATCCTCAAGCACGTCTTTGACCGTGATTCCGTCTTTGAACTGGCACCGCATAGCGGCAAGTCGCGGGTAACCGCCCTGGCGCGCGTCAACGGCTACCCGGTCGGCGTCATGATCAACAACCCCATGCACCTTGGCGGTTCAATGGACGTGGCCGCCGGCCTTAAGGTTATCCGCTTCATCCAGCTGTGTGACACCTTCCACCTGCCGATGGTGTTTCTTGCCGACGAGCCCGGTTTCATGGTCGGCCTGGAAGCCCAGAAGCAGGGCATCGTCCGTGCCGGCGCCAAGATGCTCTGCGCCACCCAGCAGAGCCGAATGCCGTGGATGACCTTCGTCATACGGCAGATTTACGGTGTCGCCGGCCAGTGCCACGACCGGGGGATGCGCGGCATGTTCAAGCGGGTCGCCTGGCCTTCCGGCAAGTGGGGCTCGATGCACATCGAGGGCGGCACCTCGGCGGCCTATCGTCGGGTTATCGACACCGCCGACGACCCCGAAGCCAAACGTCTTGAGATCGAGGCTAAGTTGCAGGCGCTGGCTTCACCGTTCCGCACCGCCGAGGCCTTTGACATCGAGGACATCATTGACCCGCGTGACACCCGCCCGATCCTCTGTGACTTCATCGAAACGGCGCAGGCCGCGCTGCGGACGCAACTCGGCGCGACCTCCGGCCCCAGCTTCCAGCCCTAGACGAGGCCCTGCTTGCGGAAATAGTTGGTGTAGCCTTCCACCATTCCCTCCAGGCCGCCCACCCGCGTTCCGCCCTTGAGGCGTTCGCCGAGGGCTCGGCGGGCCCGTCGTCTTATCTTCTCCAGGTCGTCACCATTCTTGAGACCCTCGAGGACCAAGTCGCCGAGCAGCGCCGCGTTCTCCGCCAGCCGGGAAATGATGGGCTCCGGCGCCCTGACGTCTGCCTCGTGGGAATAAAAGAGCATCCGCGGTTCCAGCCGCCGCAGCTTGTCGATTGTCGCCAGGTATGCCTCCACATCCAGTTCGGGTATCGAGACCGACGGCAACGCCGAGTCCTCTTCGGGCATCGGTATCCCCAATGCCTCGCCGCAGAACAACCCGCCCGTCTTCCGGTCGAGGATGGCGATCTGGTGGGCGGCGTGGCCCGGCGTGTGAACGATCTGCAGTTCCCGGTCGCCGACGTCAAGCGTCTCGCCGTCTTCGGCGGTCTGGACCTGCGATTCCGGGACGGGTCGTATCTCTCCGTGGGTATCCGCGAAGTCATCACCGGAGGCCAGCCTGGTGGCTGCGATCAGGCGTGTCGGGTCGATTGCGTGCCTGGCCGCTCGTGGGTGGAGGACCACCTTCGCTTCGGGGTAATGTCCCGCCAGGTCGCCTGTGCCGCCGGCGTGGTCCATGTGAATGTGGGTCGGAATGATGTGGGACAGCCGTTGGATGCCGAGCCGCTCGGCGCCCTTGCGGATGTGCGGAACCAGGGCGGCCGGCCCCGGTTCCACCAGTACCGCGCTGTCTCCCCTGACGATGAAGTAGGTGGAGTGGCCGAATTGTCCCCCGGACAGACTCATCGCCAACTGGTAGGTGGCTTCGGCCACCTCTTCGAGCTTTGTCATCTGGCTCCGTCCAGATTCGTCATCTGGCTCCGTCCAGATTCGTCATCTGGCCTCGTTCGGCGCCGGCTACCGGTTCGGTTTGTCCTGGTCGAGCCGCGCCAGCGCTCGCTCGCATTCTTCTCTGACCGGGTCGGGCAGCGGCAGACGCCGGCCGGCCTGCGGCTATTGTACCATCTGCCAGGCCGGGATTCACGGGGCGTCGTGTCGCGCCGCCGTCTGCCTTGACAGGCCGCCCTGACTCGGCTAGATTACTTGCCATAGACGCCGTTCGCGGAGCCATCCGCGACGAATGTCCGCCGGTCTGGTGATGGGGAGGGTTTCGCATGGCTGCCGTTCTCGAAGGTATCAAAGTAATTGACCTCTCGCAGGTGGCCGCCGGGCCGATGTGCGCCCGGCATCTGGCCGACTTCGGCGCCGATGTGCTCCACATCGAAAACCCCCAGACCGGCGATTTCTGGCGATACTTCCTGGCCTCGATGCAGGAGATGCAGTCGGCGGCGCCATCGGAGTTTGATTATCTGTGGGAGAACTACAACCGCAACAAGCGCAGTGTCACCGTCGACATTGCCCAGGACGATGGCCAGGAGGTCGTCCACCGGCTGATAGAGCAGGCAGACGTGCTTGTCACCAATCTTCGTCCCTTTGAACTGGAGCGCTACCGGATGGACTACGCGACGCTCAGCAAGCTGAATCCCCGGCTCGTCTGGGGATGCATCTCCGGCTACGGGAGACAGGGCCCGGAAAAGGACACTCCGTCCTATGATGCCAGCGCCCTGCATGCGCGCTCCGGCCTCATGAACATCATGTCGCCGCCTGGCCTCAGCGGCCCCGCCTTCCGCCCCGCCTTGGGGGACAATGTCGCCGCACTCGCCACCGCCTTCGGCATCACGCTCGCCCTTTACCAGCGTGAGAAGACCGGCCGTGGGCAGGAAGTCGATACAGCCCTGATGCATACCGGACTCTACATGCTCACCTTTGACATCGGCGGCGCCCTTACCACCGGGCTGGACTACAGCGACTGGCGCGCCGAACCCCCAGCCGACTTGGTCGCTCGGGCTCAGGAGGGCACGGCGCCCGTACAGAGCTTCTACGCCAACAAGTCCAGGAATCCGCTCGTCGGCGTCTACTCGAGCTCGGACGGGAGGGCGATTCTTCTCATCGCCCTGCAGTCAGACCGCTACTGGGAGAAGATTTGTCGCATCGTCGGCCGCGAGGACCTGGCTACCGACCCGCGCTACGCCAACGCCGATGGCCGTGCCGAGCATTGCCCGGAACTGCGTGAGGCGCTCCGTGAGGCCCTTGCGACGAAGACGCTGGCCGAGTGGCAACCGCTCCTGTCCGGCGTGCCCTGCGCTCCCCTCCAGAGCCTCCAGGACGCGGTCAATGACCCCCAGGCCCGTGCCAATGACTTCTTCGTCACCACCGATCATCCTACCGAGGGGCCGATCGACGTTATCGCCAGCCCCGTCAAGCTCGGCGAGTCACCGGCGTCCTACCGGATGTCCGCCCCCGAATTCGGCCAGCATACCGAGGAGGTCCTTCTGGAGCACGGCTACGACTGGGATGACATCATCCGCTTCAAGGAGCAGGGCATCATCGCCTAGCCCGCCCGGTGGAGCCGGCGTAGGAAATTCGCTTCCCGAACGTGGTATAGTTTCTCTGGCGCGTCCGGACAATCCAGGGAAGTGAGACACCGGCAATGGAGTACATTCGCATCGACGGCAAGGCCGAGCTTCGGTCCTATCTACAGGACTTCGCCGAGAGCCGTCGCTACATCATGGCGGTGGACATCGAGGCCGAGTCCAACCTGCACGCCTACGGTGAGAAACTGTGTCTGATACAGGTCTTCGACGGCATCAACCGGGTGATAATCGATCCGTTCGAGATGGACGCTGATGCCCCCCGGGCCCTCTTCGAAGACCGCAACATCCTCAAGGTTATGTATGACGCCTCGAGCGACCTGTCGCTCCTCAAGAACACGTCCGGCATGGAGATCAAGTCGATACTCGACCTCCGGCCGGCGGTCGAACTGCTCGGCTACGAAAAGAAGGATTTGCACTCGGTGCTCGCTGCCGAGTTGGGCATCTCTCTCGAGAAGAAATCGAGGTTCCAGAAGCACAACTGGACGAGACGACCCATATCGCCACAGGCAATCGACTACGCCCTCAATGACGTCGCCCACCTGCTGGCGCTGAAAGACGCCATCTGGCGAAAGCTCTGCCAGCGGCAGCTTTTGGATGCCTTTCTCCTGAAGAACCTGCAGGTCCAGAACAAGGACTACACACGGAACCCGGAGGACAGATACCGGCGTGCCCGTGGTTACCATAGTTTGCGCGGCGCGCAGCGAACGGCCTTTCGCCGCGCCTTCGATGTTCGTGACAAGCACGCCATTGCCCTCGACATGCCACCCCACAACGTCGTCGGCAACGGTGATCTCGTCAGGATCGCCGGAGACCCGGAACATCTCGAGGACATCCGGTTCTCAAGGGGAATCGGCGGCGAGGTGGCCAACGCTCTGCGGCGGGAGTTGCGGCAGGCGATCTCCGGTGGGTAGCAGGACGGCAAAGGGACGACCGACATGAAAAGCGAGTCCGGCAAATACCCCGTGCTGCGGTTCACGAAGGAAGGCAGTAGCCGCGTCGAAGAGGCGGTCGCCGAGGAATCCCCACTGACGATCTTCGTCGACGATGAGGAACTGGTGACGCTGCTGTGCTCGCCGATGGACCTGAAGTACCTGGCGGTCGGCTTTCTCTTCTCGGAAGGGCTTGTTGCCGGTAAGGACGACATTGCCGGGATCGTCGTCGACGACCGCACCGGGGTCGTCCGGGTGGAAACCAGTGGCAAGACAGACACCGACCGGGAACGCCTCTTCAAGCGCATGATAACTTCCGGTTGCGGCCGCGGGGCGACTTTTCACCGCGCCGCCGACGCCGAGGGGCTGACCAAGGTGGACGCAGTGGCCGAGATTTCGCCCGCCGACATCTTCCGTTTGACCGGCGAGTTTCAGCATCACGCCGAACTCTACCGGTCGACACACGGCGTCCATAGCGCCGCCCTCTGCGTTGGTGCCCGGATAGAAGTCTTCTACGATGACCTCGGCCGTCACAACGCCGTCGACAAGGTCTTCGGTCGCTGTCTCCTCGATGACATTGCCACCGATGGCCGGCTGCTCATATCCAGCGGCCGGGTCTCTTCGGAGATACTGCTCAAGGTGGCGAAGAGGAACATCCCGATCGTCGTCTCGATAGCTGCGCCGACCAGCGCCGCGGTGGAACTGGCCGAGAGCCTCGGCGTGACCCTGGTCGGTTCCGTCAGGGGTGGCAAGATGAGCGTCTACAGCCACGACCGGAGAATACGCGAATCCGCCTCTTGACGTTGCCCGGCAGCGGCATCACCAGCCGGTTCGCCGCTGAAGCCGGTCCTCGCCGCCACCGGCGGTAACAAGTGGAACCTGCGGCCCAACGGCGTCATCGGTGGACTCGGCGGACTGCCGGGTGGTACCGCCGCAGGTCTGGCAGTGGGCGTATTTCAGGATGCCGGCCCTGCCGGCGAGGGCGGCGGGACCGACGGCGCTGTTGCATTCCTGGCACATCCACGTGAAGTCATTCCACATTCTTCCTCCCCCCATTGTGCAATCCGCCCGGCGTTCGAGTACCTCAAGGGCGGCGGCGCCAGGTCTGCCCTGCTACTGCCCCACGATGAACATCCTACCGGGCCCGTGTTTCAATCGGATTGCCGGCGTGTTTCATACGTGTTACATGTGTGGACGAGACAGGGGAAAAGATAGGGGACCGGCATGGATAGCGGGCCACCGGCCGTCGGCAATGAATCTCTGGGGGAAGGCACCCTTGTGGCCGCCTGGCGACGTTGGAGTGGGCTACCCTTGCATCATCTTGTCGATTTCGGACTGAATCTGGTCCAGATATGCCCGGTACGATGTCTTCTGGTAGCCCAGGATGCGCTGCGACTCATCGGTGTCATACCAGTCGCACCAGCCCGGCTGGTCCTGGAAGCCGGCCGCCTCGATCGGCACCCCGAGGAGTTCGAAGTAGTCTTTGACGTATTCCTGGCCAGTGGTGCGCCAGCTGGTTCCACCGGCGATGTTGAAGACCCGTCCTCTGGCCGCCTCGGCGGAGACGGCGGCGCAGAGCGCCGCCACCACGTCGTCGCGGTGGACGAATTCAATCCGCTGCTCCGCCATGAACGGCCACACTGCCGGAGGTGACTGTACCTGCGGCACCGAAATACCGGAGATACGCAGTATCGAGGCATTGGGATAGTCCTTCCGTAGCAACCCTTCGGCCGCGATCTTGCTCTCGGCGTAGATGTCGAGCGCCTGCTGCCGATGGTCCACCGTGACCGGCTGACCGGCGCCGGTGGTGTCGCCGTAGGTGCTGACCGACGAACTAAAGACCAGCGCGGCCGTCGGGTTGGCCTCTTTCAGTGCCTCGGCGATGGCCGCCGTCCCGGCCACGTTGACGGCGAAGGTCAGTTCGCGGTCGCGTTCGCTGACCGGGGGAAGCAGGGCGGCGAGGTGGATGGCGGCGGAGATACCACGCGTCGCTGCCGAGAACGAATCAACTTTGGTGAGGTCGCCGCGCAGCACCTCGATTCCGTCCTCACCCTCGAGGCCGGAGTAGTCCATGCCGGGGAGGTCGAACACCCGTACCGCGTGATCCGATTCGCGCAGTCGTCGTACTACCAGCCGGCCGACGCTGCCGGCGCCGCCGGTGACCAGCACCGGTGCCGTCATGTGATGATGAGCCCTTCCATGTTGGACTGCTTGAGCAACTTCTCGATGTTTGTCTGGAACCGGGGGAAGGCTTCGCCAAAGGCGGCGAGGTCCTGTTTCTCGGCCAGTCCCTTGAGTTCTTCGGCGTCCTTGCGGCAGGTATTGGTGATTGGTACCGCCAGATTGGTTTTGAGGAAGAACAGCGTCTTCAATTTCTCCAGCGCGGTGACAACGCCTTCCAGCGCCTCTTTCACCTCTGGCTCAGGGTTGACGAGAGCGGCCAGGATGGCCCGGCACGCCTCGATTACTACGTCGGTGTTCTCTTCACCCCTGGTGCTCATGTGCAGTCCTTCCCGTGAGTATTCTACCGCCTATTCGGCGGCGTCCCGGTACTTGTTAACGCGCCCCAGGTCAACATTGGCTTCTCTATCAAAGCCGCGACCATCGTGGCGGTCATACGGGAACGGCGGGTGCTTGGCGAACATACCACGCAGCCTGACTCCGGCCGGTCTCGGGTCTGGCGGGAAGGCGAAGTCCGCCATCCGCTTCGGCGGTACATCGACAAGGTCGTAGTCCATCGAGCCGAGGCCGTTGATGACACCCGTGTTGAGCTGTGTTTCTTCAATTGGGCCGGCGGTGAATACGGAGCACCTCTCGAACTTACGCGTACCGGATTCCATGGCGTCCATCTCTTCCGCCCTGGAGCCGTGGGCGCCGTGGGCTTCAATCGACTTATCAAGGCAGGCCTTGTCGACCGCTACCGGGTCGGTGCCGGCGAATACGCCGAGGTTAGGCATTATCGGTGTGTCGGCGAAGTCCAGGCAGTCGCAGGCCCAGGAGACATCGATCGCCATGTTGATGAAGCCGACCTTATCCGGCCCGACCGCCTTGACGGTCGCCAGGCAGGCATCGGCGATGGCGGCGTTGGTGGCGTCGCTTAGTTCTCCGGACGGGTAGGCAATGCCCCGGCCGGGCAGCACTCCGTAGCAGGCGAGGCAACTGACGCACCTCTCCCGGTTCCATTCGATGGAGTCCTCGGTGACATGCAGCAGCCCGAATGGGCAGCAGTCATCAACCCGTTTCCACTTGGGGTCGCCGTTCTTTCCGGGGTAGTTCTGCGGCATGAAAGGGGCGCTGGCGCCGAAGCCGTAGGTCGGGTGTCCGCCCATGTGGACGTTGAACTTGCCACGCTTTGACTGGGCGCCGATGCCGAGGTTCTTGAGGGCGCCGCCAATCACACCCAGGGGGTGACCCTTGAAATGGGTCAGGGCGATGAGTACATCGGCGGCGGCAAGGGCAGTGGCGACGTAGGCTTCCTTGAGGATGAAGCCCTCGGGCAAATCAATCCGGACGTCATCGGTGCCGTAGAAACCGTCGGCGCAGATGAACGGGCATCCCAGCGTTGCCGAGCTATAGCCGTTGCGTTCCGCCGTAATCAGCAGGTCCTGGGCCGTGGAACGGCCCGGAGATTGGCTGTAGGGCAGTGTCGTCGTGTCGCAGACAAACGGTCGTCCGCCCAATTCCTTGATCCTGTCCACCAGTGTCCGGGCATAGACGGGACGCAGGTAGGCGCTGTTGTTCCATTCTCCACAGTGCAGCTTGATGGCGACCACGTCGCCCGGCTTGATCAGGCTGTCGAAGCCGGCGGCTTCGAAGACGGTGGCCATCTTTGCTACCAGGCTCGTCTGGGGTGACATGCTCCGTCCATCCATGAAATAGACTTTGGATCCCATCAGTTGCTCTCCTCTTCTTCTGTCTCGCCTTCCTCGCCAGGCACCTGGCCGAGCGACATCTGCTTCATCATCTCGATGCTGCAGGTGTCGCAGCCATCGCCTTCCTCGTGCTCCGGCTTGGCCAGCGAGGGGGCGTCAAAGACAACGTCGGTCACCTGTGACAGCCCGGACTCGTCGGACCGCCAGACGACGCGTACCCGCCGGCCGTCGGGGTCGAGGAAACTGTTCGCCGCCGCCGGCTTCTCATCCCCTTCGTCCCACCACGGCATGGCGAACGGCGCGTCTCTGGTGCAGCCGGTGCCGTCCACCGCCGCGTAGAGATCGTTGATCGTTCTGCCGGTGTCACCGTCGAAGCTGAATCCCTTGAGAAGCGTCAGAATACCGTCTACTTTCTCTGACATAGCTCCCTCCTGTTTCGCGTCCGGTCTTCCCGTCCGATATTCATTGTAGCTGGTGTAGCCTACCTAGTCTAAGCACATACCGCAGGCGTGTCAAGATACGCGGGAGCCGCCGCCGGTGTGGTAGTATCTGTCAGGAGAGAAGAAGGTTTGCTCCGGCATACCGGGGCCAACCGAAGGGACCCGAAACCATGACCGAGCAAGCCGACGTGATGGTGATTACACCGCATCCCGATGACGCCGAATCGCGCATGGCCGGCACCGTCGCCCGCTGGACGCGCGAGGGCAAGGCCGTCGTCTACGTCGTCTGCACCAATGGCGACAAGGGCACCAGCGACCCCGAGGTGCCGTCGCAGGAGCTGGCCGAGCTTCGGGAACGGGAGCAACTGGCCGCCGCCGAAGTGCTCGGCGTCAGGGAAGTCGTCTTCCTGCGCCATCCGGACCAGAGCCTCGAGGACTCCCCCGAGTTCAGGAAAGACCTGGTGCGCGCCATAAGGAAGTACCGGCCGGAGACGGTCGTCACCGTCGACCCCTACCGCGGGCGTCTCGACCACCGCGACCATCGCATGACGGCCCAGGTGACGCTCGACGCCGTCGGTGCCTACTCCACCAGCGCCCACGTCTATCCCGACCTGCTGGAGGATGGACTGTTGCCGCACCAGGTGAGCGAGGTCTGGTTTTGCGGCACGGGAGACCCCAACCACTACGTCGATATCGCCGATACCATCGACATCAAGACAGAGGCGCTGAGTTGCCACCGCAGCCAGGTCGGTGACAGACCGCAGATAGCGGACTGGATGCGGGCCTGGGCCCGAAATTCAGCCGAAGGAACGGACTTCGAGATGGCCGAGGGATTTCACCGCGAGGAGATACCTTCCCAGTGGGAGCGGTTCGTCTGACGCCTTCGGTGATGCTAGTTGGTCACCTCGGGCAGCGGTGGCACCGTCTCGATCTCTGGCGCTTCCACGCCTTCGCGGAGCCACGTGATCGGGCGGTACTCGCGGGGTACGACGCCTTCCTGCTTGAACTTCGGGTAGCCGAACACCATCGAGGTGATGATCGAGAACGGGTCCTTGATGCCGAGGATGTTCATCAGTTCGGCGTCGGTGGCGGCGCCGGCAACGAAGCCGACCCAGGTACCTTTCAGCCCCAGCGAATTGGCCACCAGGTTCATGTTCGTCCCGCAGATGCCGATCTGCATCTGTGTGCCGCCGATGGCGCGGCGGTCGCCGGTGAGGAGTACTACCACCGGGGCGCCCAGCAGAATCGGGTTGATCTTGTTGACTAGGCCGACGCCGAGGCCGCCGAGTATCATTCGCGGATCGTAGCTTCCCGCCCCCGCTGGGTCGAAGCCGGCCGCCAGGACTTCCACGACCTGATCACTGGAGTACGCGCTGTGCAGGCTGAGCATGGTCTTCTCCGCGGCTTCGTTGAGGCGGGCGATGATGGCCTTGTTGGTGACGACGACGAACTTCCACGGCTGGGAGTTGCCGCCGCTGGGCGCGTGACGACCGGCTTCGACGATCCGCCGGATGAGGTGCTCGGAAACCGGCTTGTCGGAGAAGTTGCGCACGCTGCGCCGCGTGAAGACGATCCTCTCGACCTCGGTCCAGGTGTCGGGATTGCCGTCGGCGTCCCTCGGCTCCAGTGGGCGTACCGGCGGCATGTTCGGCGGGTTCGTCGCCCAGAAACCGGAGTCGACGTGGTACGGCTGATTGACGCTGATGGCATCCTTCGGACAGGCCACCATGCAGTTGTAGCAACTGAAACAGGCGCCGTCCTTCTTGTACACGGGTACCTTGTCGTCGCCCATCTCCCACGTGCGGAAGAGGCAATTCAGGATGCAGAGGCCGCAGCCGTTGCACTTCTCGGGGTCCACCAGCATCGTCCCCATGTGGACGTTCTCGGGGCGGAACACCTCTTTCATGCTGTCGTCGAGTGCCATCGCTGTCCCCCTTTTCTGGGCTGGTCGATTCCCTTTCGCAGGGCCGCGCCAGCATCGCCGCTCACGTGCGCGCTGCCATCTTCCGACCATCAGTATCCCGTTTTGCCCGCCTCGCGTCAACCGCCGCTCGAAGTGACATGTGAGAGCGAGCTGCGGTGACGAGCACAGGCGCGGGATCAATCATCTGGTCGAGAGAATGGAAGCCGCCGGGGGCCGCATCAACGAAATGGGCCGGAATCAGGCACGAATTCCAGTGAGCCGCGAAGGAATCGAACCTTCAACCTGCTGATTAAGAGTC
>SDBV01004949.1_pt1 | contig 18936 bp, 17 predicted proteins | sample 2277081 | NCBI WGS metagenome assembly SDBV01 (sample SAMN10402039, study PRJNA504765) | marine sediment metagenome | isolation source: marine sediment core GS10_PC15, 223 cmbsf | place: Arctic Ocean: Southern Knipovich Ridge | collected 2010
GATATAACGTGGCGAGAAGTTAAAGATTACCAGACGGGTGAAATTAAAAAGACCGATGTTTTCTTAGACTCGGTGCTTGATAAATTACAAAACAAAGAAGGCATTGCTCTTGTAGGCACTTATCCTTTAGTCAAATATATTTATCCTTTCAAGTCAGCAATTAAAAGCCTTGGCATCCTGATCGAAAGAGTAAAGAGCTGGGGCATTCCGTATCGGCCGTTCAATCTTTACTGGTCGGTAAACATCGCTAAGAAAGAACTTCAGGCAGCCCGGCACTTTAACAAAATATGGAAGACGCTTTCGACTGATCGGGAGTTTCGCAATTTATGCGGTTTTGAAAACGATGATGACTTCGACCTGATCTATAGAAAGCTTAAGTTTTATTTCATGGTTCTTCTGCCCTATGTTATTAAACGTATTGAGATGTCAAAACAGCTTCTTGAAAAAGAACAGCCGGACATGGTGCTTTTGGTAAACGAATATGGCATCTTTGAGCGATCCTTGCTTATCGCCTGCAAAAAGAAGGGCATCCCAACTGCGGCTATACAACACGGCAATATTTGCAACTTCTCCAACGGTTATATTTATGCAAAAGACGAGATCTCGCCGGACGGCAGCGCGGGTGCTCCTTTCTGTCCGATACCAGATAAAACGCTTGTGTTTGGGCAGCATTACAAAGACGTCCTTACCCAAGTCAGCGCATATCCCGAAAAAAGTGTAATTGTAACAGGTCAGCCCGGCTATGACATATTGAACACGATAAAAGAACATTGCAGCAGGGAAGAGATATTGGCTGAGTACGGCATAGATAAGAACAAAAAGGTTGTTTTGTGGACGACCCAATGCCTTGTGTTGTCTGACGAAGAAAACGAAAAAAATCTCCGTGCTGTTCGTGGCGCAATGGACAAACTTGATAACACTGTTTTGGTTATCAAACAACATCCAAGAGAAGAAGAGGAGCATGGCCAGTTGATTCGCAGTTCCTTAAATCTGCCTAACGAAAAATTCATTCTTGTATCTAAAATCGCAGACACATTGGCTTTACTTTACGCCTGCGATGTAACGATCACAAAGTTCTCGACGACTGCCTCCGAGGCACTGGCCCTGGATAAACCTGTTATCATCCTAAACCTAAGCGGCGAGGCGGACCTTATTGGTTATGTCGATGAGGGCGCAGCTATCGGAGTTTATGAGAGCAAAGATCTTGGGCAGGCCATTTCAAAATGCCTGGAGGATGACGCGGAACTTCTAGATAATAGGATCTCGTATATTCGGCGGCATCTTTACAAAATCGACGGTAATGCAACACAAAGGGCAACAGAAGTTATCAAACAAATTCTTGCGATTTAAGCCGGGTGATCTGAGCGGTAATTTTTTATCCGACATAAGCAGGGCTTTATTTTCGTAATCTTAAAACAGTTCTAAGCTGTTTGTGAAATACAATAACACAAAACAGAGCCAAAAGAACCAGCTTAACTGCAAACAGCATGGCAAAACTTAAGCCAGTCATATTTACAAAATAAACAGCCGCTATAAAAACGGACATCAGTAAAGTCGGTTTCCAAATCGTCCACAACCGCACAGTTTTCTGTTCTATAAATACCTTTGAAACGATCCAACTCAGCAGGAACATGACAAAATAAGAAGCAACAGTAGTATATGCAGCGGCAATATAACCATACTTTGGAATGAAAATAAGATTCAGAATAATATTTACTATCCCCGCAGAAAGTGCTATGATAGAGCTGAAAATTGTTTTCTTTGCGTAGCCAATATAACTTCCGTAGACCATAAACATCGCATAAAAAACGTATCCTATCACGACGATGGGGACCACTTTAAGGCCTGGATAAAACTTTTTGTCCGCTAAAAGGAAAACTATTTCCCTTGCAAAAAATACTAATCCAAGCGCAGTGGCAATTATAAGGGAAAATAATTTACCGAATAGAGTATCCAGCCGGTCATATTCCTTATTGTCCAAAAACTTAAAGAAGTCCGGCATAAGTGCCGTTTGTATTGAAGTAATTACGACAAGCAGCAGCATTCCGATGTTGTATCCCAAGCTATACAAGCCAGCAGAAGCGGAATCTATTGTGGTGTTGATCATGATCCTGTCAAATTGTGCCAGAATAACCCCGCTTAAAGCGTACGGAATAAGGGGAAACGAGTAGACAGATATGTATTTAATATGATCGACCCTGAAACACAATTTCACATATTTAGAAACCTTTATCAGAATATAGATCGAAAACCCACCACCTATCAGCAGGACCGACCACACCCGGCCTAAATACCGGTTTTCTTTCAATATCCATGTCAGCAAAATAGCTGCTATGAGGACGGCGTAGCCTTTTGTTACATTTATTACAGCCGATTCTTTGCTTCGTTTTTGGGGGATCAACACCTGCTGATAAACTTTATTTATAATCGCAAATAAAGCGGCAAATAACAAGTAAACAGGCAATAACCCGGGGAGTTGCATTACGTTTGATATTTGCTCGTAAAATATAAAATATACGGGAATAGTAACGCAGAAGATCAATCCAACAAAGACCAGGGTTGTTCCAAGGAACTCGTTAAAATCATTCGTTTTTTCATAATAATATCTTCCCACAGAAGAATAGGAGTTGAGGGACAGAAGAATGGCCATGATGCCTACATAACTTCTAAAAACCGCAACAACTCCGTAATCAGCCTCTGTAAGAAGACGGGTAAAAACCGGAATAGATATAAACGCTATTGCTTTTGTAGCAACATTCGCAGAAAAATAATTCTTCGAATGCTTGAGCGTTTCGAAAATATCCGTGCTTTTTATTTTCTTTATTATGCTGTTATTTTTCGGGTGCAGCATTGCCTGAGAATCACCTCTATGCAAACAGACTTCTCTTTTATATTATTTAGTTAATACTATCCCAACAGAGCCAATAGGTAGGTACAATTCTTTGTATGGGAAATGAGTTGCCCATAGCTTTTTCAGCGATTCTTCTCTTTCTTTCGTAATTTTCAATCCATTATAATCAGTTATTGGAACAAGTAAATTCGCATCAAACTCTTTTAACAGATCTACTAAATAGTCAAATTGAAATGATCTTTTGTCAGTTCCGTAATCAATCGTTAAGATTATTTTGCCTCCGGGCTTAATAACGCGCAAAAACTCCTTTATAGCAATTCGATCCAATTTCTCTCTACAATAATTAACTCGCTCTCCGTGTTCATTTATTTCTTCTTCAAAATGTTCTATCACACTTATACAGTACAGATAATCAAATGAATTGTTATCGTACTTCAAGTTAAGCGCGTCTCCTGTCTCGTAACGCACCGTTTTGTTTAGTAATTTCGCTAAAAATGGAGAATACACTTTCATTTGTTTTTCACTAAGATCTACACTTGTTACGTAATCTGAAAACATGGATAGATAAAGCGGAAACAACGACCACCCTGAGCCGATATCTAATATTTTAGTTTCTTTAGAAATTTCCGAATTTAGTATTGCCCACGGATATTCCCATTCTCTTATTGCCCCGGCCATGTTTGATCTTAATATTAGTCCTGAATCTAATTTACAACTTTCAAATATTCTTGACAGCAATTTAGGCATAAGTTTGTTAAACCGCCACAGTTTGCCATATAATAACTTGTCTATTTCATCCCTTTTTAGATACAGCCTGTTCCAAAGATGCTGAAATTCCTTCTGCATTCTTATATATTCATTACTGTCAATTTTGTCTATTGAGAGCAGTTCGATCAACTCAGTTTCCCTTATTTTTTTTAAACTTCATTATTTCGCCAACATTAATGTCTACCAAAGATTCCACCTTTCTAGGCTCGTGCATAGTCAATACAAATGGTTTCAGCAGTTCCTGGTATTCTTCTATAGTATGCCCCCAAGTGGTCGGGCTTGGCGTATATTGGACATGCTCGGCCATTAGAATAACGCCGTCATCTTTGATCACACGTAAAATCTCATCGATAGACTGTTGAAATTTTTCAGGTGGTATATGCTGTAATACTGTCCAGGTAAAGATAAAGTCAAAATGATTATCAGGGAACGGCAGCTTATCTGCCGCACAATTAACAAAATCAAAAGAGGGGTACAGGCCTTTGGCGATATTAAAAAGTTCTTCTTCCGGTTCCACTGCGCAATGCTGCTCTGAATACTCGGCTATCCAGGGAGTTAGTCTTGCATACCCGCATCCGATCTCAAGAGATCGCTCAACATGTAAATCGCCCAAAAATTTTCTTATCGTTTTTAGCTCATGGTATATCCGAGAACTGAAAGCTGGAAGATTTTTACTGGCTCCCTCGCCAACAACTTGACCAACACCAAAAGAAATGCGATTGCTTTTCTTTAATCTTGATTTGCTGTTATTTTTTCTGAATATCCTCAACCTGACCCCTTTCGATTAATGCTAAAAAACTTTATCAAAGCCTTTATTTTTGCTATAGCTGCCGGTTTACGATAAAGACTCCTGCTTATCTTATCTGACCAAGCCGGATTCACCTGCTTTACCCACTTTTTAAACTCACTCCAGTCTAATGCATTATATTTCAGGAGGATTGCAATGTGAGCATTAACGCTTTTTATGAGATATTTTTTTGGTTGCAAATATTTGATAATACCCTTGATTTGCATTTCGGATATTTTTATTTCCCACTCGACATCTGTTTCTTTTTGAATGGCCACTTTTTTAAGTTTAGGTTCTTTTTCTCCTTTTTTGTTCATTAACTGATGGTAATGGAAGGTGTTAGAAACACGGCCGTACTTAAAACCTTCAGCCTTGATCAGTTCGCCAAAAATAATATCTTCGTTTCGCTGTAGATAGTCATCGTCAATTTTAGGGAGGATGTTTTTGAAAGCTTCCGTTCTTCCCATTTGACTTCCGGAAAAGGGGCGCTCTGCTTTGTTTTGAGCCTCTTCTAAATATTCGTATAAAATTGTCATCCTGCGATAACATTCAAACCAATCATATTCCCCCTGATGCTTTTTCATCTCATCATACCAGCCTCCCGGCAAGTAAACATCCGCATGCAAATATATAAACCATTTTGTTTCAACCTGCGCCATTAACTCCTTGATGCAATATCCTTGAGAATGATAATCACTCTGGTCTACGATAACAGATCGGGGAAACTTCCTGGCTATTTCAATTGAATTATCCGTACATCCGCCATCGCCTATAAGCAATCTATTGATCGGTATTTCCCTATAAAAAGAACAGAGATCCTTTTCCCATAATTCGTTTGTGTTTATCAATGGGATTATAACATCAACAGACTCTTCTTTCTGCGATTCATACCTATCAACAAAATCATCTTCCGTGTAATAGTTTTTAAAAATATTTTCATTATTTATTTCCATGTAAAACCTAAATCCCTCGCATGTGAATAAACTCCGCGTTATTTACCTATTTGTTTTTTTAGTTCAGCAATTTCCCCTATTTTTTCTATTGTTCTTCTTCCGCTATTGCCGTCAAGGTAACCCTGTCCTGGTTTCAGATATTATCGTTAAAGACATTATACAAAATCAATAAGCCCTTCGTCCAGAAGTTTATTTGAGTCCGGTTTAGCCTTTTAAAAAGGGAATCTTAAGGGTTCCCAGAAAAAGTACTTGACAAACCAGGTTAAATATGGTAACTTCCCTCAGTCTTCTGAAAAAGAATTGGTAAAATGGCTATTTGTATAATAATCGCACAGAAAGGGGTGGCAAAATGAAAAAAACTGTATTATTGGCACTAATAGTAATTATGTTGTTGGCGGGTGGGCCGCTAAAGGCAAACGAATGTGGCGGATACATCGATGGATTGGTTTCTCTATGGAATCTCGACGAAGAAATAGGGACGACCGCTTATGATTCAGGAGGTGATAACGATGGGACACTGTTTGGCGATCCGCTCTGGGATACTAACGGCGGCCAGATCGATGGGGCGCTGGAGTTTGACGGCAATGGTGATTATGTTCGAACAGCTTATGAAGGCGGACCAAGCGAGTACACGGTAACGCTGTGGTATAGTCTAAATGAGGATATTGAAACTTCAGATCCAGCCTTTGTGAAAGCATTGCTTTCAAAAAGCGGAGATGAAGCTTATAGGGTTGATTTATGGCATCTTAATTTTAATTTCCAAGGATTAGCATTGGGGAATGAAACCTCTGTTGGGAACTACAGTTGGGTAGGTTATAATCCTGGAATATTTTATAAGGACCAGTGGCATTATGTAGTTGCAACAGGAACCAGTACTGAGGGAAATATCTATTTTGATGGAGAGCTGAAAAATACCACTTATGCAAATTTTGTTACAGGAGCATGGGACGACTCTGTTCCCCTGGATATTGCGAGGCCTTATAATGGGGTACCTGCAGACAGATTTTTCAATGGAAAGATCGATGAAGTTGCGGTCTTTGACAGAGTTTTATCGCCTGAGGAAATATGGCAAAGTTACGTCGACGGCCTTGAAGGGTATAGCTATCCTTATGATTATGAAGCGGTTGCTGTCAGCAAAATTAATAATGCTATAGCGCAAAAAGAGGATCTTATTAAGGCCATAGATGCAACTATAGCAGAAGAGGAGTCTGCGATTGCCGAGCTGAATGCGCTTGTGGAATGCGGAAATTATATTGATCTGAAGCTACGGGATATCCATCAGGCCAAACAGGAAATAAGGCAGGCTATCCATCGCCAGGAAAACCTCAAAAAAGAATTGCTTAAAAGTATTAATGACTTGAATAAAGCTCTAAATAAACTCGGTTATGATCCTGTTTCTGCTTCGGAATAATATAATGGTGCTGTCAATAGCCGCGGGCATCTTAATAATATAAGCCTGCGGCTGTTTTTTGCCCTATTCTACCCGCAAGCTCACTACTACAAAATTTGGCTGTGGAAAAACCTTTCGGGAATTGACGGAGTATGATGATTTATCGCTGTGGCAGTTTACTCATTTCCTATTGCTTATAATTTCCTCTATTTTTTCTATTATTCTTCTTCCGCTATTGCCGTCAAGGTAACCCAGTCTTGGTTTCAGATATTGTTCTCTTTTTACTTTGAACTCCTCAATATATTCGTTTGTAAGACCTTTTAAGAGGTTTTTCCTTAATTCATCTTTCGTAGTAGCTTTCAGTTCGATCTCGTTATTAAACTGATCCGGAAGCGTTACAAGGTTTTCCGGATTGATAATAACTATCGGGATTCCGAAAACTACTGCTTCAAAAGAAGAATATGATGACACCGAGATCTGTAAATCCGTTGCTTTAAACACATCATACAAGTTGACGTCCTTTGTAATAACGTAATTATTTGTGCCTATACCCTCTAAGATGGTGTTATATTTTTCTATATTTTCTCTTGGATGTATCTTAACGATAAAAAACAAATCCGGGTTTTCCTCGATGGCACATCTGTAGAAATCATTCACCAACCCGCATGCTCTTTCGCTGAGCAGCGGCTCCATCGGCTGGGTGCAAATCATTACCACCTGTTTTCCTTCGGGTATTTGGATGCCCAGATCTTTCGGCCGCTCGGTATTCGCTGCCATTTTCAGTATCTGGTCAAAGGCCGGGTTGCCCGTAACGAAAGTATTTTTCTCGATCTGAAGACCCTTGTAAAAGTTTTTATAAAAGTCTCCCCATACAAAAAGATGATTGCCTGAACGCTCATTGCCAAAAACCGTCTGTTTTCGGCAGAATGGCATGCGTAATAATATATTAAAAAGCAGATAACCTATACGTTCTTTCCACGGGTTCTTTACTTTTTCCATTCTTATGAACGACGGCTGAATTACTATATATGGTATTTCATTTTTCTCCGCCCAGATGTTGCAGTATTTATTTATATAACCGCTGGCATCGCCTGTTGTTATCATAACGTCCGGCGCGATTTCGGCCAATTGTTTTTCCAGCCTGGGTTTTTGTGCTATAAAGCAGCACATTTTCCTTATAGTTCTGCGTCTTTTGCTTAAAGCAGACGATCCCTCTATTTCTTTGTATTTTTCTACAAAGGGTGACGCGTCAATTTCTATATATTCGTCAAAATATTTAAGTGCCCCTTCTTTTATATTTTTCCCTTTATATTTGGAAAACACCCTATCGTTTGTGTCGAAGTAAATCGTGTGGTGTTTGTCTTTACACTCTCTGGCCAAACTAAAAAAGACAGGCTTGGATAAATACCAGTGGGTAGGAATAAAAACTATTCTTAGTTTCATTTTTTGTAGATTCTCGCTTTTATTTTTTTGATCTCGTCGGCCTTTTCAACATAAAAGCTGTTTATCACCTCTTTCGTTTTTTCGTCCAGATCTTTTTGAACACACATTTGATTTATTTTGATAACCTCAGGGTTGGCGTCCAGGTAATCCATTACACTGCCAAGGGCGATCGCTTTTTCAAACGGAATGTTTTCATAAATATTTTTAATAAATTCGTAGTCTTGCGGGTAATCTAATGTAAATCTTAATTCAGGCCGATCAAGTTTCTTTTCCACCTCGATCGTTTCGATGTCGAAAAGCTCCGGCCGATTAATAAGGTATCCCCAGATCTCCGTATCGACAACCGTTTTAATTTCGCAGACAGTCTCGAGCGCCTTGACGTTCATTCCATAAGTAGCGGCGCCAAGAGGCAGGCCGTGGACTTTTATAAAATCGTGACCTCCCGTTTTTATTTGTTCAATTATCATATTGGAATAATCAATTGAGAACAAAGGATTGTCGGCTGTGATGCCCAAAAAATAATCCAACTCATGCAATTTTGCCGCATCTAAAAGCCTCTTCAGGACATCGTCCTCATCGCCTAAAAACCATGAAATGTCGTTTTTATCTGCTATCTCTATTAAAGGACTGTCCTGAGGATTTGGCGAAGTACAGAGTACGATCTCCGCAATATCATGTATTTGTTTTGCCCGGTCTATTATTCTTTCAACAACCGTTTTGCCATTTAAATCCTTAATGATCTTAAATGGAAACCTGGAAGATTTCAGCCTTGCAGTGACCAGGAAGCCTATTTTCATTGGGAATCCTCGCTGTTTTCTAAATGCGTAAAGCTTTCTATATCGGCTTTCTGGAAGTTGTAACGAACATTGGAGTAATCGATTATTTCGTCTTCGTCTATATCTCTGGTCACCTCAAGGCCGATCAGTTGCAAAAACTGACTTTGCCTGATCGGGCTTTGCTGCTCGGTTCGCTTAAACCAAAGATCGTCCAGCGAAAGCTTTTGTCCTTTTTTGATGTCTTTCCTGGCAACAATAGCTTTTTTCATGGGCCCGGTATTGCCGTATTCCAACTCTGCCTTTGACATTTTCATCCCGCCGCTGCCATGGACCGTCAATGCCAGTTCCATCAATTCCTTTATCTTGATCATCTGTTCTTTTCCCACTGCGGCGTGGTGGTCTATGCGCTTGGCGCCAAAGTCTGGGGTGTAATGTTTTTCCAAAATGTTAAAGCCCATCATAGCTGCCATTACACTAACGATCTTATTGTTTGGATCGTTAAATGCCGTGTGGTCCGCATATCCTACGGGCAGATCGAATAAACCGGCTATCTTAAGCATCTTAGACAAATTAATCTTTGCATAATCAGTCGGGTAATCCTGGAAGCCATATATTAAAACAATATCGTCCTTCTGTCCGGCTTTCAAAAATTCTATTGCATACTCGATCTCGTCAATTGTCGAACCACCGATCCCTAAAATAATCATTCCGCCAAATTTAGCAGCAGACTCAAGCAGAAAATGATCGTTTAATCCAGTGGCATGCAGCTCGACTGCGTATATATCCAATTTGCTTTTGTTAATATACTCCAGGCTCTCGACATCATCGCATAAAGTGATTACGTCCAGCCCTTTTTTATTTGAATGATCGATAATTGCATCCCACTGGTTCTCATCGAAGATCCATTTTTTGATCTCGGGGATCGCGGGATGTTTTTTCTGCATGTAGCTTTCAGGATCCAACAGCAAATGGAATTTAACCGCATTTAAGCCGACTTCGGCTATCTCGTCTATCATCCTGTAAAGATAGTCGATATCTCCCTCGTGATTATATGCGGTTTCGGCGATAATATATGGTTTCTGTTTTTGTTTCATAAAAACGATCCTGCCTTTATCAAATCAGTTTGTTTCCTGTTCGCGAAAATGTTGTGTTACTTTTTTGTATTCTTTCCATTGGCCAATATCTAAATATTCTTTTTCATTGACGGGATATGTAAGAACTTTTTTGCCCTTTTCGGTCAGTATCTTGATCAGGTCGGTCATATCCATATGTGTGTCATCCGGAATAAATTCCAGGACATCTTTATTTAGAATGTATACGCCGGTATTGATCGTGAAAGTATACTCCGGTTTTTCCTGAATATTCACTACTTCTCCGCCATCTTTAAAATTTATTACCCCATACGGAATTTCATAATGCTGAACAGAAGAAAGGATCGTCAATGAGGCGTTTTGTTCTTTATGCAAAGCAAGTACATTTTCAAAATTTGCTTTAACAATGATATCGCAATTTGAAACAATAAAAGTCTCGCTAATTTTCTTTTCAAGTAACTTCAAACTGCCTGCTGTTCCAAAAAAAGCTTTTTCTTTAATAAAGTTTACTTCATAGTCTTTTTCTATGCCTTCAAAGTAAGCTTTTATCATCTCGCTTTTATGGTTTAGTGTCAGATAGAATTTTCCCACCCCCTGCTGCTTAAACTCATCTATGATCATCTCGATAATGGTTTTTTCGCCGATCGGTATCAATGGCTTTGGGAGTATCTTAGTGAATGGTTCCATGCGTGAGCCTTTTCCGCCAGCCATAATAACAACAGGGACGCTTATTTGGCTTTTTTTATACGGCGGCTGTTCCGTTCTGGGGAAAGACTGGTCCCACGTTACATAGTCTAGCACCCGGTGTTCGCCGTCTAATACAGGTATCAATTCGATTTTATACTTAAGGAACAGTTCTTTAGCAAACTCCATTGAAAACTTGTCTTTTTGTATGTAAACGGGAGTTTTGTTATATATTTCACCGATGTCGCCATCCAGGCTTTTGCCTTTTAATATGTGACGCCTGATGTCTCCGTCACTAATAGCCCCCAGTAGTTTCTTGTTCTCATCTACCACTAACAATACCTTTACCGCGGTCTTGTCGAGCCTTTTTAAGGCTTCTTTTGTGGAATCTGACTCATAGATCAGAATGTCTTTAAGTGACATTTATATCTCCTATATCAAATTTAACGTCAAAGAAGCTTTTCTTTAGTATATTGCACAAGTCATAGCTCTTTAGCGTTTCTTTTATTTTTTTTGCAGTACCGCCCTGGTCATAGGGATTTATAATACCCTTAAGGCTTTTCTGAAATCCCTGGGAATACAACCTGTCGAACGCTTTTTTGAGGTCTTCTTTTGAGGGCTGACAGTCGATTATACTTTCTACCTTGATCCGCCCCTTTTGTCTATCGCCAATATTAATTGTTCCCACCTTAAAGCTCGGTGCCTCTGCGATGCCGCTTGATGAGTTTCCTACCATTGCATCTATAAACTGCAACGTCGATAAATAACGAAGCTGGCCCATAGAGGTAAAGCATATAGTGGTTTCCGGATTACATGATACATAGTCATCGATCATTTTATTGATCGCTCTTCCGCCGGCATCTGCGTTTGACTTGGTAAAAATAATATTCGTTTCTTCCAGGCCGCTCAATGTATCAAGCAGTGTTTGAAATTGCTCTTGCGACGTATTGTCCTCAAGTGTAACCGGATGAAACGTTACTAGCAGGTTCTTTCTGCCAAATTTATAATTCAGTTCTTTTTCCAGTTCTTCTTTGGATAACAACTTCAGTTCCCTGATATTGTCCAGGCCGATAGCACCGACATTAAAGACTCTGTCAGGGGCTTCTCCTAATTGAATAACCCTCTTACGATACTCCTGCGCGGAAGTAAAATGAAGGTGACTCATTTTTGTAATGGAATGGCGGAATGCTTCATCAATAGCTCCCTCGGTGCTCTCTCCCCCGTGCAGATGCGCAATAGGAATTCTGCTTATCGCCGCCGCTGCTACGGCCGTAAATATTTCGAATCTGTCACCCAGAACCACAACAACGTCCGGCCGAAGGGATTCATACCCCTTAGCAAATCCGCTGATAGCCAGCGACATAGACTCGGCAATCCCGACAGGTGTATCCGAACAGAGTCCAATATCGATCTTTTCATCGATATCAAATCCGTCATTTTCTATTTCCTTGTACGTCAAACCGTATTCCTGGGAGAGGTGCGTTCCTGTTACCATAAGCTGCAGTGTCAAGTCAGGATCGCCGCCGATCTGTTTGAGCAAAGGCCTTAAAAGGCCATACTCTGCTCTAGAACCGGTAATAACACATATCTTCTTTTTCATACTTCTACTATCTCGTCTTCCTGGAAATCTCTTTTTGCGATCTTTCCTATTACATTATCCCACTCCATCGGGCTGATTCCCGAACCGGGCCGTTTAGCCGTAATGTTGTCCAGGCTAAAAGTTTCGCCTTCCTTGATGTTTTTCTTAGCAACAATGCTTTTTCTTGCGATCTGTTTATTGCTTAGTTCGCTCGCACTTGGCTTCTTTACTCCGTCTCCAAAGATTTTTTCAACATTTCTTATTGCCTGCACCATGGCTTTAAGCTCGTCCGGCTCCAAAGATGCCTTGTGGTCGGGACCAGCCATCCCTTTATCAAGAGTAAAGTGCTTTTCTATCACCTTAGCTCCCAATGCCGCCGCCGCGATCGGAACTTCTATACCAAGCGTATGGTCAGAATAGCCAACGTCTACATTCATCGCATCTTTGATAGTAAGCATAGCCGACAAATTCACGTCTTCAAACGGTGAAGGGTATTCTGTATTACAGTGCAATATTGTTATATCGGTTCTATCGGTTCCGGATTGAAGCAAAATATTAAGCGCATCGTCTATTTCTTTTAGATCTGCCATCCCTGTAGACATAATAATACGCTTGCCAAGGGCGCCTATTTTTCTTAGATAAGGCAAATTTGTTATCTCTCCGGAAGGTATCTTTATTACCTCAAGGCCAAGCTCACAAAGCAAATCTATGCTCTCTAAGTCAAAAGGTGCCGACATGAACATTATACCTCTCGCCTGGCAGTGCTTGATCAACTCTTCATGTTCGGCAGAATTCAATTGCAGTTTTTTAGCCATTTCGAGTTGCGATTCTTCTTTGCCCGTTGTTTCTTCCTGGTAAGCCGCCTTTGGAGCATGTGCGCTTATCACGTTTTCGGCTTTAAAAGTCTGAAACTTAACCGCGTCGGCACCGGCATCTGCGGCGACGGTGACAAGCTCCAAAGCCAGCTTGACACTGCCGTTATGATTAACTCCCGCTTCAGCTATTATAAACACCTTGCTCATGTTTATCCGATCTTCTTCGCCGGGTTCCCGGCACAGGTTCCGCTTTCTTGAAGTAACTCCCTTACGAAAGCTCCTGCGCCAATGACCATATTGCTTTGTATTGTAATGTCTTGTGCAGTAACACTTTTGCTGCCTGTAAAAGTCGCCTCACCGATTGAGTGTACACCGCTGCTTATTAAAATAATTTCTTTTTTCATGATCAGTTTCTGCTAACAAGCTTTTTAATTTTTTCGCAAACATAATGCACATCATCTTCGGTATTTAATGTCGAACTCGGCAAACATAACCCTCTTTCGTATATGGAAAAAGAATTTTCAAGTTTGCTTTCTTTGTAATCCTTATATGGCGGGAAATCCGTCGCAGGTACAAATATCCTTCGAGTAGGGACTCCCTGGTCCTTCAATTTTTCCTGCATCGCCGGTATGTCTGCTTCATTGTCAAAAACAATACAAGTCATCCACCAACAGCTTTCTGCGCCTTCGTGTTCCTTTTGAAAAGAAATAAAACCGAAATCGCTCAATTCATCTTTATAGATTATATTGAAACCTTTTTTTCTCTCTAGAAACCCGTCGAGCTTTTCTATTTGAGCAAGCCCGATAGCCGCTTCTATGTTTGTCATCCTGTAATTAAAACCCACCTCTGGATGGAAATAGCCCCTGGACTCGTCTCTTGCCTGGTTTGCAAGAAACCTGGCATGCTTTAATTTATCTTTGTCATTGCTTACCACCATTCCGCCGCCGCCGGTAGTGATAATTTTATTACCGTTGAAACTTAAACAGCCAAAATCTCCTAACGATCCTGTCCTGCTTCCCTTATACCGGGCCCCAAGACTTTCCGTTGCATCCTCAATAACATACAGATCGTGCCTGCGGGCAATATCCATGATCGCATCCATATCGCAAGGGTTACCGAAAAGATGTACCGGTATTATAGCCTTAGTCTTTTTCGTAATGCATCTTTCAATATCTTCTGGGGCAATGTTCCACGTATTAATATCCGAATCTGCAAAAACCGGCTTTGCCCCAACATAGAGTACGGGGTTGACCGTGGCTACAAACGTAAGAGCCGGGACGATAACTTCGTCACCTTCACCGATGCCCAGTTCATAAAGAGCAACGTGCAACGCCGCTGTTCCGCTTTGGGTAGAAACTGCCCCTTCCGTTCCAAGATAATGAGCCACCCTTTGCTCAAATTCCGGAACGAATGGCCCGACAGTAGATACAAAAGTCGAATCTATTGCTTTGCCCAGCAGATCCTTTTCTGCCTGCCCAACGTTAGGAGCATCCAAATAAATATTTCTAGACATTATAAATATCCGGCTTATATAACCGCAGATTTTCGTCGTTCCTAAACCAGCCGACAGTTTCCTTAAGACCTCTTTCGATGTCATATTGCTGTCGCCAGTTAGTCAGTTTCTGTATCTTCTCGTTTTTACCGAACAATCTTTCAACCTCGCTGTTTTCAGGACGTACCCGTTCGGCATCTTTGACCACTACCGCTTCCGGGTTGATCATATTAACTAATTTTTGGGCCAGATCCCCTATCGATATTTCACTTTGTGTCGCTATGTTGATTGCTTCTCCAACGGTCCCGGATGACTCGGCTATTTCTACAAAACCATTGGCAGTGTCCTTTACAAACAGCAAGTCCCGAGTGGGAGACAAGCTGCCAAGTTTTATTTCCTTTTGCCCGGCCAAAAGCTGTGTGATGATCGTTGGAATGATCGCTCTGGCTGATTGCCGGGGACCGTAAGTATTAAAGGGTCTGACAATTTTTACCGGCAACCCAAATGACTTGTTATAGCTAACAGCTAACTGATCGGCCGATATCTTAGTGGCAGAATAAGGCGACTGACCAACTTTCGGATGATCTTCGTCAATAGGAACATACTGCGCGGTGCCATAAGTTTCACTCGTAGATGTAATAAGGATATTTTCCAACTCATGCTCTTTAGAAGCTTGAAGGATGTTGTAAGTCCCGACGACGTTTGTTTGAATATAGGCAAGAGGCGAAACGTATGAATAAGGGATACCGATAAGGGCCGCCAAATGGAAGACGCCTTTGCACCCCTTTATTGAATCCGACACAAAATCATAATCGCGGATATCGCCGGAAACAACCTCGATTTTATCTTTACCCTGTATCTGTTCGAGCCATCCCCAGCTGTTTTTGGAATTATATTTAATAGAGGCCTTTACTTCATACCCGCGCTCAACGAGCGTCTCAACAAGATGCGAACCAATAAAGCCTCCTGCACCTGTTACAAAAACTTTCATTATACAAACCTCCATTTAAAGACTTTGCATGGTTTCCGAGAGCCCTTTTGAGCACCGGAAAAACCAGAGTTTAGATTCATTCAGTTTAATCCATTTTACTTATTTTGCAAATCTTTTTTGATATCGCTTAACAGCCTTAAGGCTATGGCTTTACTTATTTCCGGCAACCGGGTGCTCCTGGACGGCCCTATCTATCATCTCTACCATAAACTCCGTAACATCGTCGCTTTCATCCAACAGCCGTTGTTGTTTTTGCCGCCACAACTGCTTTAGGTCCGGCTTGCTTAAAAGCTGCTCAGCTTCATTGAGAGCCTCATCTACAGAGCCGGGCATAGATATAATCTCGTAACCCTTCTCGAGAGCATTGAGATATCCGAAATCATAAGTTTCAAGGCATATCGTTGGAACCCCTAAAGCAGCAGCTTCGGCAGCCATCGTCCCGCCCTCGACAAGGCAAAGCGATGCAAACGCCAAAAGATTGTGCATTTGATCGACAGGTACGGGGCTTTCATATTGTCGAAACGCTTCACCGAGCGGTTCTTCAGAACTAATAACAACTCTGCCAAATTTCGATAACCGGTCTACGATCTTTTTTAACTGGTCGTCGCTGCTTCCAGTTTTGCCTATATCATGGCTTGCACCCCAGGAAACGGTGCGCACAAAAATATAGTTATCGGCTGGGTCAAGACCCGCTTTTTTCAGCGGTTCCGGATCAGGCTGAAAATATTCGGGCGAGAGATAAGAAAGCACATGCAAACCGGCAAACTTAACATGCCTTTTTCCAAAATCACGATAATATCCCAACCCCGTACAAATATACGTAGCAAACGTCATGCCGATCGCCGCCTGAAGTTTCGCCTTTTCCATATCGTCATAAATAACCGTTGGCACACCGAGCAGTTTTCCAACAGGTCCTACCGAGACGCCGACACGGGCAACCATCACATCGGGTTTAAACTTACGGGCGATCTTGATAAGTTTTATGTCACGCGCCAAAAGCTCAAACCCCATCGCCAGCATATTCGAACCTTTTTTGCTGATACATGTGTGCTCTATGCCAAGCGATGTAAGAAGCTCGATAGTTACATCCTTCTGACGCGCAGTAACCATAACCTTATCGCCGCGCTGCTTTAGGCAACGAATAGCATTTTTAAAAAAATGCACCTGGGCCGGATGTACAAAATCAAATAGCGCCTTCATCGTATTCCCTCATAAATTCGGCTTCTTATAGCATGTCAATAATATATAATCTAAACTTAAGTCACGCAAACTCATCTCTTTTTAGGTTTCATGGGCTTAGCCGGAACTCCAACAACGATGCAATTTTCATCAACATCTTCGATTACAACGGCTCCGGCACCGACAGTTGCCCCGTCTCCAATAGAAATATGCGGTAGAATCTTGGCTCCGGTTCCGATCAAACATCCCGTTCCGATAGTTACGGCTCCGGAAATATTTGAGCCAGGACTAAAAACCGAAGCATCCTGTATCCGTACATCATGCCCATAAGTCGAGCTTAGATTGAAAATATTAAAAGATCCTATCTCGATGTCCGTTGTAAAAATATTCCCGGCACATACGATATTCCCTCTTTGCATTTTGATCTTATCTTTATCCCAAATGGTATCGGGATGAATAATATTTGGAAACTTTATATTACCTAACTCGCCGAACTTAGTAATTATCCGAGAATTAATCTGCGGGCTGCCTGTACCCAAAACAGCACTCATCTTTTTGTCGATTAACCATTCATCGTCACCTATTATTTTGTGTTTTCCAACAGCCTGATCGACTGAATCCGAGGTCTTGTCTACAAAACCCAATAGATTATAAGTTAATGTATCCTTATTTATCTCTTCAATAAGAAACGCCACTTCACGAGCAAAACCCCCTGCGCCTATAATAACAATATCTTCCATTGTGCCAGGTCCCTTCTATTTTACTTTTAATATTTTGTCAGTTTTCAAATGCGCAGCAATTTTTTTAGTATTCGGTTTTTCTATGACACCTTTTTCGGTAATTATCGCCGTTATGTTCTCGGCACTGGTTACATCGAACGCCGGGTTAAAAACTTTCATCCCTTCCGGCGATGTGCGTCTTGCACCAAACTCGCATATCTCGTCTGCATTTCTTTCTTCGATAGGAATTTCGTCACCGCTTTTTATGTTCAGGTCAAACGTGCTCGACGGTGCGGCGATATAGAACGGCACGCCGTGTTCTTTTGCAAGTATGCTAAGCGTATACGTCCCGATCTTGTTGGCGACGTCGCCGTTGGCGGCTATCCGGTCGGCACCGGTTATGATCGCATCGACTTTGCCTGCCTTTATCACAACACCAGCCATGTTATCGCAAATAAGCGTCGCATCGATCTTTGCCTGCGTAAGCTCCCACGCGGTCAGCCTCGCTCCCTGCAGTAATGGTCGGGTTTCATCGACATAAACCTTAAACTTTTTCCCGTTGGCATGCGCTTCGTACATCGGTGACAGCGCCGTCCCTTGCCCTGCTGTCGCTAAGGCCCCTGCGTTACAATGCGTAAGCACACCCGATCCTTCTTTTATGAACTTTTCGCCGTTTACACCGATGGCTTTGCACATCTCCTTATCTTCACGGCAGATGGCATGCGCCTCGCCAAGCAGTGCTGTTTTAAATTCGTCAATAGAGCTGTTTGGATCGTTTGCTGCAAAGTTATTTGCAAAGGTTTTCATTCTTTCCAAAGCCCAGAAAAGATTTACCGCAGTCGGCCTGGACTCTGCAAGGTACTCGGCATTTTTTTCAAGGTGTACCATCGCAGCTTTTAATTCGCTGCCGTCATAAGTCTGCATCGCAAGAGGTATCCCATACCCAGCAGCTACCCCTATAGCCGGTGCACCTCTTACTGCCAGCGTCTTTATCGCATCCCAAAGCTGGGCGACGGTTTTACATTCAAGCTTTGTAAACTCACCGGGCAACAGCCGTTGATCGATAAGCTCCAGGTGTCCGTCGATCCCGCCGATCCATTCCAAAGTTTCAAAAACCATCTGCTTCCTTTACCATTTATACATAAAAACTGCGCGTCAATACGCGGTCCAATCTTTTTTGTACAATAACTTACTGCTTTGTCACGCGAACGGAAGAAACACCATTGGTGTTCCTTTATTAATCTCTCTCAGCCTCTAACTTCTCTTTGAGATACTTGGCTGTGTAACTGTTCTTAACATCTATGATCTTTTCGGGCGGGCCCTGCGCGATCATCTGCCCCCCTTTATCGCCGCCTTCGGGCCCTAAGTCAATTATATAATCGGCCATCTTGATAACATCGAGGTTATGTTCGATAACT